>Ga0172376_10000526_pt1 | contig 49387 bp, 41 predicted proteins | sample Lak35m_FD_121114 | JGI IMG/M metagenome (GOLD analysis project Ga0172376, IMG submission 121114) | Freshwater microbial communities from Kabuno Bay, South-Kivu, Congo - kab_092012_35m | ecosystem: Environmental > Aquatic > Freshwater > Lake | place: Democratic Republic of the Congo: South-Kivu...
ACGTCGTCGATCACCGAGACCTGCGGTCCCGCCACCACCCCTCCGCCTCGCAGGGCTCCGGCGAGGGTGCCGAGGATCGTGCGCGCCGACATCGTGCGGAACGTGACGGCCACCAGTGGTCGGTCGAGTCCGGCCGCCGGTCCGAGATCGAGCGGACGATTGCCGAGGAACGTGTAGGGGTTGGTGTTGAGCACCACGGTGAAGTAACCGTCCGACACGAATCGCGAGCGGTCGGACGGAGTGGGGTCGGTGCCGTGACCACCGATGGCGCCATCGGCGGCCAGTCGGAAGTGCGGTCGCTGGCGGTCGTACGACGACAGCCAGGTTCGGACCGCCGCCCAGATGAAGAGCGGGTGACCGGCCCAACGCTTCAGATGCGCGCGTTGTTCGACCGTGCGAACCACCGCGGCATCGAAGCCGACTCCGGTGTGGAAACAGAAGAAACGTCCGTTCACCCGACCGAGTCCGATCGGGCGAATGTTGGTCTCGGGATCGTCGAGACCCGCCAGCAGCAACTCGGCGGCGGTCACCGGATCGTTGGGTAGTCCGATGGTTCGAGCGAACACGTTGGTGCTGCCACCGGGCAGAACGCCGAGGGCGGTGTCGGTACCGGCCACCCCGGTCGCGACCTCGTTCAGGGTGCCGTCGCCGCCGAAGGAGACCACCAGATCGAGACCGCGGTGGGCGGCGTCCTGGGCGAAACGGGTGGCGTGACCCCGTCGATTCGTCTCGACGACCTGCACCTCGTGGCGGCGGGACAGGGTGCGATGCACGATCACGGTGTTCCGCGCCGTCACCGACGAGGCGAACGAGTTCACGACCAGCAGGATCCGCACCGTTCCCGACCGTACCGGATCGACCCGGCGACCGGACTCGGACCCGGTTCCATGACCGGTCGTCACATGGCCGGTCGCTCGGCGTCGTTCGTCACTCCCGGGGGGTCGGCGCGGGTTGTGTGAACGCCTTCACGAACGGACAGAATGCGCCCCATGAAAGTGATCGTCTGTGTGAAGCAGATCCCCGACCCCGCCACACCCGGTGCCCTCGGCGCCGACAACACTCTCAAGCGGGATGGCAAGCTCATCCTCGACGAGTCCGATTCGTACGGCGTCGAGATGGCGTTGCAGCTGGTCGATGCGGCCGGCGGCGGCGAGGTGAGCCTGGTGTCGATGGCGCCCAACAGCGAGACGTCCGGTCTTCGTACCGCGCTCGCCATGGGTGCGGCCAAGGGTGTGCTGGTCTCCGATCCGGCTTTGCAGGGCTCCGATGCCCTCACCACCGCCAAGATCCTCGCGGCGGCGGTGAACCGTCTGGGTGGTGCCGATCTGGTGATCGCGGCCACCGAATCGAGCGATGGATACACCGGCACGGTTCCCGAGCAGATGGCCGAGGTTCTCGGATTGCCGTCGGTGACCTTCGCCAAGAAGATCTCCATCGATGGCGGAACCCTGAAGGCCGATCGTCAGACCGAGGCCGGCTACGACGAGGTCACCTGTTCGTTGCCCGCGTTGGTGTCGGTGACCGCGGGCGTCGTCGAGCCGCGCTACCCGAGCTTCAAGGGAATCATGGCCGCCAAGTCGAAGCCGGTCGAGGAAGTCACGGCCGCCGATCTCGGTGTCACTCCGGTGGGCTGGGCCGGTGCGGGCCAGACCATCAGCGGTGTGGCGCAGGCCGAGGCTCGAGCCGCCGGCGAGATCATCGAGGACGACGGTGAGGCCTTCGGCAAGATCGTCGCCTTCCTCGAAGGCCTCAAGGTCATCTGACGCGGACGAATTCGAAGAGAAGAGAGACGACAATGGGAATCACGAACATCTGGGTCTTCGGTCAGATCGCCAACGGCGCGCCGACCTCGGGAACTCTCGAACTGGTCACCAAGGCCCGTTCGCTCGGTGGCACCGTCAGCGTGTGGACCGGCGCCGACGGGGGCGCCGCCGCGGCAACCCTCGGCGAGTTCGGGGCGTCGAAGGTGTGCGCCGTCGACTACGGCTCGAATCTGGCCGGGGTCGCCGTCGCGTCGGCGATGAAGGCGGCCATCGACGCCGGTGACGTTCCCGATCTGGTGATGTTCCCGCAGACCTACGAGGGTCGTGACGTGATGGCGCGTCTGTCGGTGAAGATCGACCGCACCGTGCTGACCAACAACATCGACATCGCGGCGTCCGGAGATTCCGTGTCGGTCACCACCCCGATCTTCGGTGGCAACACTCTGGTCACCACCTCGTTCACCGGAAGCGCGCCCTATCTCGCGGCCTTCCGTCCCAAGAGCTTCGCTCCCGAAGCGGCCGGTGGAGCCGCCGCGGCGGTGCAGTCGGTGTCGACCCCGGAGCTCGGCGCCATCGGTGGCGCCAAGGTGGTCGCCACGCACGTCGAGGAGACCTCGGGTCCGAAACTCGACGAAGCCGACATCGTGGTCTCGGGCGGTCGTGGTCTCGGCGAGAGCGGCAAGTACGAGATGGTCGAGACTCTCGCCAAGATCCTGAAGGGTGCGCCCGGAGCGTCGCGCGCGATCGTCGACGCCGGATGGGTTCCGTACAGCTACCAGGTGGGTCAGACCGGCAAGGTCGTGAAGCCGAGCGTGTACATCGCCGCCGGAATCTCCGGAGCCACCCAGCACATGGTGGGCATGAAGGGTTCGAAGAACATCATCGCCATCAACAAGGACAAGGAAGCGCCGATCTTCGGCGTGGCCGACCTCGGCATCGTCGGTGACGTGCACAAGGTGCTTCCGAAGTTGATCGAGGCTCTTCAAGCGCGCTGATCGGTGGCGACGACGGCAATCGTTTCGCCGTCGTGCTCGGCCACGATCGACAATTGGTAGGGCGCGTCGGGTTCGTTCGTTCCGAGTCGCCACCACGTGGTCGATTCGAGGATGTCGTGAACGGCCGCGGAGGGTTCGCTTCCGAGATCGCTCCAGTCGAGTCCACCCACCGCGGCGACGAACCACCACGCATCGAAGCGTCCGACGGCGGCTCCGCGTCGTCGCCCGTGGACGCCGCCCGATGCCGCGCACCAGGCCAGCCAGGCGAGGGCCTCGGCTGGCGCGAGCGGATCCAATCGGGCCGAGCCGAGTCGCAGGGCCGCCACGACGCGGTCGTTGCCACCGGACACGATCGCCGTGCGCAAGGTGCCGTTCGACGAGTCGAGCCAGGGTGTCACCAACGCGCGCGCGGCCGCCTCGAGCGAGGCATCGTCGAGCATCTCGACGTCGCCGGAACCTCCGACGTCGATCCACTGGGGACGGCGGAGGTCGATCGGCGAGTCGCAGCGCACACCGTCGTCTCCGTAGACGGGCAACGCGTAGCTCGGTTCCCAGTCGAGCAGCCGTAACGGCGTGTCGAGCACCGGATCGTCGAGGTCGTCCGGATCGACGACCTCGCCCCGGAGCACCCGTTCGTGGGCGACGAAGGATCGCCGGGGTCCGCGGGGAAGCAGATCGCGCATCTCGGACCACGAGTGGTTCTGCGCCACCACTTCGGTGAGCGGACCGATGGCGAAGCGCCCACCGTCCTCGTGCAGAACCTGCGTCGCCCACTCGGAGGGGGCGCGCAGCGCGAGCCGGTACTCGGCGAGTGTGGCCGCCGGCCAGAGCTGACGGCCGGACTCGAGGGCCGCCCGCGAGCGGTCGCGGATCCGCAGAACGCCGGGCCAGTCGCGCGATTCGCATCGTGCGTCGACGAGTCGAACCAGACCGTCGAGATCGGCGCGGGCGACGAGTGCGTCGAGGTCGTCGTCGATGAACACGCGGAGGAGTCTCTCAGACCATCGGCCAGGGGTACCGGTGCCCGGACGAATCGACGGGGAAGCGCGCCGCGAATGCGAGCGAACGGGCCCGCTCCACCAGAGCCTCGACCTCGTCGGTCTCGAGCAACTCCGCCACCTCGTCGGGAACGCCGCCGACGATTCGGTCGAGCGCTCCGAGCAAGGAGTCGGAGATGGTTTCGTCCGAGAATTCCCAGATCACCGTGCGCAGCTTGAACTCGGTCGAGAAGCAGAGTCCGTTGTCGATCGCCCAGATTCGTTCGTCGGAGTCGATCAGACAGTGACCACTCTTCCGATCGGTGTTGTTGGCGACGACGTCGAACAGTGCGACCGCCCGGAACTGGTCGTGCAGATCGGGTCGCGCCTCGAACAACGTGAAGTAGTGCTCCTCGAAGCGCGCGTCCACGAACCACTGTAGGGAGCCCTCCCCGAAGGGGCCGTCGCGCAGGATGGTGGGCGGCACGAGGTGCAGACCCATCGCCGCCGACAGGCGATACGCGACCACCTCGCGGCGGTACAGGCCGGGTGGAAAGTCCCAGAGCGGACGTTCGCCCCTGCCGGGTTTGTAGATCGCGCGTCCGCGCGACTCGCCGTCGACCTTCAGTTCGACCAGAAACGTGGCGTTGCTGCTGTACGGCATGCGTCCCTCGACTTCGATGTCGGCGCTCGACAGCAATTCGAGTCGGAGGTCGTTCATCGGCGCGTCGGGTGATCAGTTCATGCGCACGCAGAAGTGCGCGCTCGGATCGAGGGGACGACGGCACCACTCGCAGTCGGGACGACCGGCGGCGACCACACGGTCGGTCTGATCGCAGAACGTGAGGGCCTGCCGGCGCGACACGGTGACTCGCATCACCGCACCGTCGAAAGGCTCGTCGTCGGGGTCGTCGTCGGGGTCGTCGCCAGGATCGTCGTCCGACTCGTCGGGATCGGGTGTCGGCATCTCGCGCAGCACCAGCACGAAGCGATCGGCGTCGCGGTCGAACTCGAGTCCGACCGAACCGAGCACGAAGGCTTCGTCGTCAACCGGAACGAACGTGGTTCGGAGTCCGGTGAGCGAACCCTCGGGAATCGGAAGTTGGGCGAGGGCCCGGCGAAGGTATTGCGAGATGGCCGCCACTTGCTGCTTCTCGCAGCGAATCGTGTGTCGTTCGCCGTCGTGGAGCACCTGCAGGTAGAACACCCGGCGTCCCGGTTCGCCGACGGCGCCGGTGACGAACCCCTGCACCTCGTCGAAGATCCAGAATCCACTCATCGCGACGTCAACTCGGTCGAAGGTCGGCCAGCGAACCGCCGGTCGAGTTGACGGTGAGAACCACGGGACCCGACGTGGAGTACGCGATCGCCGACACCGAACAGGTTCCGATGACGACGCGTTGGAAGAGATCGAGGTGCGTTCCCATGGCGTGAGCCACGACGGCCTTGATGGGGTCGGCGTGCGACACGCAGACGATGGCTCGTCCACGGTGACGATCGACGAGTCGCTCGAGAGTGGAGACCATGCGGGTCTGCATTTCCGTGAAGCTCTCGCCGTTGGGAAATCGGAAGGTCGACGGCGCCCGCTGAACGGTGGTCCACTCGGGTTTCTTCATGAGTTTCTTCAGTTCGGCACCGGTCCAGTCGCCGAAGTCGCACTCGAGCAGTCCTCGCTCGATGCGGACCCGCTGATCGAGGGCGCGTCCGATCGGCGCGGCGGTCTCGCGGGCTCGTTCGAGCGGCGACGCGTACACGGCGTCGACGTTGCGGAAACCGGTCAGCCGTTCGGCGACCTGCTCGGCCTGGCGGACGCCGGCTTCGGCGAGGTGCAGACCACTGGCGCGACCCGGCAGAACCTTGCCGGTGGTGGGCGTCTGGCCGTGACGGACGAGCAGAACCAGGGTGGTGGCGGGGGGTTTCGGGCCGGGCATGGCCCTGCCAACCTAGTGGTGTCATGTCGCCAGTGTCTCGCCGACCAGTGTCTCGCCGACCCGTGTCTCGCCGGCCCGTGTCCCGCCGCGTCCTCTCGGCACTGGCGGTCGAGATCGCGGAATGCCGACTGTGCCCGCGGTTGGTGGAATGGCGCGAGGCGGTGGCCGCCGACCCGCGAGCGGCCTACCGGGACCAGATCTACTGGGGACGACCGATCGTCGGATTCGGAGATCCGTCGGCACGATTGTTGGTGCTCGGTCTGGCACCGGGTGCTCACGGCGCCAATCGAACCGGTCGGGTGTTCACCGGTGATCGCAGTGGCGACTGGTTGTATCGGGCGATGCACCGGGCCGGGTTCGCCAATCGCCCCGAATCGACCGCGATCGACGACGGTCTGCGACTGAGCGACGCCTGGGTCACCTCGGCGGTGAAGTGCGCGCCACCCGACAACCGACCGAGCACCGCCGAGCGCGACACGTGCCGCCCCTTCCTGCGTCGGGAGATCACCGCGCTCGCCCGTCTGCGCGCGGTGGTGGCCCTGGGCGGTTTCGCGTACCAGGCGGCGTGCGAGGAGTTCGACGTGCGTCCCCGACCGAAATTCGCCCACGGTGTCGAGGTCGTCGCTCCGTCGGGAGTCGTGGTGATCGGTTCGTACCACCCGAGTCAACAGAACACGTTCACGGGACGACTCACCGAAGGCATGCTCGACGACGTGTTCGCCCGCGCGAACGACGTTGTCGGAGCGACCTGATCGGTTGGTCCGGTTCGATCAGCGTTCGAGAGCGATACGGGTGGCGGCGGCAGCCTGGTGGATCGCCGCGTAACCGTCGTCGACGAAGTTGCTCATCGAGAAGAAGCCGTGGATGTTCCCGTGGTAGCGCGTGAGCGAGCACGGCACGCCGGCGGCCAGCAGACGCTCGGCGTACTGCTCTCCCTCGTCGCGCAGCGGATCGTATTCGGCGGTGATCACGAGCGCCGGAGGTGACGCGGCCAACGTCGATCCATCGGCCAGCAGTGGCGACACGCGGGGGTCGTCCTCGGCGCCCTTGCCACCGCTCAGGTAGTGATCGCAGAACCACTTCATGCCGGCCGCGGTGAGCCGGTAGCCCTCGGCGTTCTGGCGGTAACTCTCGCTTCCGCGGCGCGCGTCGGTGACCGGGTAGACGAGCAACTGGAATCGGAGCGGCACCGGTTGGAGGTTGGCCACCACCGCGGCCAGGTTGCCACCCGCCGAATCTCCGCCCACCGCGAGGCGGTCGGCGTCGACGCCGAGCGACGCGGCGTTGGCGTGGGCCCATCGGAGGGCCTTCACGCAATCCTCGACCGGAGCCGGGAAGGGATGCTCGGGTGCGAGTCGGTAGTCGACGCTCAGCACGGCATGACCCATGGCCCGAGCCAGTTTGCGGCAGACGTCGTCGTGCGTGTCGACACTGCCGAGCACCCAGCCGCCGCCGTGGAAGTACACGAGCAGACCCCGTCCTGCATCGGCACGGGTTGCATCGCCACGGTCCTTGCGGTCGGATTCCGGTCGGTACAGGCGCACCGGCACACCGTCGGCGTCGAGATCGCGGATCTCGGGCAGTTGCACCGTCGACGGTGCGGTCATGACCTCCATGCCGTGCCGGGCCTGCTGCGGAGATTGGGACTCGATGGGCGGTGCACCGAGTTGGGTCATCGCTTCGAGAATCGCCGTGGTCTGAGGATGCAGGGGCATCGTGTTCTCCTGTTCCGGGGATGGCGAGCGTGCTCGCCGCGTTCGACGAGTCGTCGCGGGGGATCTAATGGGCCGCCGGAGGCGCTCCGTCGGCCTTCTTCTTCGGCGGTGGGACGCCGACCGAGGGAGCCTTGTCGGCCCACTCGGGCCAACGGCGCCGGCTCACGATCGACAAGGTGCGCAGCAGTTTCATCGCCACCTCGTCCTCCTGGGCCGGACGGGCCTCGATGACCCCGTCCTTGATCATGCGACCGATGACTTCCTCGCCGAGTTCGGTGCGAACGATGGTGAGGGTCCAGTCGTTGTCCTTGCCGATACCGCCGGTGGCGATGTCGCTGTGCTCGGCCGCGAAATCCGGGCAGGTCTTGCACCCGGACCGGGTCCACTGGTGGCACTCCTTGAGGTCGATCTCGTGGTACGAGCCGTCCTTCATCCAGATCTGGAAGACGCCCTTGATGTTCATCTTCACCATGTCCTGCTTCTTCAGGCCGTACTTGGCCTCGAAGAGCTCGGGGAAGATCGCGTCGTCGAAGGTCTTCGAGCACAGCAACCCGATGTTGAACAGGAAGGGCTTGGAGACCTTGCCGGCCTTGCGGTCCCACATCACGGGCGGCGACGAGGTCTGGCAACCCATGCCCACGAGGGCGAGTCGCGACAGGCCTTGTTCCTTGGCGTCGCGCAACGCGAGCGGATTGGCGCAGTACGTGTAGCGGGAACCGGCGGTGGCGAGCACCTCGTCCCGGTTGCGGGCCAGCACCGGCTTGGCCTTCCACGCGTCGTCGGGTTCGACGCCGCTCACCAACGCGGCTTCGATGTAGTCGTTCTCCATCAGCCAGATCAGCATCGCCGACACGAAGCCACCGTCCTGGCCCTTGTCGTGGGCGGTCTTGTCGGTGGCGCGGGTGAGGAGCAACTGTCGCCAGATGCCGGCCATCTCGTCGGGCTCGCGCACGCGACCGAAGAGATGCATGTCGGCCGCCGGCTCCCAGGCTCGGAAACGCGGACAGGCCCGGGTGCAGGTGGTGCATCCCTTCTCGCCGTGCAGACAGTTGTCGAGACCGAGTTCCTCCTCGAGGTGGAAGGGCTTGTACTTGCCCTCCTCGTGCTCGTATCCGATGACGTCGTGCGGACAGGTGACCACGCATCCGGCGCAGCCGGTGCAGAGTCCTGTGTTGATGACCTCTTCGTAGAGTTCTTTCCACTGCGCGGTCCAGCGCTCGGTCTTCGGGGACTCGGTCATCGTCATGCCGTCGAATCTAGGCTGTGGCGGCGCGAAGGCGACCAGCCGGGGCGGGAGGTTCGATGGGTCTGATCGGCGAGAGGGTGCTGCGCACCGAGGATCCGGCCTTGCTGACCGGTCGGGGCACCTTCATCGAGAACATGCGACTCGACGACGAGGTGCACGTCGTGTACGTGCGATCGGCAGTGGCTCACGCCCTCGTCTCGTCGATCGACACCGCGACGGCGCGGGCGATGCCCGGTGTCGTCGATGTCGTGACCCATGCCGATCTCGTCGCCGACGGACTCGGCCCGGTGCCGATCGATCTACCTCTTCTCCCCGAATCCATCCGCCGCCCGGCCCTCGCCGCCGACCGGGTGCGTTACGTGGGCGAACCGCTGGCCGTGGTGCTGGCCGAGACCCGGGCGCAGGCCGTCGATGCCGCCGAGGCCGTGCTCGTCGACCACGAGATGCTGGATGCGGTGGTCGATTCGTCGGCGGCCGAACGCGACGAGGTACTGCTGTTCCCCGACTTCGGCACCAATGTGATGGCCAGGATCCCCACGCGTGTCGACGCCAACTTCGACGAGTGCGAAGTGGTGGTCGAAGCCCGACTTCTCAATCAACGACTGGCACCGAGCCCGCTCGAGGCGCGGGTGGCCGCCTCGCGGTGGGAGCCGGCCGGTGCCGACGGCGAGCGGCGCCTCACCCATTGGCAGGCGTGTCAGGGCGCGCACACCATCCAGCAACCGATCTGCGAGTTCTACGGTCTGCCGGCGTCGCGCGTACGGGTGATCGTTCCCGACGTCGGCGGCGGCTTCGGCGCCAAGGCGTTCTTCTATCCGGAGGATCTGTTGTTGCCGTGGTTGGCGCGTCGGGTCGATCGACCGGTGCGGTACACCGAGACGCGAACCGAGAGCATGAACGGCCTCGGTCACGGTCGGGCGCAGGTCCAGCAGGCGCGCCTCGGCGGCACGAGGGACGGTCGACTCACCGCCTACTCACTCCACGTGTTGCAGGACTGCGGAGCGTGGCCGCGCTTCGGTGCGTACCTGCCGTTCATGACGCGTCGCATGCTGACCGGCACCTACGACATCGCGAACGCCTCGTTCACGTCGACGTCGGTGGTCACCAACACCGTGCCCACCGTGGCCTACCGCGGAGCCGGGCGACCGGAAGCCGCCGCCGCGATCGAGCGCATGGTCGATCTGTTCGCCGAACGCATCGGAATGGATCCGGTGGAGGTGCGGCGCCGGAATCTCGTTCCACCCGAGCGTTTTCCGTTCCTGACCGCCACCCAGACCACCTACGACAGCGGTAACTATCCCGAGGCACTCGAGATGGCGGTGGGGGCCGCCCGCTACGACGAACTCCGACGCGAGCAGGTGGCACGGCGTGCGACCGCGGACCCGGTGCAGATCGGTGTCGGAGTGGCGTCGTACGTCGAGATCACCGCGCCGTCGGCCGGTCACGAGGTGGGAACGGTCCGCATGGTGACCCGGGACGACGGAAGTCCGGGGGCGGTGGTGGTGACCGGAACCACTCCGTACGGACAAGGTCACCGAACCACGTGGGCGATGTTGGTCTCCGATCGTCTCGGTGTTCCGATGGCGAACATCGAGGTTCGACACGGTGACACCGACGTTGTCCCGTCGAGCGAGGTGTCGGGTGGGTCGCGCTCGACCCAGTTGGGTGGCACCAACGTCTGGCGGGCGGCCGGTCAGGTGGAGGAGCGCGCGCGTCGACTGGCGGCCCGACTGTTGGAAGCCGACGCCGACGACATCGTGCGCACCGACGATCGTTTCCACGTCGCGGGAACTCCGGCCGTTTCGCGTTCGTGGCTCGAGGTCATGGCCGAGGCCGAGCGGACGGGAGAGGATCTCCATGGAGAGGGCGACTTCTCGCAGTCGCAGGGAACGTTTCCGAGCGGAGTCCATGTCGCGGTGGTCGCGGTGGCCACCGAGACCGGGAAGGTTCGGTTGCGCGAGATGATCGCCGTCGACGACGCGGGCAACATCGTGAATCCGCTCCTCGCCGAGGGTCAGGTTCACGGTGGTTTGCTGCAGGGAATCGGACAGGCGTTGTTCGAGGAGGTGGTGTACGACGCCGACGGCAATCCGGTCACCGGCAACTTCGCCGATTACGGCTTCCCGTCGGCCGCCGAGGTTCCTTCGTTCCGGGCTCTCCATCTGGCCACTCCCTCGCCGTTGAACGATCTCGGTGCGAAGGGAATCGGCGAGAGTGGAACGATCGGCGCCACCCCGGCCGTCCAGAACGCCGTGATCGACGCGGTGCGCCATCTCGGCGTGCGGCACATCGACCTGCCCTGCACACCCCGCCGGGTGTGGGAGGCGATTCAGGCCGCGCGTTGATCGTCGCGGAGCGACGGTTCGGTGCCCCGGGCGAGTCGTTTCAGATTCGGCCAGTGTCGCCAGATCACGAACGCGGCGAGTCCGAGAGCCGTGATCAGTTCGCCCATCGGGCGGCCGATGATCACCAGGCCAATCGGATGACCGACCACGATGGCGATCGATGCGAGCGAGGCCTTCTTGCTGAGTTTGGCCACCGTGAGCCAGATCGCGAGCATCACCAGGCTGACGAGTGGATACAGCGCGAGCATCGCTCCGCCGATGGTGGCCACACCCTTGCCGCCCTTGAACCCGCGAGTCACCGGGAACACGTGACCGAGAACGGCCGCGACGGCGAGAGCGAGAGCACCGGCGTACCCGGCGACCAGATAGCCGGCACCGACCGCCACCGCACCCTTTAGGCCGTCGAGCACGAAGACGAGCACACCCGATCGACGACCGAGCACCCGCCCCACGTTCGAGGCTCCCGGATTGCCCGATCCGATCGCGGTGATGTCGACACCGCGGCGTCGCGCGACCAGTTGCGCACTCGGAAAGGTTCCGAGGAGATACGCCGCGGGAAGGAGCAGGATCGTGAGGAGCACCATCGCCATCTTGGTCGGTCGGGGGTCCCGACGCGTGGCATCGGTCGATCGGTCAGATCGCCAGTGCGGCGCGACGCCCCTCGAGCACGGCCTCGAGCACGGTGCGTGGTGCCACGCAATCGCCGACCCGGATCGCGACGCCGGGAATCGGGTCGGCGGGTTCGCGGAAGCCGGCATCGACCACGGCGGCGGCCCGGATCTCTCGCACCTCTCCGGTGAAGCGGTCCTGCACACGAACCACCCACGCGTTCGGTGCGGCGTCATGATCCCCGGGATTCGCCCGCACATCCGCCCTGAAGACCGCCCGAACGACCGCCCGGCGTTCGATGCGCGCGCCGGCGCGCGCGAGTCGCACGTTGGCGGGGGCAAGATCGCCAGTGCGCGACAGTTCGTTGCCGGCGATGTTGTCGGGAGTCACCAGGATCGCACGAGCACCCAACTCCTCGGCGAGGGCGACCGCGATCGGTCCTCCGATCGGATCGAGGATCACCACGTCGCCCTCGTCGGGAAGGACGTCGGTGCCCCGACGGAGATCCGCGACGTCGACGACCTGGGCTCCGTTCTCGACCTCGTAGGTGGGCGAACCCGGTCGCGATCCGGTGGCCTGCACCGCGACGTCGACGTCGGCCAGCAGACCGTCGATGGATTCGACGTCGGTGCGCAGGTCGACGCCGAGGGACGAACACTCGGCGACCTGCCAGTCCACGAACGCACGGGCCGGAGCGGCCGTGGCCGCACCACCGAAGGCCGACGTGCTCTCGACCACGACCACGCGATGTCCACGACGCGCCGCGACACGAGCCGTTTCGAGGCCGGCCGGTCCGGCGCCGATCACGAGCACGCGTCGGGGGTTCCGAGCCGGCGCGCACCAGTCGGGGTCGGAGGTCTCGTGTCCCGACGAGGGGTCGACCACGCACGACACGATCGGATTGCGGGCGTCACGAACCTGACACGACTGGTTGCAGAGGATGCAGGGGCGGGGCGTTCCGCCGGCGATCGTGGTGTTCACCAGGTCGGCGTCGGCGATCTGGGCGCGCGTCATCTCGACGCCGTCGCAGACTCCGTCCTCGATCGCCCGGTCCGCGTCGGTCGCGTCGACCATCGACCCCTGCAGGAACACCGACACTCGTTCGTCGACGGCGGATCTCACCGAGCGACAGACCTCCACGTTGAATCCGGACGGTTCGTGGAAGTCGGGTCGGGTCTTCTCGACCGAGAAGATCGATCCGCGCACCACCACCAGGTAGTCGACGCCGCATCGCACCAACTCGGCCGCGATTCCCGGCGCCATCTCGGGGGTGATGCCGGCCCACGGTGCGAGTTCGTCGCACGACAGTCGCAATCCCAGCAGGGCGCCCGGTTTGGTTGCGTCGATGGTGTCGCGAACGGCGGTGAGCACGCGGCGGGCCAATCGAAGTCGATCCGATCCGTACTCGTCGCCACGGTGGTTGGTGAGGCCCGACAGGAACTGACGCACGAGACTGTGTTGGCCGGCGTTCACCTCGATGCCGTCGCATCCCGCTTCGACGGCGATTCGCGCGGCACCGGCGAAGCCGTCCACGACGGCGTCGATGTCGGCGATCTCCATCCACTTGGGAACCTCGCGCGAGTTCACCTCGGGAACCCGCGAGGGAGCCCACAGTTCGCGTTGCGACCACGCCGATGATCCCTGTCCGCCGGCGTGGTCGAGCGATGCGACGACCAGCGATCCATGGGCCTGACACGCGCGCGCGATGTCGCGCCAACCGGTCGCGCAACGTTGGGCGAGCGGGGCGCGTTCGTACGGCCAATCCGAGTCGTGAACACTCGCCCCCTCGGTGACCACGATGCCACAGCCGCCACGGGCGCGACGTTCGTAGTAGGCGACGTGACGATCGGTGAACGAGCGATCGTCGTCACCGAGGTTGGTCACGTGGGGTCCGAACATCACCCGATTCGGGGAGGTGTGGCCACCGATCACCAGGGGTTCCGACAAGCGCATCGGCGACAGTCTCCCTCACTCGTCGATGGTCCCGGAAACCCTTCCCGGAAACCTTCGCGGTAAACCTTCCCGGTAAACCTTCGCGGTAAACCTTTGCGGTAAACCTTTGCGGTAAACCTTCGCGGTAAACCTTCCCGGTAAACCTTTGCGGAACGTCGCGGCCGTCGGCGGCTAGTTTCCCGGCGTGCAGTCGCATCGGTCGTGGCGCGCGCGATTGGCGGTGATCGCGGGTGCGGGTTGGTTGCTCCGGGTGTCGTTCGTGATGCTCGGCAGTCGTTTCGACGTGGCGGGTGGCGACCAGCTCTACTACTCCGCTCAGGCCATCGCCAACGTCGACGGTCACTGGTACCGACAACCTTTCGCCACCGCGCTACCCGCGGCCGAGCACCCGCCGCTGACCGCGTTGTTCCTGACGCCGATCACGTGGGTCGTCCGTTCCACCGACCACATCCTTTTGGCGCAGCGGCTCGCGATGACGGTGGTTGGCGCCCTTGGAGTGGCGGCGGTCGGGGTGTTGGCGCGCGACGTGGCCCGCCGATCCGCGTGGCGCGAGGGTGCGGATCGCATCGGTTCGATCGCCGCCGTCATTGCGGCGGTGTACGCGAACGTGTGGGTCAACGACGGACTACTGATGTCGGAGAGCCTGGCGTTCCTTCTCGTGACGCTCGTGGCCATCGGCGTGGGTCGTCTCTGGTCGGGTGAGACGAAGTCGACCACCCGAACGAGCATCGCAACCGGCGTCGCCGTCGGTCTGTGCGCCCTCACGAGACCCGAGTTGGTGGTTCTGGTGATCGTGATTCCCGCGGTCTGGGTTCTCGTCAGGAGGAGAATCGGTTTCCGCGACGGGGTCACGGTGGCCCTCGTCGGACTGGTCGTGATCGCTCCGTGGGTGGCGTGGAATCTCGGGCGTTTCGACGAGCCGGTGTTCCTCGGCACCAACGACGGAGTCACCATGGCCGGCGGCAACTGCGATCGGACCTGGTTCGACGACGTCGGTTCGTGGGACCTGGCGTGCGCCTTGGCGGTGCCGGTTCCGGTCGGGTCCGATGCCTCGGTCGCCTCGAGTCGGCAACGCGAGGCCGGACTCCGCTACGTGACCGCGCACCTGGATCGCTTGCCCGTGGTCGTGGCCGCGCGTCTCGTGAGGGTCTCGAGTCTGGGATTCTTCGGGTCGTCGTTCGACGCCGCGGCGGTGGAGGGACGACCGATCGCGATCTCGTGGTTGGGTGTCGCCCAGTACTGGGTTCTGGTCGGTTTCGCACTGATCGGCTTCCGGTACCTGCCCCGGTTCGATCGATGGATGTTTCTCGTTCCGATCGTGCTGGTGCTGGGCGTCGCGGCGATCGCCAATGCCTACGTGAGATTGCGGATTCCGGCCGAGATGGGACTCGTGGTCACCGCGGCCATCGGCATCGAAACGATGATCCGGCGACGAACACCGGATCCTGTCGGGGTGCGCGTCAGCGAGTCGGGCTGATTCTCACCGGCACCGGTCGGCTGTGGTCCATGGCCGGTTTCGGCGCGCTTCCCGGGGCGACTCCGGCGAGTGCGTGCTCGCCCTCACCGCCGACGCACTCGGGATCGGGTCCGTCGAGTGGCAGTCCGGTGAAGAACTTGGCCGCCATGCAGCCGCCCTGGCAGGCGTCCCACGCGCCGCACGACGCGCAGGCTCCCGCCGACTGGGGTTCGCGCAGGGAGATGAAGAGATCGCTCTCCTTCCACACCTTGGCGAAACCTCCGTCGTCGCGAACGTTGCCGGCCCGAAACTCGTCGTGGATCACGAAGGGACACGCGTACACGTCACCGATCGGGTCGATGAGACACACCACGCGTCCGGCCCCGCACATGTTGAGACCGGGAAGCGGATCGCCGAGCGCGTTGAGATGGAAGAACGAGTCGCCGGTCAGTACGCCTTCGCCGTGGGCCGACAGCCAGTCGTAGATCTCGCGTTGCTGTCCGAGCGTGGGGTGGAGGTCGTGCCACGAATCGGCTCCTCGCCCCGCGGGTCGAAGTCGCGTGACGCGCAACTGCGCACCGTAGGAATCGGCGAGACGCTTGAAGTCGTCGAGTTGCGGAACGTTCTGACGGGTGACCACGACGGAGATCTTGAATGGACCGAAGCCGGCGGCGGCGAGGTTGTCCATCGCGCGACGAGCCATGTCGTACGACCCTGTGCCGCGAACGACGTCGTTGGTGGCCGCGTCGACACCGTCGAGACTGATCTGGATGTCGAGATAGTCCATATCGGCCAGGCGTCGCGCCGCGTCGACGTCGATGAAGGCGCCGTTGGTGGAGAACTTGACTCCGATGCCGCGTCCGACCGAGTACTCGACCAATTCGAAGAAGTCACGGCGCACCATCGGCTCTCCGCCACCGATGTTGATGTAGAAGACCTGCAATTCGGCGAGTTGGTCGAGCACCCGTTTGGCTTCGTCGGTCGAGAGTTCGCGCGGGTCGCGGCGACCGCTCGACGACAGGCAATGGATGCACTGCAGGTTGCAGGCGTAGGTGAGTTCCCACGTGAGGCAGATGGGGGCGTCGAGACCGCGCTTCAGTTGCTCAACGAGGGCGCTCACGGACGATCTCCGATTTCTCGAGTGACGACAGTGCGGTCACGAACGACGGCCAGCGGGATGCTTCGACTCGGCAGGCCGACAGGGTCGCTTCCAGCGAATCGTGCTCACCGAGTCGACTGACCACGGCCACCACGTCGGGGTGCTTCAGGAAGATGAGTCGCCGATTGCCGTAGTGATAGGCGAGGGCCCCGAAGGGCTCGGGTCGCACCGCGACCTGCGGGTGCAGTTCGAGGGCCGAGTCGAGGGCCACCGGCATGATCGGACCGGCGGTCAGTAGACGCCGCACATGCCGTCGATGGAGATCTCCTCGACGAGCAGTTCCTCGGCGATGACGGACTCGGTGACGGTCTCGATGTCGGACTCGGTGACGGTCTCGACCGGGTCGTTCGCCGGGTCGTTCGCCGGGTCGTTCGCCGTGACGTTCGCCGGGTCGTTCGCCGTGACGTTCGCCGTGACGCTCGCCGTGACGTTCGCGGTTTCGAGGGCGGGATCGACGAGGGTGGCGGGGGCGCTCTCCATGGCGTCATCGTACTGGTCCCCCCGTCCGACGGGGCTACCGTGTCGGAACGAGGCATCCAGCCGGACCGAAGGGGGAGTCATGAAGACCAAGGCCGCGATTCTGTGGGAGACCAACGCTCCGTGGAGCGTCGAGGAGATCGAACTCGACGCACCCAAGGCCGGCGAGGTGCTGGTGGAGATGAAGGCCTCGGGAATGTGCCACAGCGACGAGCACCTCGTCACCGGCGACCTGCCCTTCGCGCTGCCCATCATCGGTGGTCACGAGGGTGCGGGCATCGTGCGCGAGGTGGGTCCGGGTGTGAGTTGGTTGGCTCCCGGCGACCACGTCGTGTTCGGGTTCATTCCGTCGTGCGGTCGCTGTCCGAGTTGCTCGACCGGGCACCAGAACCTGTGCGACCTCGGGGCTCTCATGGGCGGCGGTCGTCAGATCACCGATGGCGGGGCGCGCCACCGCGCCAAGGGTCAGGACCTCGGTCTGATGTGCTTGCTCGGTACCTTCGCCCACCACACCGTGGTGAACGAGGCCAGTTGCATCAAGATCGATCCCGATCTGCCGCTCGACAAGATGTGCCTGCTGGGCTGCGGAGTGGTGACCGGATGGGGCTCGGCCGTCTACGCGGCGGCCACCAAGCCCGGTGACACCGTCGTGGTGGTCGGCGTCGGCGGCATCGGAGCCAACGCGATCCAGGGTGCCCGGTTGGCCGGCGCCAAGCGCATCGTCGCCGTCGACCCGGTGGAGTTCAAGCGCGAGAAGGCGATGGAGTTCGGGGCCACCCACAGTGCGTCGTCGATGGCCGAGGCTCTGCCGTTGCTGCAGGAGATCACGTGGGGAACGATGGCCAACAAGGTCATCATGACGATGGGTGTCGGCGACGGAGGCGTGATGGCCGAGGCGATGGCGTTGGCCTCGAAGCGTGGTCGCGTGGTGGTCACCAACATCCACCCGGCGCTCGAGATGTCGGCCACGATCAACCTGCTCGACGTCACTCTGATGGAGAAGCAGGTCGTCGGATCCCTGTTCGGTTCGGGAAACCCGCGGGCCGACATCCCGAAACTGGCCGGTCTGTACCGCGAGGGGCAACTCGATCTCGACGGCCTCGTGACCCGCACCTACCCGCTCGAGGGAATCAACGAGGGTTACGAAGCCATGCGCCGGGGCGAGAACATCCGCGGCGTGCTGGTCTATTCCTGACCCCCGGCCGGTCCCGGCCTGTGCCGTGGTCGTCCCGGCTGACTAGCGTTCGGTGCGTGGGGCGACCGTCGCCTCGCAGGGGGTGAGCGACATGTCGGGTATTCGCAAGAGCAAGGCCGCCGTGCTGTGGGGTCAGAACCAGCCGTGGTCGGTCGAGGAGATCGAGGTTCATCCGCCCAAGGCCGGCGAGGTGATCGTGCACTGGCGTGCCGCCGGCATGTGCCACAGCGACGAGCATCTCGTGACCGGCGACATGGTTCCGCCCCAGGAGGTCTGGGAACTCATGGGAATCACCGACTTCTATCCGATCATCGGCGGCCACGAAGGCGCCGGCGTGGTGGTCGAGGTCGGCCCCGGCGTGTCGAGCGTGCAGGTGGGCGACCACGTGTCGGCCTCGTTCGTGCCGTCGTGCGGCCGTTGCCGCTACTGCTCGACCGGTCGCCAGAACCTGTGCGACAACGGAGCCAAGACGTTCGTCGGCGGCATGATCACCGACGACACGCACCGCCACTTCGTGAAGGGCAAGCCGGTCACGTTGATGGCCAAACTCGGCACGTTCAGCGAGTACGCCTGCGTCTCCGAGCAATCGATCATCAAGGTCGAGAAGGACATTCCCCTCGAGTGCGTGGCACTGGTGTCGTGCGGCGTGGCCACCGGATGGGGCTCGGCCGCCAATCGTGCCGGCACGCAGGCCGGTGACACCGTGGTGGTCGTCGGTTGCGGGGGCATCGGCATGAACGCCGTGCAGGGCGCGCGCATGGCCGGAGCCAAGCGCGTCATCGCGGTCGATCCCCTCGAGTTCAAGCGCGAGAAGGCCATGGAGTTCGGAGCCACCCACACCTACGCCTCGATGGCCGAGGCCATGTTGCCGGTGATGGAGATGACGTACGGACAGATGGCCGATCGCGTCATCATGACTCCCGGTGTTCTGCACGGCGAGATGATGGCCGAGGGCATGAACCTCGCCGGCAAGGGCGGCACGGTGGTCGTCACGGCGATCTCGCCGATGACCTCGGAGACCGCCTCGGTGAACCTGTTCCAGCTGGCGATGTGGAACAAGGAGATCAAGGGAACGATCTTCGGTTCCCTCAATCCGCGCGCCGACATCCCGGCGTTGCTCGACATGTACCGCGCCGGTCAGTTGAAGCTCGACGAGCTCATCACCAACACCTACCCGCTCGATCGCATCAACGAGGGTTACGAGGCGATGCGCGAGGGCACCAACATCCGCGGCGTCATCGTCAACTCCTGAGCGGGGTGGTGTCGGTCCGATGAGCGGTCGCGGCGATCTCCTGCGCGCACTCGCCGATCGCGTGATCGGTCGTCGTCGCGAGGTGGAGTTGGTGGTGGCCGCCCTCGACGCCGGTCGACACGTCCTGCTCGAGGGTCCGCCCGGCACCGGCAAGAGCACCCTCCTGAGGGCGGTGGCCGAGGGTCTCGGGATCGGATTCGTCTTCGTGGAGGGCAACGCCGAACTCACGCCGGCGCGTCTGGTCGGGCACTTCGATCCGGCTCGAGTTCTCATCGATGGTTACGGCGCCGACGTTTTCGTCGATGGTCCGCTGGTGACCGCCATGCGCGACGGATCCCTGCTCTACGTGGAGGAGATCAACCGCATTCCGGAGGAGACCCTGAACGTGCTCATCACGGTGATGAGCGAAGCCGAACTCAACGTGCCTCGCTTCGGTCGGGTGGCGGCCGCGCCGGGCTTCCGTCTGGTCGCGGCCATGAACCCGTTCGACGCCGTGGGTACCGCGCGGATCTCGGGTGCGGTCTACGACCGTTGTTGCCGGGTGTCGATGGGATATCAGTCCGCGGCCGACGAGGCGTCGATTGCCGCCCGGGCGGTCGACGGAATCGATCCCGCGTGGCTGGCCGGAGTGGTCGAACTCGTTCGGTCCACCCGCGAGCACGCCGACCTGCGGGTGGGTTCGTCGGTGCGGGGAGCCATCGACATGGCCGCCGTCGCGCGATCGTTGGCCGACGTGCGTGGAGGCGCGATCGACGATGATTCGGTGGGCCTCGACGCCGCACTCGTCGCTCTCTCGGGTCGGGTTCGCGTGCGCGAGGGCTCCATTCGCACGGCCGAGGACGTGGTGACCGAACTCTGGAATCGGGTGTTCGGCGAACGGAACGAATCGGGAAAAGCGAGCGCCCCGACGGGGGCGGGCCACTGACCCACGAGGGGGCGGCCGCCGACGACGCGGTGGCCGAGGCGTCGAAGCGCACTCTTTCGAGGCGCGAGTTGTCGCGTCATCCGCAGTTCGAACAGGTGTCGCCCGAGGTCGGCGAACTCGACGAGGCCGCCGTCGAGGAGGGCATGGACGACGACCCGGACGCGATGCTCGCTCTCTTGGCCGATCTCACCGGCGCGACCGATCAGCGTTTGCGCGACCTCGCCAAGCGACTGGCCGGCCGTTTGTTCCTCGACGTGTCGCGGCGGGGTCCGATCAGACCGCGTGGAATCGGCCGGATGGCCACGGTTCCGTATCGACCCGACGCCGGAGACATCGATCTCGATGCGTCGTTGCCGGCCATCATGGAGTCGCGCGCCTCGGGCGAGGTGGTCGACGTCGAGGGTCTACGCGTGCGGTCGTGGACGCAACCCGGCACCGCCCTGGCCCTGCTGGTCGACCGGAGTGGTTCGATGGGCGGCAAGCCTCTCGCCACCTCGGCCATGGCCGCGGCAGCCGTCGCCTGGCGCAATCCGTCCGACTACAGCGTGATCGCTTTCGGCAAGGACGTGGTGGTGGCCAAGAGCCAGGAATCGGCCAAGGGTGGCGAGGCCGTCGTGAACGACGTGCTGGCCCTGCGCGGTTTCGGCACCACCGATCTGGCGGGGGCATTGCGGGCGGCCGGCGAACAGTTGGCGCGTTCGCGAGCCGGGCGTCGGATCGCGGTCGTGTTGTCGGACTGTCGGGCCACCGTCGAAGGAGACGTGGAGGCCGCGGCGCGGGGACTCGACGAGGTCGTGATCCTGGCCCCGGCCGGCGACGACGTGGAGGCGCGCGCATTGGCGATGTCGGTGGGTGCTCGACTGGCGATCGTCGACGGACCGAGCGACGTGCCGACGGCTCTGCAGACCGTGCTCGGCGACTGAGCGGTTCCGGTCAGCGACAGGCCGGATCGTCGGTGGGCACGATGCCCACCTGGTTTCCTTCGATGAAGACGCCCGGCAGAGTCGTGACCGTCGTCGGCGTCATCGTGGTCATTGTCCCGCCGGTCGATGTTCCGCCGGTCGATGCACCGCTGGTGGTGGCGGTCGAACGCGCGGGAGCGACCGATGTGACGGTCGGTGATTCGACCGGTCGCGAGGGTCCCCCGGCGGCCGTGGTGGTGGAGGCCTCGGCGAACAGTTCCTCCGGGGCGTCGACGAGGCGCACCTTGCCCTGGAACACCGAGAGCACCGACTTCATGTACTCGGTCTTCAGGGTCGGCTCGATCACCGAGGCACCGTTGATCTCCTTGCCCGTGCCCTCGATCTGGTAGGTCGTCATGGTGGAAGGGTCGAGGTCTCGCATCGCCTGGGCCAACTCGAGCAACTTGCCGACGGTGAGCTGATCGTCGAGGATCAGGAACTCGAGTCCGGCGTCGATGAGTTCCTTGGCGACGGTCGGATTGCCGCCCACTTTGTCGAGGGCCTTCTGCAACGCTCGTCGCAGGAAGTCCTGTTGCCGCGAGATCCGGCCGCGGTCGGAGGCCGGATCCTCCTTCCAGACCTTCTTGCGGGCGTCGTAGTACTGGAGGTGGCGCGAGCGCACGTAGGCGAGACCTTCCTCGCCGCCGAACGTGTGGCAGCCGGGATTCTCGATCAGTAGTCCGGTGTTGCGATCGCGCACCGGGGTGGCGAAGGGAACCTTCACGCCTCCCACCGCGTCGACGATCTTCTTGAAGGCGCAGAAGTCGACGTTCACGTAGTGGTCGACGAGGATTCCGAAGTTCTCCCAGATCGTGAGCAGCAGAACGTTCGGATCGTCGCGGTTGAACGCACTGTTGATGCGGCCACGCGACGATTTGCCGGAGATCTTCACCCACAGGTCGCGCGGGAACGACAACACCGCGGCGTCACTGGTGACGGGATCGAGGCGAAGGATCATGATCGTGTCGGCGCGCTCGCCGAGACCACTGCGGTTCCCGAAGGCCGGCGCGTACGGCGAGTCCGGATCGATGCAGGCTCCGTTGTCGCTTCCGGTGATGAGGAAGTTGCGGGCCCGCATGTCGACCGGTCCGTCGAAGAACCGCTCGGGCTCGGTGACGTTCGGGTCCTCGGTGATCTCGCCGGTGACGGGGTCGGTGATCGGCGGAAGGGTGAGTTTGGTTCCGCCGGAGGCGGTCACGAGGCTCACCACCTTGCGATCGTTGGCCTTCTCGCTACCCCAGTACACGACCGCCGCGGTGACGAAGCAGGCCAGCACCACCACGAGATTCAGCGACAGCACGAGTCGCTGGGCGATGGTGCGTCGGCGACGGCGGGGAGCGGGAATGGTGTCGGTCATGCGGGACGTGGGTCGGGTCGGGTCGTTTCGGGTGGTGACGCCGGGTCAGGAGGAGGGTAGGTCGTCGTCGGCCAACTCGGCGGTCACGTGCGGCGCGTCGTGTCGGTCGGATTCGACCCAGGTCCACGAACGCACGGAACCGGCGTCGGTGAGGTCGGCCAGGCCCTCGCGCACGGCGTCGAGCACCGACGCCGATGCCTCGACCCGCACCACGTCGACGGCGGTCTTCTGCGAGCGTTTGGCCTCGGTCTTGGCCCGACGGATCTGCGCGAGCACCGCACCGACCGCCTCCAACCTGCTCTCGGAAGCGGGGTCGGTGCCGCGCCCCCCGAGTTCGGTGCTGTTCGGCCACGACGAGCGGTGGATCGAACCGATCCGCCACCAACTCCAGACCTCCTCGGTGGCGAAGGGAATGAACGGGGCGAGCAGTCGCTGGATCGTCGACAACGCGAGACGCATCGCGAGCCGTGCCGACTCCGCCGCCGCCGGCCCCTGGGTGTCGTAGGCGCGACCCTTCACCAGTTCCACGTAGTCGTCGCAGAACCACCAGAACAACGCCTCGGTGCGTTCGAGTGCCCGTGCGTAGTCGTACTGCTCGAAGGCCGTCGTCGCCTCGTCGACGACGGCGGCCACGCGGGCCAGCATCGCCCGATCGACGGGCGAGTCGACGACGGCCGAGGGCGACGGCTCGTCGAACGAGAGAACGAACTTGGTGGCGTTCAGGAGTTTGGTGGCCAGCTTGCGACCAACCTTCATCTGCTCCTCGCTGAAGGCCGTGTCGACCCCGGGTCGGGCCGAGGCGGCCCAGTAGCGGACGGCGTCGCTTCCGAAGCGATCGAACAGATCGATCGGAGTCACGACGTTGCCCTTCGACTTCGACATCTTCTTGCGGTCGGGGTCGAGAATCCATCCCGAGAGGGCGGTGTTGGCCCAGGGGAGTGAGTCGTGTTCGAAGTGGGCGCGCACCACCGTGCTGAACAACCAGGTGCGGATGATGTCGTGAGCCTGTGGGCGCAGATCCATGGGGAACACCCGACCGAAGAGATCGGGGTCGTCCTCCCATCGGCCGGCGATCTGTGGCGACAGCGAGGACGTCGCCCAGGTGTCCATCACGTCGGGATCGCCGGTGAACCCACCGGGCTGGTCGCGTTGATCGGACCGGTATCCGTCGGGTGCGTCGGTGGAGGGGTCGATGGGCAGACGATCCTCGGCGGGAACCATCGGGTGGTCGTGCTCGATCGTTCCGTCGGCCGCGATCGGGTACCACACCGGAATCGGCACACCGAAGTAGCGCTGGCGGCTGATCAGCCAGTCGCCGTTCAGACCTTCGACCCAATTGCTGTAGCGGTGGCGCATGTGATCGGGATGCCACACGAGCCGGTCGCCCCGTCCGAGTAGATCGTCGCGCAGGTCGGTGTCGCGTCCGCCGTTGCGGATGTACCACTGTCGGCTGGTGACGATCTCGAGGGGACGGTCGCCCTTCTCGAAGAACTTGACCGGATGCGTGATGGGTCGCGGTTCGCCGATCATCGCCCCGCGTTCGCGCAGCATCTCGACGACCTTGTTCTGGGCCTGATTGACGCCCAGCCCGGCGATTCGTTCGAAGGCCGAGACTCCGTCGGCCGAGTCGAGTCCGGGCGGTGGTGTGGCGACGATGCGTCCGTCGCGTCCGATGATCGCACGGGTCGGAAGCGCGAGTTCGCGCCACCACACGACGTCGGTGAGGTCGCCGAACGTGCAGATCATGGCGATTCCGGTGCCCTTGTCGGGTTGGGCGAGCGGATGGGCGACGATCGGCACCTCGACGTCGTAGAGCGGAGTGCGCACGGTGGATCCGAAGAGGGGTCGATAGCGCTCGTCGTCGGGATGCGCCACGAGAGCGACGCACGCCGCGATCAGCACGGGACGCGTGGTGTCGATCACCACGTCACCACCGCCGTCGGTGCGCGCGAAGGCCACCTGGTGGTAGGCGCCGGGACGTTCGCGGTCCTCGAGTTCGGCCTGGGCGACCGCGGTCTTGAAGTCGACGTCCCACAAGGTGGGTGCTTCCTGGGTGTAGGCCTCGCCGCGGGCGAGGTTGCGCAGGAACGCCCGTTGGCTCGCGCGACGACTCCGTTCGTCGATGGTTGCGTAGAGAAGGGTCCAGTCGACGGAGAGGCCGAGTCGGCGGAAGAGATCCTCGAAGACCTTCTCGTCCTCGTGGGTCAGTTCCTGGCAGAGTTCGATGAAGTTCGGTCGCGACACCGACACCGGCTGGTGATCCTTGGGCGGATCGCCACGGAAGGGTGGCTGGAATCCGGCCCGGTACGGAACCGACGGATCGCAACGGACCCCGAAGAAGTTCTGCACGCGACGCTCGGTGGGCAGTCCGTTGTCGTCCCATCCCATCGGGTAGAAGACGGCCTTGCCCCGCATGCGCTGGAAGCGGGCGATGGTGTCGGTGTGGGTGTACGAGAAGACGTGGCCCATGTGGAGCGAACCGCTGACCGTCGGGGGAGGGGTGTCGATGGCGTACACGTCGGGGCGTTCGGCCGACCGGTCGAATCGGTTGGTTCCTTCGGCCTCCCAACGATCGGCCCACACGGCCTCGATGCCATCGAGTGTGGGCTTGTCGGGGGCCGTTGCCATGGGTGCCAAGGCTACAAAGCACCCGGTCACGGAACCACGGCCGCCGTAGGCTCGTCGTCGATGTTGAACCTGTACGACACGGCGACGAGCGAGGTGCGCGAACTCCGCCTGCGCACACCGGGCCGGGTCGGCATCTACCTCTGCGGCCCCACCGTGTACGGCCCTCCGCATCTCGGCCACGGTCGCGCCACGCTCGTGTACGACATCCTCCGTCGCTACCTCGAGTGGACCGGACTCGAGGTTCGTCTCGTGTCCAACATCACCGACATCGACGACAAGATCATCGATCGGGCCAATCGCGAGAATCGGCCGTGGCAGGACATCACCCATCGATGCGAGAAGGTCTGGTTCGAGGCGATGGAGGCTCTCAACGTCGGACGACCCACCGACGTTCCGCACGCCACGGAGTACGTCGATGCGATGGTGGCGATGATCACCGAACTGGTGACCCTCGACAAGGCCTACGTCACCGAGGACGGCGTGTATCTCGATGTTCCGGCCGTCGACGGATACGGACTCCTGGTGAACCAGTCCCTCGACGATCTGCTGTCCGGTGGCGGGGACCGGGAGGTGTTCGGCGCCGGCAACAAACGGCACCCCGCCGATTTCGCGCTTTGGAAGTTCTCCAAACCGGGCGAGCCGTCGTGGCCGTCACCGTGGGGCGACGGTCGACCCGGTTGGCACAGCGAGTGCGTGGTCATGAGCCTCGAGCTGCTCGGCGAGGGCTTCGATCTGCACTGCGGCGGAATGGATCTGCGCTTTCCGCACCACGAGAACGAACGCGCCCAGGCGGTCGCCCTCGGCAAGGAGTTCGCCCGCCACTGGATGCACAACGGATTCGTGGTCGACGCCGAGGGCGAGAAGATGTCGAAGAGTCTCGGCAACGTGGCCAATCTGCTCGATCTGGTCGCCACGTACGACCCGCGGGCGTACCGGCTCGTGCTCCTGCAGACGCACTACCGGAGCCCGGTGCGCATCGGGCAGGACAACATCGATGCGGCCGTCGCGGCTCTCCAGGGACTCGACTCGTTCGCGTCGCGTTCGGCGGCGGTCACGGCATCGGCTGGGGCATCGACTGCGGCATCGAAGCCCGATCCCGAGGTTCTGGCGCGCTTCCGGGCGTTCATGGACGACGACCTCGACACCCCGTCGGCCACCGCGTTGCTGTTCGACACGGTGCGCCGGGCCAACGCGGCCATCGACGCCGACGATCCGGCGGCCGGGCCGCTGGTGGCGGCCATCGCCGACGTCTGTCGGGCGGTCGGCCTGGTTCTGTCGGCCGGCGACGATGTGCCGTCGGACATTCTCGATGTGGCCGGACGACTCGATGCCGCCCGGGCCGCCAAGGATTTCGCCCTCGCCGATTCGTTGCGCGCCGAGTTGCAGTCGGCCGGCTGGATCGTCGAGACCGGCAAGGGCGGAACCACCGTCCGTCGTTGATCGATCGTGTTCGGCGAGTCGGTCGTCAGCGACGCTGGGTCGTCAGCGACGCTGTTGTCCGAGACTTCGTTCGGCCTCGCGACCCGGACGGCCCTCGGTCACCGCTCCGACGGCGGACAGGCCGACGCAGTACTTGCTGAACGAGACCGGTCGCAGGCCGAGACCCCTCAGCAATCGCGCGGTCTCCCCGTGCTCGCCACGCGACTTCCATTCCACGATCGCGGCACTCGGCACGAGTGTCGCCGTTCGGTTTCGGTCGGTGGCGGTGAGGTGGACGTCGATGGTGATCCTCTCACCGAGTTCGGGTTCGACCAGTGTGGTGCGGCGGTACCCGATCGCGAGAATCGGTGCCAGTCGAGGGCTCGCCGGCCGGATTCCGATGGTTCGGAGTCGCTCGTCGAGCCATTCGCGTTCGGCGAAGTCGAGGCTGAGGTCGAGACTGTCCGTCGAGCCGGCGCGCGCCAGACGCTGTTTGACGGTGCGTCCGCGACCGTCCTTGGTCTTCAGTTCCAGGGTCGCCCCGGCCCCCGATTCGTATCTCCGACTTCGGAGCTTGAAGCGGAGCCGGCGACGCCGCCGGTGATCGTGGAAACAACGGAGGACGTCGTCGTCGAAGTAGAGCGACGAGTACTGGAATGCCCGACGACCCTCGATCTCGAGAACCGACCAGCGCGTCGGTAGATCGGCGAGCAACCTCCGTACCCCGGCTTCGTCGACGGCGTACTTGAGGTCGAACCGGGTGCGCAGGGCCGCCAGCCGGTCCAGTTCGGCCAGATCGATCGCGTCGAAGCGTCCGATGCTGGTGGCGTCGATCGCCGTTTCGTTCATCGTCTCATCGTCTCATCGTCTCAGCGTCTCAGCGCCGATCGAGCACGACGTCGAGACGCATCGTGTCGCGCACGTAGTCGACCTCCCGTACGTGAACGTTCAGCACGGGAGAACCGAGGTGACGCGCCAGGTGCGCCCAGAGTTCCTCGGAGTCGACGATGACACGGTCGAGTTCGACCCGGGTGCGCGTCCATCTCTCGACGCGTCGGTCTCCGCCGAAGTCGATGAGCAGCATGGTGATCACGAGGAGCAGGGCGAAGACGATCTTGATCCCGAAGTCCATGCCCGACAGACCGGCCATCAGGCCGAGAACGAGCGAGACCATGGTGTACCCGATCTCGATCTGGCCGGACTCGTCGGAGCGCAGGCGGACGATCGAGAGGACGGCGAACAGACCGAAGCCGACCCCGATGTTGAGGGGCGCCGAGGATCCGAGGGCGGCCGACACCGTGAAGAGGCTGATGTTGAAAGCGACGTAGCCCACGACCTGATCCCAGCGTCGATGACGGAGGAAATAACCCAGGTAGACGAGAACGAAGATCGACACCAGGTTCAGGGCCAGATCGCGGAGCAGTTCGGCGACGTCGAGATTCTCCATGTGCGTCGCGCCCCTCTCGCGTGCCCGTGCCGACCGACCCTTTGTCGTTCACCGCGGCGACGCCCCGACTTTACCCATCGCTCACCTCCGTACACTCGGTGCGATGGGGGAGCGTTGATGGGGACGACGGGGGCGGGACGCCGCGCCGGCTCGGTGCTACTGGCTCTGGCGGTGCTGTTCGGCGCCTGCTCGGGAGCCGACGACGGTGCCGACCCCGCCTCCGGAAGCGAATCGTCCGGCGCGTCGGGTACGGGCGCCGATTCAGGTGCCGACTCAGGTGCCGACTCAGGTGTCGACTCGGGTGTCGACGGGTCGTCGACGACGGACTCGCCGCGCCGCGGTGGAATCGTGCGGTTGAGCGAGATCCACTACCACTCGCCGCTGGACGATCCGAACGAGGAGTTCGTCGAACTGGCCAACGTGGGCGACACGGTGGTGGATCTGCAGGAGTGGTGCATCGAAGGCCTCGCCCATTGCTTCGTGGAGTTCACCCCGATCGAGCCCGGCGATCACGTGGTGGTGCGCCAGAGCGACATCGAGGGCAACATCTCCAACAGCGGCGAGACGATCGGGTTGAAGGATTCGCTCGGGCAGCTGGTCGACGAGATCGAGTACTCCGACGAGGGGGCGTGGTCCACCGATGCCGATGGCGGAGGCTCGTCGTTGCATCGGGTCGACTTCGACGGTTACGACGTCGACGCGTGGGAAGCGGCCCCGCCGACACCGGATGGTCCCTTCGATCCCGAGATCGTCGTCGAGTCGGGTGACGTCGTGATCACCGAGATCAACTACCACCCCCTCGACGACGATCCCGGCTCCGTCTTCGTCGAGATCGCCAACGTGTCGTCCGAACCGATCGACCTCCTCGGCTGGTGCCTGCGGGGCTCCGGCTTCTGCTGGACCTGGTCGGCCGTGCTCGCCGCCGGTGATGCCGTGGCCGCCGTCGGACTCTTCGAGAGCGGCAAAGTGTCCCGCGACTCCGACCGACTGCGGGTCGTCGACCCCGAGGGTCGGGTGCACGACACCGTGCAGTACGAGGATTCCGGTTCGTGGCCGGCCCGCGCCGACGGTCACGGCGACTCGTTGCACCGTCGCGACAGCGCAACGCCCGGGGTGCTTCCCGGCAACTGGGACTCGGCGCCGCCCACCCCCGACGTCTGGGATGCGGAGGCGCGACCGTTGTTGCCGGTGTTCTCCGACGTCTCGTTCACGATCGCTCCCTCGGCCGACGAGCCGGTCGTCGTCGAGGCCACGGTGACCGACGCCGAGAAGGTTTCGGTCGCCTACGTGGTCGACTTCGGTGTCGAGGTGGTGTCATCCGCGGACGTCGACGACGGTGTGGTCCGGGCCGAGATTCCTCCCCAACCGGCCGGCTCGCTGGTTCGGTTCCGCCTCGTCGGCGAGGGTGACGCCGTTGGCTCGTGGCCCCGGGTCGGCGACGGCACCAATTACGGCGGCACGGTGGTGGCCGATCCGAACGTCGAGCCCACGGCTCTGCCGCGCTTGCAGTGGTTCCTGCCCGACGACGTGTGGGAGGTGGCGCGCCTCGACACCAAGCGCCACGGCAACGAGGGATACGCCGCCGTCGTGGCGCTCGACGGAGTGGTGTTCGACAACTCGACGATCCGCATCAAGGGAAATCAGGCGCGAAGCAACAAGAAGAAGAAGTGGAAGGTGATGTTGCCGCCGGGCCACCACTGGGACGGTGGTGGCCTGTTCCGTCATCCGGTCGACCAGTTCGACCTGTTGCCGGCGGCCACCGACAAGTCGTTCTCGCGCGAGATCCTGGTGTCCGACATCCAGGAACTGTCCGGAGGACTCGCCCAGCAGGTCTTTCCGTTGCGACTCGAACGCAACGGCGACTTCCTGGGTCTCTACATGTACGGCGAATCACCCGAGGGGGATTGGCGCGAGCGCATGGGTCTCTCCGACGACGTTTACGTCTGGAAGGCCGAGTTGGTCACCAAACTGCGATACCGCGATCTCTCGTTGGCCCGCGACGAGTTCGCCCGGCACTACGAGCGGATCACGATGAAGTGGTTGGACGACGACGATCGGATCCTCCGCGGCATGATCTCGGCCGTCAACGAGAAGAGCGGCAACGAGTTGTTGCGTTGGGCCTACGAGAACACCGACGTGCCGCAGATCGTCGAAGCACTGGCCACCATGAGAATCGTCCAGCACGGTGAATGGCAGCACAAGAACTACTTCGTCATGTTCGACCCGGCCGACCGTCGCTGGCGTCTGGTGCCAATCGACTTCGACCTGACCTTCGGTCGCTTCTACCGTTCGCCGTGCAACGCCAAGTGCGACGACATTCGCGCCTACGAGTACCTCGATTACCCCAACCAGAATCAGTTGGCCGAGATCTTCCTCGAACTCGAACCCTTCCGTTCGATGGTCGATCGACGCACGCGCGAACTCTCCGAGACCTATCTCGCCGAGGGATACCTGGAGGGACGCCTGCTCGAGTTGCTGGGACTCATGGGGCCCGACGCCGAACGCGACCGGGATCGTTGGGGGGCGTACGGAACGCCCCAGACCATGGCGCGGGCCCAACAGGCGATCGTCGAGCAGTTCCTCGTCGACAAGCGTCGGATGTACATCGGTGAGAACTCGGTGCTGCCGGACCCGCAACCCGGCGACCCCGATCTCGACGTGAGGGACGTGCTGACCGATGCCGAAGGGGTCGTGCTGGAGGCACGCTACGTCAACGGGGAGGACGTCGCCATCGACGTCTCGAATCGGCTCGTCGACGAGATCGGCGCCATCCTCCCGGCCGGTGTGGTGATTCCCGCCGGCGGATCGGTGCTGCTGCGATTCGATCGCGCGCCGGTCACTCCCGGCGGACCGCTGGAGGTCGTGGTCGACGTCGCTCGAGCCGGCTGATTCGTCACGAATAGTCGGTGTGGGTACGCACCTGTTCGAACACGTCGTTCAGCACGGCGAAGACCTCGAGGCTCGGGGCCAGCTTCTCGCGGTCTCCGGTGAGGCGGATGCGTCCGGTGATGAACGCCTGCTGGGCGTTGAGTCGACCGGTCGCCACCGCCACCGCGGTCTCCCAGTCCTGTTCGAAGCGGATGTCCTCCGGTTCGGCCGGTCCGGCACCGAAAGTCGCCCGCCCGTCGCCGACCTGCAGGTGGTAGATGACCGTGCCCTCGGGACCGTCGACGACGACTTGGGTGAATCCGATCCGGTGGTGACCGGCCAGTTCGTTCAGTCGGTCGTCGGCGGCCACCGCGATCCCGAGGGCATCGATCCACTCGAGACTGAGGTAGCGCACGGTTGCGTTCGACATCGGTGCCTAGTCTGCCAGCCGATGAGGGAGTTCCCGATCGCCGACGAGCGCCGTCACGTCGTCGCCCCGGTCGAGGAGTGGACGTTCTCGTTCTGGCGGCCCGATCTGGCCGGACACGTGATCGCGGCGAGGTGCTCCAACGGACTCTTCGACTACGCGTGGGCTCTGTGGCGTCGCGATCGCCCGTTGCTGCACGTCGCCGAAACGGCGATTCGATCGCGCGGTGACGGGCTGCTCCTGAAGGCTCCCGGATTATGGGCCGAGTTCGTGTGCGACGATCCGTTCGGTCAATGGACCATCGGCAACGAGACCCACGCAGTCGAGCTCGACGATGTTCGTGACGCGCTCGGCGACGCCTACGGGGTGGCCGTACCCGTCGCGAGTGATCTCGAGTGGTACGCCTCGTCCGGTCCGGAGCCGATCACCGACGGATACCGTCAGAACGGGGTGCTGCACGGTGTGATCGAAACCGCCGAGGGTGAGGTCGTCCTGAGCGAGGTGGCGGCCACGCGAGGGCACCGGTGGGGAAGCGGACCGTGGTGCGGATGCGACGCCGACGAAGCGGCTCTGGCGCATCTCGGTCCGCGACTGGCCTTTCGCCTGTCGGACGATCGGGTGGTGGATGTCGTGCTCACTCCGGCCGGCTGGCGCCGACGGGAGTGAGCGACTCGACTACTTCTTGGCGTTGACCGCTATCGCGCCGACGCTCTCGGTCTTGCGATTCGAGAACACGATCGAACCGACCAGAACCACGAGGGCTCCGGCGGCGACCAGATAGCGCGGGCCGTCGTCGTCCTGCAGGCTGATGATCGCCGGGAGGATGAGGAGAGCCACCAGGTTCATCACCTTGATCAGCGGGTTGAGGGCCGGTCCGGCGGTGTCCTTGAAGGGGTCGCCGACCGTGTCACCGATGACGGCGGCCTTGTGGGCGTCGCTGCCCTTGCCTCCGTGGTGGCCGTCCTCGATGTACTTCTTCGAGTTGTCCCAGGCGCCACCGGCGTTGGACAGGTAGTTGGCCATCAACTGACCGACCAGGATCACGGCGGCGAGGAAGGCGCCGAGAGCCTGCCAGCCGACACCGAAGCCGATGAGCACCGGGGTGAGCACCGCGAGCAGGGCCGGGGTGGTGAGTTCGCGGAGCGAGGCCTTGGTGCAGATGTCGATCACCGGCCCGTAGTCGGGCTTCTTGGTTCCGGCCATGATTCCGCCGTCGGCGAACTGGCTGCGAACCTCCTGCACGACCACACCAGCGGTGCGACCCACCGCGCGGATGGCAAGGGCCGAGAAGAGGAACGGCACCGCGCCACCGATGAGGAGGCCGATGAAGACCTTCGGGTCGGCCACGTTGATGGGCAGAACGTCGAACACACCTCGCGAAGTCTTCTGAAGTTCCTCGATGACGTCCTTTTCGAGAAGCTCGTTGGCGGCGGTCTCGATGAACGAGGCGAAGAGCGCGACGGCGGCGATGACCGCCGAGCCGATGGCGAAGCCCTTGGTGACGGCCTTGGTGGTGTTGCCCACCGCGTCGAGGCTCACCATGATGCGCTCGGGCTCACCGTGGAACTCGCCCGACATCTCGGCGATTCCGGCCGCGTTGTCGGACACCGGACCGAAGGTGTCCTCCGACACGATCACACCGGTGGTGGCGAGCATTCCCATGCCGCACAGCGCGACGAGATAGAGCGAGAACTGCAGGTTGCCGTCACCGAGAGCCAGCGACACGCCGATGGCGATGGCGATGGCCACCACGGCGTACACCGAGCTCTCGAGTCCGGCCGAGGTGCCCGAGAGCACCACGGTGGCCGGACCGGTCTCGGCCGACTCGGCGATCTCCTTCACCGGGGCGTAGTGGGTGCCGGTGTAGTACTCGGTGAGCCGGCTGACCAGCTGGGCGAGCACGAGACCGATGGCCACCGCGCCGAAGCACTTCCAGCCGGCGTTGGCGTAGTCGTTGCCCACGTAGAGCAACGACACGAACAGGGTTCCGACGAGCGTGAGGATTCCGGCCACGAGGAAGCCACGGTTGATCGGCTTCAACGGGTCGGTCTCGTTGGCGCGGGCCTTCACGGCGAACACACCGGCGATCGAGGCGATCACGCCGATGGCGCGCGCGGCCAGCGGGAACACCAGACCGAGGGCGGGGTTGGCGCCGATGGAGTTGAAGGCCGCCACGCCGAGGATGATCGAAGCCACCAGGGTGACCTCGTAGCTCTCGAAGAGGTCGGCGGCCATGCCGGCGCAGTCGCCCACGTTGTCGCCCACGTTGTCGGCGATGGTGGCCGGGTTGCGCGGGTCGTCCTCGGGGATGCCGGCCTCGACCTTGCCCACCAGGTCGGCGCCGACGTCGGCGGCCTTGGTGAAGATTCCTCCGCCGACGCGCAGGAACAGAGCGAGGAGCGAACCGCCGAAACCGAAGCCCACCAGGATCACCGACGAGGTGTTCTGGAAGATCATGATGATCACGGTGGCGCCGAGAAGGCCGAGACCCACGGTGAACATGCCGGCCACACCGCCGGTGCGGAAGGCGACCGTCAGTGCGCGCGGCATGCTGTTCGACAGGGCGGCGGCGGCGGTGCGCACGTTGCCACGGGTGGCGAGCGTCATACCGATGTAGCCGGTGAGACCCGAAGCGACGCAGCCGAGGATGAACGCGACCGTGCGCCAGAGTCCGGCCTCGCCGAACGACAGGGCGATCGATTCGTCGGGCTTGACGATCTCGGTGGACGTGACGAACACGATGGCGGCCAGCGGGATCAGGATGATCGCGATGGTCTTGAACTGGCGCTTCAGGTAGGCCCAGGCGCCCTCCTGGATCGCTCCGGCGATCTCGCGCATCTTGGGCGAGCCCTCGTCCTCGGCCATGACCTTCTTGACGAGGAAGAAGCCCACACCGAGCGCGAGGAGCGCGGCGGCGACCGACAGGAGCAGAACCGCCCACTCACCACCCTTCAGTTCGAAGGACTGCCATCCACCTTCTGCGGCAAAGAGAGAAAACACCAGATCTCACCTCGAGACGTCGAGGGGCGACCCGGGTGGCCGCCCACACGGGGGCAGACAGAGTGTAGGGACAGAACGGCCGGGGGGACGACTCTTGTCACGTCCCGAATCCGACCGGCCCCGGGGTCGAGCCGGTGTGACGGGTTCCCGGGGACGTCCCGAACGTCGATGACGGGCCCCGACGAGGGACGGGAGTAGCGTCGAATCGGGTCGAACGTCGACCCCGAATCCCACGCCGAACGCTCCGAAAGCCGAGGATCCATGGCGCAGACAGTGACGAAGCCCGCGACGGCCCGGGGGCCGGTGACCGGTACCGCGGTCGGCGCACGCAAGCGCCGACCCTTCCTGCTCGATCTCTACGCCACCGCGGTGGGCAAGAAGTACGCGATGGCCATCACGGGACTCGGTCTCCTCGGCTTCGTGCTGGTCCACATGATCGGCAACCTGAAGATGTACTTCGGGCCGTCGGACCTCAATCACTACTCGCACTTCCTCGAGCGGTTGCTGTACCCGATCCTGCCGGAGAAGGCGATGCTCTGGATCTTCCGGTTCGGATTGATCGCGATGGTGCTGGTGCACATCCACGCCGCGTACACGCTCACGGTTCTCAATCGGCAGTCCCGCCCCGTGAAGTACCAGAGTTCGCGGGACTATCAGGTGGCCTCGTTCGCCAGTCGATCGATGCGACTCACCGGCATCGTCGTCCTGGCCTTCGTGGTGTGGCACCTGCTCGACCTCACGTTCGGAGTCGTGAACCCGGTGGTGGGCGACAAGGACGCCGAGGGCCTGAAGGACGTGTACGCCGCGGTCGTTCACAGTTTCGAGCGGGTGCCGGTGGCGGTCTTCTACGTGTTGGCCAACATCGCCCTCGGGGTGCACCTCTTCCACGGGGTGTGGAGCCTCTTCCAGTCCCTGGGCTGGAACAACCCCCGTTTCAACAAGTGGCGTCGTTCGATCGCCACCGGTGTCGCCACGGTGATCGTGGTCGGCAACGTCTCGTTCCCCATCGCCGTCCTCGCCGGAATCGTCGGCTGACCCAGCAGCAGAAATCACGGAGACACACATGAGCCCGACCCTCGACTCGAAGATCCCCGCCGGACCGGTGCAGGACGCCTGGAGCACCTACAAGTCCGACGTGAAACTGGTGGCACCCAACAACAAGCGCAAGTTCAAGGTCATCGTCGTGGGCACCGGCCTGGCCGGCGCATCGGCCGCGGCCACCCTGGCCGAACTCGGCTATCAGGTCGATGCCTTCACCTTCCACGATTCACCGCGCCGAGCCCACTCGATCGCGGCCCAGGGAGGAATCAACGCCGCCAAGAACTACCAGGGCGACGGCGACAGCGTGCACCGACTGTTCTACGACACGGTGAAGGGCGGCGACTTCCGCGCCCGCGAGGGCAACGTGCACCGGCTGGCCGAGGTGTCGGTGAACATCATCGACCAGATGGTGGCCCAGGGCGTCCCGTTCGCCCGTGAGTACGGAGGACTGCTCGACAATCGTTCGTTCGGCGGTGCGCAGGTGAGTCGCACGTTCTACGCGCGCGGTCAGACCGGCCAGCAGTTGCTACTCGGCGCGTACCAGCAGTTGGCCCGGCAGATCGGTCTCGGCAACGTGCGGCTGTTCAACCGCACCGAGTTGGTCGACGTGGTGACGGTCGACGGGCGGTGCGCCGGCATCGTCACCCGCGACCTCATGAACGGCGAATTCACGTCGCATTCGGCTCACGCCGTGGTGCTGGCGACCGGTGGTTACGGCAACGTCTTCTTCCTCTCCACCAACGCGATGGCGTGCAACGTCACCGCCGCCTGGCGCGCGCACCGGCGCGGAGCGCTGTTCGCCAACCCGTGCTTCACCCAGATCCATCCCACCTGCATTCCGCAGAGTGACGAGACGCAGTCCAAGCTGACCCTGATGTCGGAGTCGTTGCGCAACGACGGCCGCGTGTGGGTACCCAAGAACCCCGACGACAACCGGGCGGCCGACCAGATTTCCGAGGACGACCGCGATTACATCCTCGAGCGTCTCTATCCGTCGTACGGCAACCTGGCTCCGCGCGACATCTCGTCGCGCGCCGCGAAGCGTTCGGTTGATTCCGGACGTGGTGTCGGTCCGTTGAAGAACGGCGTGTACCTCGACTTCAGCGACGCGATTCGTCGCCTCGGGCGACACGTGGTCGAGGAGCGCTACGGAAACCTCTTCGAGATGTACGAGCGGATCGCCGGCGAGAACCCGTACGACGTTCCGATGCGCATCTACCCGGCCTCGCATTACACGATGGGCGGAGTCTGGGTCGACTACGAACTCATGACCACCGTGCCCGGGCTCTACGCGGCCGGCGAGGCCAACTTCTCCGACCACGGAGCCAACCGCCTCGGTGCCTCGGCCCTCATGCAGGGTCTGGCCGATGGTTACTTCGTGTTGCCGTACACCATCGGCAACTACCTCGCCCCGATGCTCAACAAGCCGGTTCCCGGCACCGACCACCCGGCGTTCAAGGAGGCCGAGAACGCGGCCCGGGCCCGCTTCCAGGGTTACATGGATGTGAAGGGGACGCGTTCGCCGGACTGGTTCCATCGCGAACTGGGCAAGATCATCTGGGACTACTGCGGCATGGAGCGCACCCAGCAGGGTCTCGAGAAGGCGCTCTCGGAACTGCCAGCGCTCTACGAGGAGTTCAAGAAGGATCTGCGGGTCACCGGCGACGCGCAGAGTCTCAACCAGACGCTCGAGAAGGCCGGTCGAGTGGACGACTTCTTCCAACTCGGAATGCTGATGTGCCGCGATGCTCTCGAGCGCAACGAGAGCTGCGGAGGACACTTCCGCGCCGAGTACCAGACCGATGATGGAGAGGCTTTGCGCGACGACGTGAACTTCGCTCACGTCGCGGCCTGGGAATGGACCGGCGATCCCACCGCGTCGGTTCGCCACACCGAGCAACTCGAGTTCAACACCGTCCACCTCGCGACCCGGAGCTACAAGTGACCAACCGCATCGAGAACCTCACCCTCAAGGTCTGGCGTCAGGCCGGACCCGGGGCCACCGGACGTTTCGAGACCTACGCGATTCCGTCGATTTCCGACGAGGCGTCGTTCTTGGAGATGCTCGACGTGCTCAACGAGAAGCTGATCTCGGAGGGCAAGGAGGCCGTCACCTTCGATCACGATTGTCGCGAGGGGATCTGCGGCACGTGTTCGCTCATGATCAATGGTCAGGCCCACGGACCCGAGCGGGCGACCGCGACGTGCCAGTTGCACATGCGCAAGTTCCGCAGCGGTGCCGAGATCGTGATCGAGCCGTGGCGCGCCTCGGCGTTCCCGATCGTGAAGGACCTCATGGTGGATCGCTCGGCCTTCGACCGCATCATCGAATCGGGCGGCTTCATCACGTCGCCCACCGGTGGAGCCCCGGACGCCAACCTCATTCCGATCCCGAAGCCGGTGGCCGACGCGGCGATGGACTCGGCCGAGTGCATCGGCTGTGGTGCGTGCGTGGCGGCCTGTCCGAATGGCGCGGCGAACTTGTTCACCGCGGCAAAGATCTCGCACCTCAACTTGTTGCCGCAGGGTCAGGCCGAGCGCTTCAAGCGGGTGGAAGCCATGGTGGAGACCATGGACGAGCACTTCGGTTCGTGCACCAATCACGGCGAGTGCGAGGCAGCCTGTCCGAAGGAGATCTCGATCGACGTGATCGCCCTCATGAACAAGGATTACCGCCAAGCCAAGCTGAAGAACCGCAAGGAACTCAGCCGCAACTGAGCATGAAGCGTTGTTCTGGTGAGGTTTTTCGACCCTAGGGGTCGAAAAACCTCACCAGAACCACAATCTTCCGACTGTTCAGGTGCCGGTGTCGTTCCTGATGTCGGTGTCGGTGTCGTTCCTGATGTCGGTGTCGGCGCTGGTGTCGGTGCTGGTGTCGGGGCTGGTGACGACCCAGGTGACGTAACGATTGGTGGCCACCACGTCACCGCACTCGAGCGTCAGATCCAGCACCACGCGCCCTTCGGCGAAGGGCATTGCGACGTCGATCGATCCGACGCGCGTGCACTCGTCGGCGGCGATGTCGCCCTCCCACTTCCACTCGCGGCGATCGTGGCCGTTGTCGTCGGCGACCGCGGCGGTCACCTGGGCATCGATCAGATCGTGGTGCAGATCGCTCACCACGTGCACCGACAACGTGAGTTTCTGCCCCGGTTCGACCACGAGGGGCGGACGGTCGGCCACCACGATCACCGGTCGGCAGGCTTCCTGCACGGCCGAGTAACCGAGCTTGGGAACCCGGGCGTGATCGAGAACGCTCCACGAGACCATCGGCATCGCGTCGTTGAAGGCGAAGAAGCAGAACCCGCCGCTCGGATTCCACTTGAGTCGGCGCAACGTTTCGATGTGGTGCTTCAGGAGATCGGCTTGATACACCTGCGTCGCCTCGCGCCAGGCGTCGAAGGTGGCGAAGGCTCGCGGAGGCACGTGCCGATCGAAGATCTCCTTCTGCAGGCCGTGTCGGGTGCGCAAACCTTCCCAATCGATGTCGGGCCAGTTCTCGGCGTCGACGAAGTCGCACGAATCGGGGATCGCCTGGGCGCCGAACTCGCTCACGAATCGCACCATGCGCGGCAACGAAGCGGCGAAGCGCGGAAGATCCCTCTCGTCGCCGTGGTACCAGCCGAAGTAGAGGTGACTGTCGGTGCCCTCGAGTAGTGGGAGATGCGGAAGTACGCCCGAATGTGGAATGGTGGGTCGGGACGGGTCGGCCTTCTCGAAGGCGCGCTTCACCCACCGATCGAGAACGCTCTTGTTCCATGTCGGCAATTGATGACCGGCGATGAACGGCAACGCGAGCTTCTTCCAGTCGAAGGTGTCGCCGTCTCCGATGCTGAGAGCGAGGGGTTCGTTGTGCGCGCACCAGAGCGCGATCGACGGATGATGGCCGAGCAGTCGCACCGTCTGTTCGGCCTGCCGGGCCGCCTGACGGCGGATCTGGCGGGCGTACCCCCATTGCAACGGGAAGTCCTGCCACACCAACATGCCCAACTCGTCGGCGGTCTCGTACAACTCCGGTCGCGAAACGTGGCCGTGCACCCGGACGAGGTCCAGTCCGGCGTCGCGCGCGAGTTCGATGTCGCGACGCAGATCGGCCGGTGAGGCGTCGGCGAGGGCCGCCCGCGTGGGCGCGAGATTCGTCCCCTTCACGTAGATCCGTTCGCCGTTCACCGAGAAGATCCAGTCCTGCACCGAGATCTCGCGCAGTCCGGTGCGCACCGATCGTCGATGGCTGAGCTCGCCGTCGACGAGAAGGTCGACTTCCACCCGGCACAGGTTCTGGGGCCCGAGCGACCAGGGCCACCAGAGTGCCGGATCGTCGACGTCGATGGTCCAGTCGATCTCGTTGATCCCCGTCGCCAGGGTGCGTTCGTCCTCGTCGACCACCCGACCATCGATGCGCGAGACGACTCGAACATGACGTTCGGAGTCGGAGTCGAGGCGGGCGTGCATCACGAGATGGGCCCGCGACTCGTTGGCGTCGCGGCAGAGCACGCTCCAGGTGTCGATGCGCACCGGACCGGTCTCCTCGATGCGCACTCCCCGCCAGATGCCCCCCGGGTTGAAGTCGGGATCGATGCAGTCCCAGTGCTGGAAGACCCCCGTGATGTTTCGTTTCGACTTCTTGTTGCGTTGGGGTGAACAGGTGGCTTCGACGGCGAGCACGTGTTCCTCGTCGAGACGGGAGAGCGCGGTGACGTCGAAGGTGTGCGGCACGAAGTAGCCCTCGGTGTCACCCAGATAGGCGCCGTCGAACCACACGTCACCCTGATAGAAAATGCCGTCGAGTGTCACCCAGCGGCGCCTCTCGTCGGCGGGCTTCGGGCTCTCGAACCGACGCCGGTGCAGCACGGGTCCGTCGGATCGGGCGTGGCGGGGAGTGCCACGCCAGTGGCCGGGAACGGTCACCTCGTCCCAGTCGTCGTCGTCGATCTCGAGGCCGATGCCGATTCGGCGGATGTCGTCGTCGGCTGGAACCGAGCGCCACGGTCCGTTCAGGTCGACGATGGTCCAGTCGCGATCGTCGTGGCGACGGGGATCCGGGCCGGTCGGGCGCCGAATGGCACGGGTGTCGCCGCTGGAGCGTGTGGTCGGTCGTTCGCCCGGAGTCACGACGCAACGGTAGACGATGACTTCCGTAACCGACCTCGTGGCGTTGCCGATGGTCCGGGTACTCCCGCTGACGGTTACTCTCGAAGAATGTCGTCTCGTCCGTCAACGATCCGCGAATTGAAGGCATCGGGATGGGTTTCGCGCCCGGTGAAGGAGGAGATGCGACTCAACGCCGTCGCGCGCATCTCGGCCGGTTCACCGCTCTTCGAGGGCGTGCTGGGCTACGAGGAGACGGTGATGCCGCAACTCGAGAATGCGGTGCTCGCCGGGCACGACGTGATCTTCCTCGGCGAGCGCGGTCAGGCCAAGACCCGGATGATCCGCAGTCTCACCGGATTGCTCGACGAGTGGATGCCCATCGTCGCCGGCAGCGAGATCAACGACGATCCCTATTCGCCGGTGTCGAAACTCGCGCGCGACTTGGTCGCCGAGTTGGGTGACGACGCACCGGTCGCGTGGGTGCATCGTGACGATCGATTCGGCGAGAAGCTCGCGACTCCCGACACCTCGATCGCCGATCTGATCGGCGAGGTCGATCCCATCAAGGTGGCCGAGGGCCGCTATCTGAGCGACGAACTCACGCTTCATTACGGTCTCGTGCCGCGCACGAATCGGGGAATCTTCGCGATCAACGAACTGCCCGATCTCTCCGAGCGGATCCAGGTCGGTTTGCTGAACGTGCTCGAGGAACGCGACGTGCAGATCCGCGGTTACAAGATCCGGCTTCCGCTCGACGTGTTGCTCGTGGCGTCGGCGAATCCCGAGGACTACACCAACCGCGGTCGCATCATCACTCCGCTCAAGGACCGTTTCGGGAGTCAGATCCGCACCCACTACCCGTTGGAGGTCGACACCGAGGTGGCGATCGTGCGTCAGGAAGCGCGCCCACCCTCGGTGGGCGACGTCACGGTGGCCGTGCCCGCGTACATCGAACGCGTGGTCGCAACGTTCAGTCACTTGGCCCGCTCGAACGGGCAGGTGAACCAACGCAGCGGAGTGAGCGTGCGTCTGAGCGTGAGCAACTTCGAGGTGATGGCCGCCAACGCCATGCGTCGCGGTCTCCGTCTCGGCGAGAAGTACGTCGTGCCGAGGGTCTGCGATCTCGATGCCTTCGCCGCCTCCTCGGGGGGCAAGATCGAGATCGAAGCCTTCGAGGACGGGCGCGAGGGGCAGGTCCTTCGCGATCTCGTGCGGTCGGCGGTTCTGACCGTGTATCGCGAGACCGTGCGTCCGGAACTCGCCAAGGACGTGGTGACGGCCTTCGAGGAAGGCGCCGTGGTGAGCACCGGCGACGACGTGCCGTCGGCGGTTCAGGCGGCGTTCGCCGAGCAGATCCCGGCGTTGCGTCCGGTGATCGCCGATCTGATCGACGGTGACACCAGTGCGGCGGCGACGGCGGCCGCGGTCGAGTTCGTCCTCGAGGGTCTGCACCTGTCGAAGCGTCTGAACAAGGACGCCAGCGCGGCCTCGGGGGGCACCTACCGCGCCCGTTGATCGATCACCGGTCGAGTTTGTTCTCGATCGACGCGAGGGCCTGCACTACTCGATCGGTTTCGCTGCGGTGTTCGTGCACGAGACGAACCAGCCAGAACCGTAGGAAGCGCGACACCGAGTAGCGCACGAAGAGCGCGGTGCCGGCCACCACCAGGGCCAGACCGAGGAAGGTTCCCGTGGCGAGGTAGGCCACCTGGTCGCCGAGTTCCACGGTGCCGCTGGCCTGGAATCCGCCGAACACGGCCAGGCCCACGCCGACCACCAGGGCGACGACTCCGAGGGCGAGAAGCAGTCGCTCGCGGTCGGCCCGGGCCCCTCGCAACTTCATCTCCGACACCTCGTCGGTGAAGTTTTTCACCCGTTCTTCGTTCATCGTGTTCTCCGTTTCCTGTCGTGCTGATTGTTCGTCGTGCTGATTGTTCGTCGTGCTGATTGTTCGTCGTGCTGATTGTTCGTCGTGCTGATGGTTGGCGTTCCGGTTGCTCGTCGTTCTCGTTCAGTCGCGATGTCCGAGGTAAGCATCGGCCAGCACATCTTCGCCGATCTGAGCGGCCGGACCGGACGCCTGAACCACACCGTGGCTCATCACGACCGCCCAGTCGGCGACACCGAGCACCGTGCGGGCGAACTGCTCGATCACGAGCACGCTCACACCATCGGCGGCGATCCGCGCCACCTGTTCGTACAGTTCGGAGACGATGCGGGGGGCCAGTCCCATCGACATCTCGTCCAGCAGGAGAATGGCCGGGTCGGAGGCGAGGGCCCGGGCCAACGAGAGCATCTGCTGCTCGCCACCCGACATCGTTCCGGCCAACTGGCCACGACGTTCCGCGAGTCGCGGGAAGCGGCGGTACGCCGATTCCTCGATGTCCTCCAGCCGGCCTCCGCCGTAGGTGGCCATGAGCAGGTTCTCGCGCACGGTGAGGTTGGGGAAGATTCCTCGTCCCTCGGGGATCGTGCAGACCCCGACCCGAGCCAGTGCGTCGGCCGACACCCCGGTCACATCGCGGCCGGCCACTCTCAGCTGGCCGCCGGTGGGTGCGAGTAGACCGCTGGCCACCTTGAGCGTGGTGCTCTTGCCGGCCCCGTTGGGGCCGAGCAGGGCGACCACTCGACCGGCCTCGACCGAGAGATCGACGCCGTGCAGCACCTCGATCGCACCGTAGGCCGCGCGAACACCGCGAAGTTCGAGGATCGTGGTCACGAGGCCCCCAGGTAGGCCTCGAGAACCCGGCGGTCCTGCTGCACCTCGTCCGGCGATCCGGAGGCGATCAGATGACCGAGATCCAGAACGTGGATGACGTCGCAGACCTTCATCACCAGATTCATGTCGTGTTCGACGATCAGCACACCGAGTCCGTCGTCGGCAAGGGTGCGGAGCAACTCGCCGAGACGTCGGGTCTCGTGCTCGTCGAGACCGGAGGCCGGTTCGTCGAGTAGCAGGAGGCGGGGTTGGGTGGCGAGTGCGCGCGCGATTTCGACCAGGCGGGCCAGTCCGGTCGGCAGGTCGCCGGTGATGCGGTCGGCCACGTCGCCGAGGCCCACTTTCTCGAGCAGGTCGTCCACTCGCTCGCCGACTCGCACGAGTGTCGTCAGTTCGGCGGCCACGCGCACGTTGTCGCGCACCGAGAGCGATGCGAAGACTTCGAGACGTTGGAAAGTGCGCGCCAAACCCCGACGGGCTCGTCGGTGCACCGCGAGGCGGGTGACGTCGGATCCCTCGAGGAGCACCGTTCCGCTGGTCGGAATCTGGACTCCGGTGATCACGTTGAACAAGGTGGTCTTGCCCGCCCCGTTCGGACCGATGAGTCCGGTGACCCGGCCCGACTCGGCCGCGAGCGACACGTGATCCACGGCCACCACGCCGCCGAACCGGACCACCACCTGATCGACGCGAAGCAAGGGAACTCCGGTCACGGCGACACCCGCAGTTCGCGTTCGGCGGCTTCGATCTCGTCGCGAGTGAAGTCCCGGTCGAGGCCGACGGTGTCGGGTGAGTCGCGATGAACACGCGGCGCGCGCTCGAGCACGCGTTGCGCGCCGACACCGAAGACGGCCACCAGGGCGATCAGGGCGATGAGACGTTGTCCGGTGGCGTCGAGGGCGGTGTCCCAGTCGACGAGAGCAGCCGTCGAGAGGCCGACGATCAACACGATGGTCGCCACCACCCGTCGGGGACCATCGGCGTCGACGATGGCGGGCAGGTTCGGCACGACGGCGAGGACCCAGAGCACGCCGGACATGAAGAACGACCAGTGCGAGATGGCGTCGGTGGTGGCGAGCGCCCAGATGCCGATGGCACCGACGGCACCGAAGCCGATGATGGCCCAGCGTTGGGCGAGCGGTCGGAACGCCTCGGCGGTTTGCACGGCCGCTCCGCTCGGATTTCGTCCGAGAGTGATGCCGATGGTGCCGGGGAGGATCTTGGAGATGTTCGACATCGACGGAACCACGCTGGCGAGGATGGAGTTCCCGCCGAGCAGGATCCCGCCGAAGAAGGCACCCCCCACGGTTCCGACACCGCCGACCACCGTCAGCAACACGACGGGAAGACTCTGCGTGAACTCGTACTGCTGGGGACTCACCTTGTCGCCGGCCAATGCACCCGCGCACGCGCCGATGGCGGCGGACAAGGCGAAGGCGGCGAGCTTGGTGGACGTGAGGTTCATGCCGAGCGTGGCCGCGGCCACGGGGGAGTCCTTGAGGGCGATCAGACGTCGCCCGAGACGGCTGCGTCGAACGGCGACCACCATCAGGCCCAGCAACGAGAACGCGACCGATGCGAGAACGAGGCGCGATCGCGGCGAGTCGATCTCCACCAGCGGTAGGTCGAGCGTCGGCACCGCGATGTTGCCGGTCTGGAAGGTCTGCTTCTGGTTGAACACCAACTTCGACACCAGCACGGCGAAAGCCGCGGTGGACAGGGCGAGGTAGATGCCGGACAGTCGCAGAGCGGGAAGCGCCACGATGGCCCCGACCACCGCCACGATGGCAACCGCGGCGATCAGCGTGAGCAGGTTGCCCCCACCGGGAAGTTTGGCCATGGCGATGGCGCCGAGTCCGGCGAAGGTGAGCGGAGCGAGCGAGGTCTGTCCGGCGTATCCGGTGAGCGGCACCAGCGAGAGGGCGACGATCGCCATCGTGAAGCCGTTCAGCAGCAGCAGGGTGTTCGACCGGGTGAGCATGCCCGAGATGCCGATGGTGACCACGACCAGCACCACCGCTCCGAGGACCGCGGTACTCCACGACGGAATCCGGTTCTCCTCGCGGAAGCGCTCGGCTCCCACCCGGAGGCGGGTCTGTGGACGGGCCAGCAGGGCCACGAAGAGGATGATCGTGGGAATCGACGCCCGAACGCCCGACAACGAGAAACCGAAGAACGACTGCGGGAACCACGAGTCGTTCGAGTACGCGAGGTAGTACGCGTCGAGCAGGCCGAGCACGGCGGCGCCGACGAAGGTGAGCGGGAGGTTGCGCAATCGTCCGAAGATCGCCGCGGCGTAGGCGTTGATCACGAGCAACACGAGTGGCTCGATGTTCAGTTGCTGCTCGCCGGCCAACAGGATTCCGGCGAGACCGGCCAGCGAAGCGCTGACGGCCCACGCGAACATCGCGATGCGATTGGGTCGAGCGCCGTTCAGTTCCACCAGCGAGCGGTCGTCGACCACCGCGCGCATCGCCACGCCCATGCGCGTGCGGTACATGAGCAGTCGCAGGAACACCGCGACCAGCACCGCGCAACCGAACGTGATGAGTTTGTGCCAACTCACGTTGATCCCGCCGATGCTGACGGTGTTCCCCTCGAAGAAGCGCAGGAAGGCTTCGCGACTGGAATCGCTCGGCCAGATCCAGTTGGCCAGTCCGATCATGAACGCGAAGAGCGCCACCGTCACCGACAGCCTGACCACCTCGGTGGTTCCCTGCAGACCGCGCATGACGAAGCGTTCGGTGAGGATTCCGAACAGCGGACACAGAACGAACAAGGTGAGGAAGAGAGCGATCGGTGCCGGCAGGTCCCAGTCGAAGCGAAGTTGCCAGTAGGTGAACGCGGCGAGCATGCCCGTCGCCCCGTGGGCGAGGTTGAAGATGCCCGACGTCGTGTAGGTGACGACCAGACCGCTCGCCACCACCGCGTAGATGGCACCGGTCGACAGGCCGATGATGGTGAAGGTCAGAAGTTCCTGCATGGGCAGGTGGTTCCGATCGTTCCGGGCGCTCCCGGTGGATCAGTTCGGTCGCTCGGGATCGACGCCCAGGGTCAGATCGCCGAAGTCGCCCTCGATCTCGACCCGGCCCGGCGAATCGCAGTGCCAGCCTTCGCCGTTGTCGTCGGCCGAGCCGATTTCCGGATGGATGCGCTTCCATTGACCGTCGACCACGCCCATGATGATTCCGCACTCGGGCGGCAGATTGGATCCGGGGTTGGAGGTCGTGTGCAGGCCGCCGGCGTTCCATTCGGCGATCTTCATGCCCTCGGCGAGCACGCACTCGCGTTCGAGAACGTTGTCGTTGGCGTCGAGACAGGCGTTGGCCGCCACCGCGAACATGAGATAGGCCGAGGTGGCCTGCAGACCGAGGCCGGCCACCCGTCCGTCGGGATTGTGGGTGGCCATCATGTCGAGGAAGTCGGCCATGGCCTTGTTCGTTCCGGCCTCCTCGAACGGCGCGTAAGCGGTCCGGGTGAAGAAGCCGTCGGTGGCCTCGGTGTTGCCCTCGGCCACCAACTCCGACGAGTAGAAGTTGGCGTCGTTCAACACCAGTTCGGGCACGTAGCCGATCTCGCGCATGGCCTTGGCGAGGAGGATGAAGTTGCCGGGTTCGCCCACGAACGACATGGCGGTGACGCCCTCGTCCTTCAGTTGTTGGGCGAACGGCGCCCAGTTGGCCTCGCCGCCGGCGTTGTAGGCGATCATCTGGGTGACCTCGAAGCCGCCCAGTGCCTCCATCGAGAGTTTCAGTTGATCGGCCACTGACACGGTGGAGCCGAGGTTGCCGTAGATGATGGCGAAGTTCTTGACCGCCTCGGGGTAGTTCTCCTGGGCCCAGATGAGCCACGAGGTGGGCTTCACGTTGACCGGGTTCGGCAGCGGTTGCACCTTGCCGTTCGACAACGACGTCGTGCCGGTGACGGTGTAGCCCGCGAAGTTGATCATTCCGCACTGGTGGTACCGCGGGAAGATCTGATCGTCGAGCACCCAGCCGCCGCCGACCATCGAGAACACCTCGCTGCAGGCCTGTTCCATGGCGGCCGGCACGCCGAAGAGCTTGCCGTCGAGGTCGACCACCTCGATGGGCAGACCTCGGATGCCTCCCTGTTCGTTGCACCACGCCGCGAAGGCCTCGGCGGCGTCGAGCATCTCGATGGTGAGTCCGGGCCGTCCCTCGAAACCGTGGTCGGTGGCGGTGCCGAGTCGCAACACGTCGCCACCGTTCTGACCCTCGGCGATGGTGGGAACGCCGGCGTCACCGGCCGGACCGCACGGACTCGGCAGATCACCGAAGGTGATTCCGGCCGGGGCATCGGTGGCGGTGGGTGCCTCGGTGTTCGAGGGTGCGTCGCTTCCGGCGGGGGCCTCGCTTCCGGCGGGAGCCTCGGTGTCGGGAGTCGTCGCGCTCGACTCGCCTCCCTCGCGATTCGAGCAGGCCGCGGCCAGTAGGCCGACGGTCAGAACGACGGCGAAACGACCGGAACGGACGGTGCGACGCTGTTGCATACGGTTCCCCCTTGTATCCCCCGCGCACCCCGAGGGTGCGATGGGCGAACCTTAGCCCGACCCCGCGTTGTCGGGAAGGGGTATTGCGATGTGATCGGTCCGATCGTCCCGTGCCAAGATCGTCCCGTGGCAGGGACGCAAGGTCGACGCGAAGGCGACGCGTTCGTCGCACCCCTCGAGGTGTCGTACCCGTACAAGCGCACGGTCGGAATCGCTCTGTCGCGTTTCTTCGCGTCGCTCATGGAGGGTCGACTCGAGGGCACCAGGGGTTCGGATGGTCGCGTGTACTTTCCGGCCGCCGAGTTCGATCCGATCACCGGGGCTCGGTTGGACGAATGGGTGGAGGTGTCCGACACGGGCACCGTGGCGTCGTGGACCTGGCAACCGAACCCTTCGGCCGGCCAGCCCCTCGACCATCCCTTCGCATGGGCGCTGGTGGTTCTCGACGGTGCCGACGTTCCCGTTCTGCACGCGGTCGATGCCGGCTCGGTCGATCGCATCGCCACCGGTGCGCGGGTGAAGGTGCGTTGGGCCGCCGAACGCACCGGCGGAATCACCGACATCGCCTGCTTCGATCTCGTCGACGCGTCGTCGGGGGGAGGAGCATCGTGAGCAGCGAGGCCGACGGAATCCTGCGGATTCGACAGCCGATCTCGGTCACCTATCAGTGGTCGGCCGGACCCAATGCCACCTCCCATCTCGAAGGATTGATGGCCGGGAAGTTGATCGGCAAGAGGTGTCCGTCGTGCTCGCTGGTGTACTTCCCGCCGCGCAACGGTGTGTGTCCGAAGTGCGCCGCGATCCTCGCCGAGGACGTCGAGGTGGGTCCGGGCGGAACGATCACCACGTTCTGCATCGTCAATGTTCCGTTCCTCGGTCAGAAGGTGAAGATTCCGTACGTGGCCGCCCAGATTCTTCTCGACGGCGCCGACATCTCCATGCAACACCTCATCCAGGAGTGCGAGGCCGACGAGGTCCGCATCGGTATGCGGGTCGAGCCCGTCTGGAAGGATCGTTCCGAGTGGGGTCCGACCCTCGAGAGCATCGCGCACTTCCGTCCGAGCGGTGAACCCGATCGAACCCTCGGGTCCGAGGCGGCGAGCAGCTGATGGCCCGCGACGTCGCGATCGTCGGCACCGCGCAGCGGCCGAGCGAGGTGGGCACCGTGCTCACGTCGGTCGAGTTGATCCTGCCGGTGATCGACGAGGTCGTCCGCAAGGTGGGTCTCGAGCGCAAGGAGATCGGCTTCTGGTGTCACGGCAGTTGCGATTACATGAGTGGACAGCCGTTCAGTTTCGTGGCCGCCGTCGACGCCATCGGAGCGTGGCCGCCCATCGTCGAGAGTCACGTGGAAGCCGATGGTGCGCTGGCCCTCTACGAGGCGTGGGTGAAGATCCAGACCGGCGAGTGCGACACGGCGGTCGTGTTCTCGAACGGCAAGACGACGTCCGGTCCGATCGACCAGATCCTCACCCTGCAGGCCGATCCGTACTTCGTGGCGCCTCTGTGGCCCGGTTTCGACACCCTCGCCGCTCTGCAGGCGCGCACGTGTCTGGAGGCCGGAGTCGTCTCCGAGCGGGCGATGGCCGAGGTCGCGGCGCGCAGTCGTCGCGACGCGAAGTCGAACGCCGTGGCTTGGACCAAGGGCGATCACACGGTCGACGAATTGTTGGCCGCCCCGTACGTGCGCGATCCGTTGCGCGCCCACGACCTGCCGACCGCGGTCGACGGTGCCAACGCCGTCGTGCTCGCCGCCGGCGACATCGCCCGCCGTCTGTCGTCGCGACCGGCGTGGATTCGGGGATTCGACCATCGCATCGACACCCAACGACTCGGCGCTCGGTCGATGACCGAGAGCAATTCGGCGCGGGTGGCCGCGCGCGCGGCCGGTGTGGGCGACGACAAGGTCGACGTCGCGGA
>Ga0172376_10000530_pt1 | contig 49136 bp, 46 predicted proteins | sample Lak35m_FD_121114 | JGI IMG/M metagenome (GOLD analysis project Ga0172376, IMG submission 121114) | Freshwater microbial communities from Kabuno Bay, South-Kivu, Congo - kab_092012_35m | ecosystem: Environmental > Aquatic > Freshwater > Lake | place: Democratic Republic of the Congo: South-Kivu...
CTTCTGGATCTACGCTGGCTACAAGAACTACATCCGGCCGCGCACCAACCGCGACCACCGCCCCAGCGCCGCCAGCAAGCTGGGCCTTGTGCCTAGACGCCTCAGCATGGCCGAAGCGATCGCCTGGAAAGGACGTTTTTCGCTAAAGGGATAAGAGATTGCAATCTTGAGCCGATGTCCCCGGAAGGGGAGCAGTATCCGTGCGTGCAGCCTAGTTCGTGTGGCACAGAGTCACAGCATCCGTGGAGAACACCGGACCCTCGACGCAGGCCTTGGCGTTGCCCCACGAGCCGAGCGGACCTTCGGGCCTCGTGGGCACCGGACAGCCATTGCAGATGCCGACACCGCAGCCCATCATCGTCTCGAGGGACAGATGGCACTCCAGTCCGCGCGCGCGCGCATGCTGCTCGACGGCCTCGAGCATGCGCTCGGGACCGCAGGCGAGGATCCGCACCCGCTGCGGAACTTGTCCGCTGCGCTGCAAATGCTCGAGCAATTGCAGCACGTGGCCCTTCTGGCCGTGCGAACCGTCCATCGTGCAGGTGTGAACCGGTGTGCCGAGCGACTTGAACAAGTCGAGGTCGTAGAGCATCCCCTGATGGGCCGCGCCGTACAGATAGATCAGTTGCTCGGGAGCGCAGGGCTTGGCGCCATCCATGCCGCCCAGCGCATGCTGAATGCCCATGTAGAAGGGCGCGGAACCGATGCCGCCGGCGAGCATCACCCAAGGCGCGCCGGCGCCATCGAGCGTCGGCCAGCCATTGCCCAGAGGACCGACGACCCGCAGGGCGGTGCCCGGCGCCGACTGCGCCAGAGCCTTGGTGCCCTGCCCCATCACCTTGATCAGGAACTCCAGCTCGGCACCGTTCTGGCGGTAGAGCGAAAAGGGCCTGGGGATGGCGGGCGAGAGCCGGTCGTCGCGGCGCAGCATGAAGAAGCGGGCGGCACGCAACGGCGGCTGCTCGATCTCGGTGCGGATCGTCAGCACCACGCCGTCCGAACCGCTGGGGCGGACGCGGACAACTTCACCGCGCATCGAGCGCGCGTCAGACGGGGGCGCAGGCATGTGGTCGGGATAGGATAGCGGCCTTGATGAAGACCTTCGAGGACATCCTGCGCGGAGAAACCCGCGTCACCCGCGTGTACGAGGACGAGCACTTCCTCGCCTTTCTGGCCCCCAGACCCCAGCGGCCGGGCCATGTGATCCTGTGCACGAAGACCGTGCAGCCCTACCTGTTCGCCATGGAGCCTCAGGAATACTCCGCGCTGTGGGAGCGTGCGCGGTTGCTGGCCCGTCAGATGGAGGCCAACCTGCCCTGCGAGCGGGTCTGCGTGGCCGTGGTGGGCTGGGAAGTGCGCCATGTGCACATCCACCTCGTGCCCACGGATGCGGGTGGTCAATTCCCTCCTCTGGGTGGCCCCGCAGCCAGCCCGGAGGAGTTGGAATGGATCGGCTATCGGATCCGCACCGGGACCAGTCCCGCGTGCTGAGCGATCAGGCGAGCCTGTTGAGCGGCTTGTTGGCCTCGGTGGGCTGCGAGCTGCTGTTGTCCGTCGGCTGCGGGTTGAGGATCGCGGCGACGTCGTTCGAGAACTGGTGCAGCGCGTAGAGCACCTGTCGCTTGGGACCGTTCTGGAAGTCGGCGTTGCCGATGCGGTTCATCAGCGCCTGGAACTTCTCGGCGGAGCTGCGCAGGTTCTGGATCTGCTGCTCGCTCAGTTCGCCCTTCTCGATGGCCTTCGCCACGCGGGCCTCGACCTTGCTGGTCATGTTGGCGAGTCGCTGGGCGAGCGGCGCGGGCGTTTCCGCCTGCGTTTCGGGCTTGGCGACGGGATCCTTGCGGGACGGGGTGGGAACGGCGGCGCTTTGCGGGGCCGTCGACGCGGGGATGCGGGAGATGCTCATGTCCTCGCCTATCGGAATGCCATTCAGAATCTTGAGGATCCGCTGACCACAAAACGCGAGCTCGGAAAACCTTTCCGACAGGAGCCTAGTATCCTGTTTCGCCCCGCATGAGCCTCCTGATCCTCGACAAGGTCCGCAAGCTGTACGGCGCGCACGAAGTGCTGCGTGAGGCCAGCCTGCGTCTCGATCCGGGGCAGAAGGTCGGCCTGGTCGGACGCAACGGCGGCGGCAAGACCACGCTGCTGCGGCTGATCGAGGGTCTGGAGCAGCCGGACTACGGCACGGTCACCTTGCGCAAGGGCGCCAGGCTGGCGTACGTGCCGCAGCGGCCGGAGTTTCCCGCGGGGAAAAGCGTGCGCGAGATCGTCGAGGGCGGTCTGGACGAGTTGCGCGCGCTGCAGGCGGATCTGGAGCGCTGCCACGAGCGCATGGGTTCGGCCGATGCGACCGAACTCGAGCGCCTGCTCGCCGAACAGCAGCGCCTCGAAACCGAGCTGGAGGGACTCGGCGGCTACGGCGGCGAGCGACGCGTCGAAGCCGTGCTCGACGGCATCGGTCTGGGCCCGGATTTCTGGGAGCGCGAGGCACGCACGCTTTCGGGAGGCGAGAAGAGCCGCGTGGCGCTGGCCCGCGTGCTCATCACGGGCAGCGATCTGTTGCTGCTCGACGAGCCGACCAACCACCTCGATCTCGCGGGCATCGAGTGGATCGAAAACTGGCTTTCGACGCTGAAAAGCGCGGTACTGGTGGTCAGCCACGACCGCCGCCTGCTGCAGAACGCGGTCGACACGATCTACGACCTCGAATTCGGCGAGCTGCAGCACTTCCCGGGCAACTTCGAGACCTACATCAACCTCAAGGAGGAGCGCTTCAAGTCCGCGATGCGCGCCTACGAGGAGCAGCAGGACTTCATCCGCAAGGAAGAAGCCTTCATCAAGAAGCACATGGGCAGCCAGCGCACGGCGGAGGCCAAGGGCCGCGAGAAGAAGCTTTCCAACATCGAGCGCCTCGCCTGCCCGCGCCACGAAGTGCGCAAGCCGATCATCCGCGCTTCCAAGGCCGAACGCTCCGGCGAAATGGTGATCGAAACGCACGCACTCTGCGGCGGCTACGAGAAAAAGCGCCTGTTCGCGGACTGCGAGCTGCGCATCGGGCGCGGCGACCGCATCGGCATCGTCGGCCGCAACGGCGCCGGCAAGAGCACGCTGCTCAAGATCCTCGCCGGCCGCATCCACCCGCTCTCAGGCGAGATCCTGTGGGGCCACAAGACCCACTGCGGCTACTACGATCAGGACACCTCGGATCTGCGCGCGGACGCGACCCCCTATCTGGAGCTGCGCCGCGCCCAGCCGCTGTGGACCGACCAGCAGGTGCGCGATCTGCTGGCGCGCTTTTTGTTCCGCGGCGATGAGATCGAGGCCTCGATCGCTAGCCTTTCGGGCGGTGAGCGCGCGCGGCTGGCGCTGGCGCTGCTGCTCTCGCGCTCGCCCAACTGGCTGGCGATGGACGAGCCGACCAACCACCTCGATCTGGCGGCCCGCACGGCGCTGGAGGAGATGCTCTCGGAGTTCGACGGCACGCTGGTCTTCGTCAGCCACGACCGGGCCTTCCTCGACGGCCTGTGCACGCAGATCCTCGAGGTCGACCACGGCGGCGTGCGCCGCTACACGGGCAACTACTCCGACTACCGCGCCAAGCGCCGCGAGGAAGAAGCCGCCCGCTCGGCCGCCCACTCGGCCAACAGGGCGGCGGCCAAGCCCAGTTCCAAGCCCCAGAATGCCAAGGGCCCCGCCAAGGAGCCCGCCGGCGAGGCCGACAAGCCCAAGTCCGCGCCGGGCAAGATCCGCAACCCCTGGCTGTTCGAGAAGCTGGAGCAGCGCATCATGGCCCTGGAGACCGAGCTCAAGTCGCTGCATGAAGCCTCTGTTTCCGAGGAGGTCTACCGCAGCGCATCGAAGCTGAAAGAGACCCAGATGCGCATCGCGGAGGTCGAGCGCGATCTCGCCGCGGCCAACGCCGAGTGGGAAGCGTGGGTCGGTTCTTGAACGGCATGGCTCGCGCCCTCTAGGCTGCGAGCCTCCATGCGTCTGTTCGCCGATTCCATCGCCCAAACCCTCGCTGCGCACACCGGCCGCCCGGCCGCCGAGTTCCGAATCGAACTCCCGCGCGATCCCGCGCTGGGCGATCTCGCCTTTCCCTGCTTCCAACTCGCGAAGCAACTCGCCAAGGCTCCGCCGGTGCTCGCGGCGGAGCTGGCGGGCGCGTGGAAGCTCGAGGGCATCACGGCGCACGCCACGGGCCCGTTCCTCAACTTCCGCATCGATCGCCAGGTGCTCGCGGGGCGCGTGATCCGGGCCATCGAAAGCGAGGGCGCCGCCTACGGCAGCAGCCGCGACGGCGCCGGCCAGACGGTGGTGATCGACTACAGCTCCCCCAACATCGCCAAGCCGATGCACGTCGGCCACCTGCGCTCGACGATCATCGGCGCAGCACTGGTACGCCTGCACGAGCAGCTGGGCTACCGCGTCGTCGGCATCAACCACATCGGCGACTGGGGCTCGCAGTTCGGCGGCCTGGTGGTCGCAATCCGCCGCCGCGGCAAGCAGATCGACGAGACGAACCCGGTGCACGGCCTGCTGGAGCTCTACCAGTGGAGCAAGCAGCAGGTCGAGAGCGATCCCGCCTTCGCGGCGGAAGCGCGCGAGGCCTGGCGCGAGCTGGAATCGGGGCGCGAAGGCGAGGTGCGCGAGCTGTGGCGCCAGGTCACCAAGGTCTCGCTGGCCGGCTTCGAGAAAACCTACCGCCGTCTGGGCATCCGCCACGATTTGGTGCGCGGCGAATCGTGGTACGAACACCTGCTGCAGACGACCTTTGAGCGCGTGGAGCAGGCGGGCGTCGTCGAGCTCTCGCAGGGCGCGCTGGTCGTGACGCTGGGCGGCGTCGAGAAGAGCCTCAAGGAAACGCCCTGCCTCCTGCGCCAGTCCGACGGCACCACGCTGTACGCCACGCGCGATCTCGCGGCGCTGTTCTCGCGCTGGGAGGAGTTCGGCTTTGCGCGCGCGCTGTATGTGGTCGGCGGCGAACAGAAGCTGCACTTCCGCCAGCTGAAGGGCGTGCTCAAGCGCATGAGTCTCGACTGGGAGCCGCGCGTCGAACACATCGACTTCGGTCTCCTCCTGGGCCCCGGCCGCACCAAGCTGGCGAGCCGCAAGGGTGCCGTGCTCGTGCTCGATGACCTGCTCGACGAAGTGGTCGAGGAAGCGCTGCGCGTGGTCAAGGAGAAGAACCCCGAGGGCGCAAACCTCGCGGAGATCGCCGAGCAGGTCGGCATCGGCGCGATCTTGTTCAACGACCTCAAGCGCGAGCGCATCAAGGATGTGCTGTTCGACAAGCAGGAGATCCTCTCCTTCGAGGGCGACACGGGCCCCTACCTGCAGTACACGCATGCGCGCCTCGCCTCGATCCTGCGCAAGGCCGAGGCGGCTGGAGAGGGCCGGGCCGCGCCCGACTGGAACGGGCTTGGGGAGGCGAGCGGCGTGCTGATCGCTCTGGCGCGCTACCCCGATGTGCTGCGCTCGGCGGCGAGGAACTGCGAGCCCTCGGAGCTGTCGCAGTACCTGATCCAACTGGCTCACGAGCTCAACAACTGGTACGTGGGCAGCCGCGTGCTGGGCCAGGAGGCGGGCGTCACGGCCGCGAGGCTGGCTTTGGTACGCGCTTCCAAGTCCGTGATGGGCAACGGGCTACGCACGCTGGGCATGTCCGCCCCGGAGCAAATGTGAGATCGGGCTCAAGTCTGGCAAAGCAGCTGCCGAGGATTGGCGATGGCGCGCTTTGTCGGGTTGGCCAGCCCCTGGAGGAGACTTGATTCAACGCTTTATCCGCGACGTCCCTGACTTCCCCAAGCCGGGCATCCTCTTCAAGGACATCACACCCCTGCTGCAGAGCCCCGAAGGCCTTCAGGAAGCCGTCCGCGGGCTCGCCGGGCTCGTGAATCCAGCCAGCTACGACCTCGTCGTCGGCATCGAGTCGCGCGGCTTCATCTTCGGCACGGCGCTCGCCCACCACCTCGGCAAAGGCTTCGTTCCGATCCGCAAGCCCGGCAAGCTGCCGTGGAAGACCGCCGCCGAGAGCTACCAGCTCGAGTACGGCAACGATCGCATCGAGATCCATCTCGACGCGGTCCGCCCCGGCCAGAGCGTGCTGCTGATCGACGATCTGCTCGCCACCGGCGGCACGATGGAGGCAGCCCTGCGCCTCGTCCGTCGGCTCGGCGGCGAGCCTGCCGCCTGCGCGTTCGTGATCGAGCTTTCGTTCCTCAACGGTCGTTCCAAGCTGGACACCGCAGTCCATTCCCTGATCCAGTACTAGGCAAGGTGCACAGATGAAGGCCAAGAAACCGAATCCCAAGGCGCAGGCGAATGCGGAGCTTCCCGTGCGCGAAACGAAGCCCAAGGCACCGCTGCCCTCGGGCCGTCCCGCACCGCTGAAGATCGAGAAGGTGCACGCCCCCGATCTGGAGAAGGTCCCCACGGAGGAGATCTGGAGCCTGTACCGCTCCGCCCGCAAGGCGAAGAAGGAAGCGGAAGTGGAGCGGTTGCGCAACGTGCTGATGGAGCGCCACTACCCGCTGGTGCGCTACATCGCCGAGCGCCTGCTCCAGACGCTGCCCAAGTCCATCGAACTCGATGACCTCGTCAGCGCGGGCCTGTTCGGGCTGATGGACGCGATTCGCGGCTTCGAGCCCGAGCGCAACATCAAGTTCAAGACCTACTGCTCGACCCGTGTGCGGGGCTCGATCCTCGATCAGCTGCGCTCTCAGGACTGGGTGCCGCGTCTGGTGCGCCTCAAGGCCAGCCGGATCGAGCGCGCGCTGCAGCGACTGACCGGCGAATATGGTCGCGAGCCCACCCACGCCGAGCTCGCGGAGGCCCTGCGCGCCGAGCACGGAGAGCTCGCCGATGAATTGCTCACGGCCAACGCCAAGGCGATGTTCTCGCTCTCCGACAAGTGGGAAGACCGCGAGGACGAGAGCTCGGTGGAGAAAGTCGACGTGCTCGAGGATCGCAAGGCTGTCGATCCGATCGGCGAGTTGCACCGCCGCGACACGATGCTGTTCCTCACCAAGGCGCTGACCCACAAGGAGCGCTTCATCATCGAGCAGTACTATCAGGTCGGCCACACCATGCGTGAAATCGGCGAGATGCTCGGACTCACCGAGAGCCGCGTCTGCCAGATCCACTCCAACGTGATGAGCCGCATGAAGGGCCAGCTGGGCGAGCGCTCGGGCACCTTCCTCACCTGAAGCGGCCACCTGAGCCGGCGAAAGAGCCGCTCGGCAGCCATCCAACGACCGCGGCCGGCGCAGAGCGCCGGCCGCGTGCTTTTTCAGGGCTTCAGGCGCTGCCGCCCGAAGCTCGAGTCAGGACCAGGAATCAGGGGTTCCAGGTGACGCTGGCCTGGTTCGTGACGTTGAAGGTGCTCGAGGCCGAGCAGCCGCCGAGGACGATCGGGTCACGGTAGTAGATGCCGTAGTAACGGATCGAACCACCCGCAAGCGCGTCGCCCAGCGCCGTGGCGCGAGCGGTGATCGTGGGATCACCAGCACCCGGCATTGTGACCGCGCCGCCGACCGCGTTCTTGACATAGAGGCGCTTGAGGCTGCCCGCGACGCAGCGGATGCCCTGTCCGAAGACAGTACCGGTGGCGTTGAGGTTGTCACCCTGCAGCAGGATCGAGGTGGCGGTCGGCTTCTCGCCGATCGCGTTGACGATGACCGTGTCGGAGCTCAGCGAAGCGTTGCCCGCCGCGGTCAGCATCGCGCCGCCCGTCGAGGAGCTGTTGTCGCAGCCCTGACCAGGACCCAGAGCCGGGTTGGCGCAGGGGCAGGCGATGACGCCAGCGGCGCCCGGATCGCACACCAGCGTGATGGGACCGCCGGAAGCGACCTGAGGCACCTGCGCGGCGACCGTGATGTCCGAGCCCGACTTGAAGGGGCTCAGCGTGATGTTGCCGTTCGTCGGAGGCGTGTTGGCGTCGAAGCGGAAGTTGTACAGCGTGCCCCAGCGCAGCGCGTTGGCGTTGCTGTTGGCAGCGAAAGTGTCGGTGGCCCAAGCCAGCGTGCCCGCCATGTTGGTGACCGACCAGTCCGTTCCGCTGGTGGTCACGTTGCTGATGCCGTCGCCGCTGTGGTAGTTGACGTCATGGAACTCGAGGTTGCTCAGCATGGCCGCGCCCACGGGCAGCGCGAACTTCTGGACCGAACGATCGCTGTTGAGGTTGTGCAGCGCGTACTCGTAGTGCCAGGTGCCGGGCGTGATCTGGGTAACCTTCCAGCCGAGGATCAGACGGCCGTCGCCGGGGATGTCGATGTACTGGATTTGCACGGCCGGATCGATCGCCTGCCAGGCGAGGATCGCCGGCTTCTCGCGCTGGGTCTGCTGTCCCGCGGTGAGCGAGAAGGTCCAGGCCGTGCCCGAACCGGTGACGGTCAGCTCACGGTAGCTGGCGTTGTTGTTGTCGTTGCCGGCGGCCGCGTCGTCCTGCGTGACATACTGAGCTTCGCCGAAGTAGCGCACCGAAGCCGAGGAAGCCTCGAGGTCCGTGATCTTGACCTGCAGACGGCGAGCCGTCGAGCCGCTGAAGGACGGGTTGGCCGGCGGGTAGGTGAAGACGCCCGTCGAGGCGTTGACCTGCCACTTGGGACCCGCGCCGCTCTGCGAGCCGTTGCGCACGGCGGTGTAGGGGTCGGCGCAGCGGATGCCCAGCGAGGAACCGCTGGTCGACTGGCAGCCCGTGCAGCACAGGTTGTTGGACAGGGCGAAGAAGCCGTGCTTCAGCCAGCTCATGCCCAGTTGCTCGAAGCGGCCCGAACCGTTGACGACCTTGTACTTGTACAGGTTGCCGCCGATCACCGGGTGGAGGTTGTTGTTCGAGATCCAGCTGACCGTCTGGGTGCCCTGGTTGCACGAGTAGGTGCCCAGCGCGAGGGCTTCGACGCCGTTGAGCGAAGCGTAGTTCGCGACATCCTGAATATCGCCCACGATCACATCAGGGCCCGTGGCTCCCTGACAGGGGGTCTGAGCCTGGGCATCGAGCGAGAGCATCGCCGCGCCAGCGAGAGCAGTGCTGAGCGACAGCACCTTGGTCCAAGTCTTGGTCATTGCGTTCACTACCTTGTTGGTGAGAGTTGCAGGGTCCTGAGGAGATCGCGCGGCAGGCATATCCGGCCGAGAAAGCGGTCGAGGGCAGTCGCTGCCGCCCCGGAGACCGCCTGCGTGGGACGAAGGCATGCCTTTCCGAAGTTCCATGGATTTTTTGCGCCCGACCTGCGGAAGGACTCGTTCCTTGCCCCAAAGCGGACACTCCTCAAGTCTACCCCCTCCCGGCGGGCCCGGGGAGGGGGTCAGTGGCTACGATTTTCGATCGCGAGCGAGCAGCGCACGCCTCCGCCGCGCCGCTGACTCTCCGCGGCCGGCAGCGAAAAAATCGCCACTTCCGGCCCGCAGGCCGCGCGGACCCGCTCGCGGCTGTCCTGATCGAGCGCGCGGTACAGCCCGCCGTGGCCGGAGAGCAGCACCACCCGCGGCCCGTGGATCGCGTTGAGCGGAGCGACCCCTTGGGCCTCCTCGGGGAAGCCCGGGATGGGCACAATGCGCATTCCCAGATTCTCAAGGCCCTGAATCAGGCTCAGCCGGTCGCGTTCGCGGCGCAGGAAGCTCTTCAGGTAGGCGGCGGTGGCCGGGTCCAGCCCCGGGTTCTCGCCGCCCCCGCTGACCCCGGTGACGTAGTCGAGGGCGGCGAAGAAGCTCATCAGGTTGCCGGGGCCGTGATCGCCCGGCAGTTCCCGGAACAGACGTGCCAAGGCCTCCGGGAACTGGCCCGGTGCCGAAGCTCCCTGCTCCAGCACGGGTTCGAGCTCGCGCAGAAACTCGGGCAGCTTGCGGGCCTGCCAGAACTGCTCGAGTCGGCGAGCCAGCGCGGGTTCCAGCCGGCCGCCCCGCTCCAGAGCCGCCAATCCGGCCCGGACGATCGCTTCCGCGCCCGCCTGCATGTCGTTGACGAAGGCCAGCAATTCCTCGCCCACGGCCCGTACGGACACTTCCGTGTCGATGTGAAAGCCCACCGCGGGCAGCACCACGCAGCGCTCGACTCCGAATTCGGCCCGGAAGGCGCTCAGGACCTGCTGCTGACTGAGCCCCAGGCTCGTGTTGCGGTGCAGTTCGGCTTCCCCCACCAGCAGCAGCCGCTCGCCGCTCTTGGGGTGGCGCACGCAGATCAGGTTGCCACCTTGAAAGGAGAGCGGCGAGACGACCACACGCTCCCCGGCTGCCGCGTACTCCTCCACCAGATAGGTCTCCGACGGCACGAGGCTCGCTCCGAGTTCGGAACGCGAGGCAAAGCGTGGGACGAGCAGCAGGGGGCCGTCTTCATCGCGGGCGGGCTTGCCGTTGTCCTGCGTCCACTGCGAGACCGGCAGCGGTGTGCACAGCACGCGAACCCGCGCGCCCTTGGGCCAGTCCCAAGTGGCGGCCGTGCGCTCCCAGACGGGCAATTGCTCGCTCGGGAGCGTCACCGTCAGCGGCAGCGGGCCGACGGCCTGGATCAGGGCCCGCAACAATTCGACATTGCCGCCGTCGCCCTCGCGATACCAGGGATCACCCCGCGAAAGCTGCGCGCGCAGAGCGGTGATCGGCTCCTCGCCGGAATCGGTGGAGAGCCGCAGGCCCTTGCGCGAGGGCTGGAATGCAAAGGGCAGCGCATCGAGCTCGGGTTTCAGCTGTTCGGGGGTCTGTCCGTCCGCCAGACGCTGCTCGATCCACTGCGGCAGCGGCGCGGGCGCACGGAAGAACGCCAGCCAATCGATCGGCAGGCCGCTGCGCCCGAGGTTCTCCAGAGTCACCGGCCGCCGCTTCTCGCGCAAAAGCTGCACCACGCGAGCGGTGGTGAGCAGCAGACCCTCGCGCGAGAGTCCCCGCGCCACCGGCTGAGCGAGGTCTGCTTCGGGCAGATAGTCCGCCACGAGCGGCCGCGGATCCTCGAAGACCCGGACAGCGCGGTATCCGCGGGCGGGCGGCCAGCTTTCGGCGAGCTGCGGCAGGAACGCGGCGCGGGCGGGATTGTCGGAGGCCCGGATCACTTCCAGCGGCGGATCCCCAAGGCGCGCGGCAGGCGCGGGCGCGGGTTCGACGAGGCCGTCGGGCACGATCACGCGCTGGGTCTCGAGATAGCGCGCGCGCAGCACCCGGTCGCGCACTCGCCGCACGAAGGGCTCCGGCAAGCCCAGATCGGCAACCGTCCCGGGACCGAAGGATTGCGCGAGCAGTTCCTGCTTCAGCAGTTCCTCCGGAGCGGCGGCGGGAGCCGTGGGAGCTGTCGCGGCGGGACGGGCACCGGGCGTCGGAGTGGGAGCTTGCGGCTCCGGTCGGGGCGCATCCTGCGAACAAGCGCAGAGCAGCAGCATCGCAGGGCCAAGGACGCGACGCAGGTTCATCGGAGTCACCCGATTCTAGCGCTGTCCAGACCCGCAATCCCGCGTTAGCTTGCGCGGGTGCGCCGGAATCTCATCCAGCACGACTCGGTCGATTCGACCAACGAGCGCGCGCTCCAGGCGATCGCTGCCGGAACCGCTCGCGATGGTGACGTGCACGTCGCGCGCGAACAGACCGCAGGGCGCGGGCGGCGCGGACACGCCTGGCACAGCGCGCGCGACGAGGGTCTGTACCTCTCGATGGTGCTGCTGCCGCCGCCTCCCCCGCTGTCTCCGGCCGGACTGACGATGGCGGGCGGACTGGCCGTCCACGCCACGGCGCGAGCGCTGCTGGGAAGCTCGGCCGACCTTTGCCTCAAGTGGCCCAACGATCTCCAATGCGGCGGCCGCAAGCTGGCAGGTGTGCTGGTCGAGACCCGCGGGCTCGACCCCGCCGCCCCCCATTATGTGGTCGGCATCGGGCTCAACCTGTCGCAGCGGAGCTTCCCCGCCGGTCTGGAGGCGACCAGCCTCTCCATGTGCGGCTGCGCGGCAGCGCGCGAACTCGTTCAGGAACTGCTGATCGAGAACCTCGGACGCGAGACGCGGGCCGCGCTCGAGCGCGATCCCGAGTTGCCGCTGCGCTTCCTTGTCTGCCTGGGGCTCAAGGACCGGATGGTGCGCGTGTTCACCAGCACCCAGCACCACGAAGGGCGACTGCGCGGACTTGACTGGGAGCACGGCCTGCTGCTGGAGGGGCGCGGCCCGCTCGCCCTGGAATGGATCACGGGCGTGCAGGCGCTCTGATGTCTATACTCCCGCCCCATCATGCCGCGCATTGATGGACGTTCCGCGGGCGCTCTGCGCCAGGTCACTTTCCAGCGTGCCTTCACGCGCCATGCGCCCGGTTCGGTGCTGGCGAGCTTCGGCCACACGCGCGTCCTGTGCACGGCCATGGCGCAGGATGGGGTTCCGGCTTTTCTGCAGGGCCGCGGCAAGGGCTGGCTCACGGCCGAGTACTCGATGCTGCCCTCCTCGACCGAACAGCGCAAAGCACGCGACCGAGCGGGCTCCGTCGATGGCCGTTCGGTCGAGATTCAGCGCCTGATCGGGCGCTCGCTGCGAACCATCGTCGACCTGTCGCAGATCGGCGAACGCACCGTGTGGGTCGATTGCGATGTGCTGCAGGCCGATGGCGGCACGCGCACCTGTGCCATCACCGGCGCCTGGGTCGCGCTGCACGACCTCTTTCGGCACATGGAGTCGCGCCGCTGGCTCCGCAGCTGGCCGCTGCGTTCGCAGGTCGCGGCCGTCTCGGTGGGCGTCGTCGGCGGCGAGACGCTGTGCGACCTCGCGTACGCGGAGGACTCCAAGGCCGAGACCGACATGAACCTCGTGATGACGGGTGACGGTCATTTCATCGAAGTGCAGGGCTCCGCCGAGGGTGCGCCCTTCACGCGCGCCGAGCATGACGCGATGCTCGGCCTCGGCGAGGCCGCGATCCGCGAACTGTTCGCGCTGCAGCGCGCCTCTGTCGGCGCATGAAGCTGCTGCTGGCCAGCAACAACCAGAAGAAGCTCCGGGAACTCGCGCGCATCCTCGAGGATCTGGAGATCCAGCTGGTGCTGCCGCGCGAGATCGGCGGCATTCCGGATGTCGAGGAAGATCAGCCGGATTTCGCCGGCAATGCGCGCAAGAAGGCGCTGCACGCGGCGCGCAGCAGCGGCATGTGGGCGCTGGCGGACGATTCCGGCCTGGAAGTTGAGGCCTTGGGGGGCGCTCCGGGCGTGTACTCGGCGCGCTACGCCGGAACGCACGGCGACGATGCCGCCAACAATGCGAAGCTGCTTCGCGAGCTCGAAGGCGTGCCGGCCGAAAGACGCGGTGCGCGCTTTGTCTGCGCGCTGGCGCTCTCCCGACCTGACGGATCGATTGCCCTGGAGGTGCTCGGCACGGCGCGCGGCCGCATTCTGGGCGTTGCGCGCGGCACGCACGACTTTGGCTACGACCCGCTGTTCGAGTTCACCGAGGACGGTTTTTCCGAAACAGGCCGCGGCTTCGCCGAACTGGAACCGGAGCAGAAGGCGCGGGTGAGTCACCGCGGTCGAGCCCTGCGGGAGTTCGCCAAAAAACTGCCGAGCGTGGTCGACCCACGCTCGGCATGAACAGTCCGGATTCCGAAGGAATTACTGGGCGGTCAGCGACAGCGTCCAGTTGCTCAGGGTGCCGGTATCGCTCGCCGCGAGGTCGCGCACTCGCAGGCTCCAGTTGCCCGTGATCGTCTTGCCGGTGAAGGCCGAGAGCGACTGGGCCGGAACCGTGAGGTCCGGGAACTCGGTCGTGACATTGTCCGTGGCACCGCCCGTGCGGTTGTGCAGCAGCACGGTCGTGCCGTCAGGTCCGATCAGCGCCACCTCGAGGTCGCCCTTGTAGGTGTGCGGGATGGTCGTGCGCACCTTGACGCTCGCGACCGTGCCCGTGCGCGTGTAGTTGATCGTGCTGGTGACGCCGGTGGTGTTGTTGTCGGGGATTGCGAGGCTCGGCGAGGCGGTCTGCTCGCCGTTGAACGTGATCTTCCACGAGTTGAACGTGCCCACCGTGCCAGCCGCTCGGTCCGAGACATTGAGTCGCCAGTTACCCAGCGTGTTCTTGCCGTTGAGCGCCGTGAGGGGCTGGTTGGGCGTCGTCACGATCGCGTAGGTCGTGATCACGTTGGCCACATTGCCGCCGGTGCGGTTGTGCAGTATGCGCGTCGTGCCGTCGGGGGCCGTCAGCGTGGCGATCAGCTGGCTCTTGTTGGGATGCGTGATGGTCACCTCGACGGACACCGAACTGATCGTCAGCGAGTCGGGCACCGCGATGGTGCTGTTGACCCCGCTCGTGTTGTTGTCCGGGATCGCGAGGCTCGGAGCGGCGCTAAAGGTCTTGACCGGATTGGCCCCGGCGGGAGCGTTGATCGTCAGACTGACGTTCGTCGTGCGCACGAGCGCTCCGCTGGTGCCCGTGATCGTCAGCGTCTGGGTGCCCAGCGTGGCAGCCGCCGTCGTGCTGACCGTCAGAACCGAGTTCGAACCGGCCGCAACGCTGGCGGGAGCGAAGGAGTAGCTGACGCCGGCGATCGCGGGGCTCGCTGCGAGGCTGATCGTGCCCGAGAAACCGTTGAGGGCGGTGCTGCTGATCGTGAAATTCGCCGAGGATCCTTGCGTCACCGTGGCCGAGGCGGGCGTGGCCGCGAGGCTGAAGTCCGGGCTCGGCACGGAGGCGGAGCCGTTGTAGACCAGCAGCGCGAAGTCCTGATCGGTCGTGTCCGCGTTGCCCGGAACGCCGTCGCCGGCGATGTTGGTTCCGCGGACCGTGATGCTGAACGAGCCGCTCGTGCCAGCGGGCAGGAACACGCTCTCGAGGTTGTTGCGCACATCGGCCGTGCCGCCGGTTGTCGAGTTGGCACCCGAGAACACGTTGCCGCGGTACAGCGTGCCGTTGACCGTCACCTCGAGGTCGAGGTTGTTGACGTAAGCGTTGCCGGTGGTCGGTCCGAAGGCATCCGTCCACGCCAGCGCGACGCGGAAAGGCGTCGTGCTGCTCGCGATGCTGCCGCTGACCGTGTAGGTGCCGCCGGTGGCGCCGATCACCTGCGTCTGGTCGACGCGGATCCGGGCGGCGGAGTCGAAGACCCGGCCGAGGTTGACATTGCCCATGCCCTGGTTGTTGGACCACAGCGTGTCGTTGGCGCCGACGCCAGTCATGTGCGTGGCACTGGCGACCAGCGTGGCCTTGGTCATCGCCGGGCTGGGTGTCGCCAGCCCGTTGTTGGCATGCCACTGGCGCACCAGCGCCGCCGCACCGGCGATGGCCGGCGTCGAGTGGCTCGTGCCGCTCGACCAGCAGTAGAGCGTCTGCCCCGTCGGCCAATACTGGTTGCACACGCCCGAGCCGTTGTAGACCGTCGAGCGGCTGGCCGCGCCCTGGATGTGCGTGCCCGGCGCCATGATCTCGGGCTTCTTGCGCGAGTCGGAGGTCGGACCGCGCGAGGAGAAGCCGATCACGTCCATCGCGTTGTCCGCGCCGCTGTTGGCAGTCCCGCAGCCGTCAGTGCCGGTCATGCGGTAGTTCTCGGCCGCTCCCACCGTGATGATGTTCTTGGCCGTGCCCGGCGGGTGGACCGTCGAAGCCAGCGAGCCGTCGTTGCCCGCTGCGAAGACGATCGCGAACTCCTGGTTGCCGGCCGTCCCGCTGAGCGCATCGCGCACGGCCTGGTCGTGGGCCTGGCTGTCGGTGTTGTAGGTCGTGCCCGAGGTGTAGCCCCAGGAGTTGGAGCTGATCCGCGCGCCGGCGTTGTAGGCCGCCGCCAGACGCGTCAGCGTCGGCTGGTTGAACACGCCCGCGCCGGAGTTCGAGAACACCTTGGTGTTGCCGATTCCGACCCACGGCGCGATGCCAAGGCCGTAGTTGTAGCCCGAAGCATCTTCGGCGGCCGCACCCGTCAGGTTGTTGTAGCCGCCGATGATCGAGGCATTGATGTTCCCGTGGCCGGCGCCGCCATCGGCCAGCGCATCACCCGAATAGTTGTTGTTGAACGTGACTCGGCTGGCACCCGCGGCGGTCCCATTGACGCGGAACTCCACGTTGACATCCGTCGTGCTGCCGCGGTCGACGCCGTCGTCCACCACGTCCACGCTGAAGGGGAAGGGGCTGGTGCCGGGGAAGCCCTTGGAAGTGAGCCAGGCAAGGTAGCCCGGACCGCTCGGCTGCGTCCCGGCGGCGTTGAGGTTGCCGGCCATGATCTGTCCCTGCGCCTCGTCGAACAGGCGCGCTTCCAGCACGGGCTCGATCGCGAAGACGCGCGGATCGAGAGCCAACTCGTGCAGGTTGGCGCCGTCGATCTCGAGCTTGACGTTCCAGTAGCCGATCACGGCCTCGGGCTCGCCCAGACTCGCGATGGCGACATTCCCGAGCGAACGCGCGAAGGCCTCCCCTTCGCGGTCGGCGATCACCTGCACGATCACCGAGTAAGCCCACGAGTCCTGGAAGTCCGTGCCGCGCAGCTCCGGCCGCAGCTTGAAGGCCGGCTCGTACGAACGGATCGAGAGCACCGCGGGCTCGCTGCGCAGTCCCTGCACGCGGGCATCGCTGTGCGGGTCCGTCTTGACCACGTAGGCGTTGTTCGCGACGTAGCTGACGATGTGGGCGCCCGTGGCGCGCAGCATGTCGCTCCAGGCATCCTTGACCGGTCCGGCGAACTGCACCACCCGCAGGCGCGACTCGCCGTCGGCGGGAGCGCTCTGCGGAGCGCGCAGATGCGCGGGAATCGTGGCGAGCAGCGCATCGCTCGTCGCCGGACGCGCTCCATCGAGCACATAGCCGTTGAAGTTGATCAGCGTGTCCTCGTCGCGCAGTTCGGCGCCCAGCGCACGCAGCCCCTCGACGCCACCGACCCGATTGGCATCGACCCAGGCCCAGACGAAGGAACCGTAGTCCTCGCTCGAGAGCACCGCGCCGCGCTCGAGCAGCGTCTGCAACCCGGCGGCCTCAGCCGGGAAGAGCACGCGGTGCAGCGGTCCCGGAGCGATGTAGCCCTCCGGAATGCTGCGCAGGAACGGTCCGTCGGCAGCCTGAGCCTGCGTCAGACCGGGGAGAGAGAGGGCACCAAGCGCGATCACAGCAGCGACCGCGCGTCCGACGACGGAAACTCGCATGGTGGGGGGACTCCAGAGGAGGGACCGAGAAAAAAACGAAGAGCAGAGGCTCAAGACAGCACGGAAGCGATGAGGGCGCAACCCCGTTGCTTGCCTAGCCCGCCGGAAATCAGTCCTCGGTTGCACGGTTGGGAAGGGCCGAGCGGCGGCGGGCTGGATACCGATCCCCTGCCGGGGACATCGGCCCAGTCGCGGATCGAGTGACTGGGCGGAGACCCTCTGGAGCTGGCGCTGGCGCAAACCCGAACAAGCCCATACCCTTGCACAAACCAAATGAGCGCCACCACACTCAAGGAACTTGCTTTTCTGATCGCAGCCCCGCTGCTGGCCTCGTCGGCCTCGGCCCAGAACGGTGTGCTGCCGCCCGGCTCACTGCTGGTCTACCCGCTGCTCGACAACTCGGGCAGCTCCGTGACCTGGGTCACGCTGACGAACACCAACCTTGCCACGAGCTCCGGCAGCGTGCGCGTGGAGCTGATCTACATCCGCAGCAGCAACTGCCTCGAAACCAACCGCCTGCGCACGCTGACGCCCGGGGACACGCTGACCGTCAACACCAAGCTCGACAGCTCCGGGCTCAGCACCGGCTACCTGTACGCGTTCGCGCGCAGCACCAGCACGGGTGCCCCGATCAGCTTCAACCATCTGATCGGGACCGCGCGCGTGATCAACACCGCGACGGCCAGCGACTACGAGTACCAGCCCTACGTGTTCCGGGCGGTACCCGCGCAGGGCTCGAGCACCGACCTCGACGGTGATGGACGCCGGGACCTCAACAATCTGGAGTACCAGTCCGCGCCCGACATGCTGTTCTTCCCCCGCTTCACGGGCCATGTCGACAGCCCCAGCGTGCGCGCTTCCCATCTGGTGCTGGTGAGCCTCGCGGGGTCGGTCTTCAACACCTCGACGAACTTCATCGTGCTCAACGACAACGAGGAGCAGTTCAGCTCGCAGACGAGCTTCACCTGCTGGACTCGCAAGCGCCTGAAGGACATCAGCGGCGTGTTCACCAACGAGTTCCTGCTTTCGACCCTGCACACCGGTTCGGAGAGCTTCCAGTCACGCGAGAGCGGCGCGTTCCGGATCGCCGGGGGCAGCGCCAGCTCGACCCACGGCACGATTTCCGATGCTCCGATCCTCGGCCTGCTGGTCGAGGAAGTCAGCACCACGGGCGGCAGCGCCGTCCTGCCCTTTGCCATCGGCTCACAGAACAACGGCGACCTGCTCAACCAGAGCACGATTCCGGACACGAACTGAACGGGCATTGGGCCTGCTGCCGCGTGCGAGCCGCGGGTTCAGGGGGCCGACTTCCGGGAGCGGGGCGAGCCGACCGGACTCGATTCCAAGCGCGCACGCGCGGGCGGCCGCGCGCTTTCGGCGGGACGTCGGCTCGTGACGGCGGCCTTTCTGCTATTCTCTTCGCCCCTTTCCGAAGGCCCAGCCGCTTGGATACCCGCCTCATCCGCAACTTCTGCATCATCGCCCACATCGACCATGGCAAGTCGACGCTGGCCGACCGCCTGATCGAGCTGACAGGCGCTGTCGAGAAGCGCGAGATGCGCGCCCAGATGCTCGACTCGATGGATCTCGAGCGCGAGCGGGGCATCACGATCAAGGCTTCGGCCGTGACCGTGTACCACAAGTATGAGGGGCAGACCTACGAGCTCAACCTGATCGACACGCCCGGCCACGTCGACTTCAACTACGAGGTGCAAAAGGCCCTGCAGGCCTGCGAGGGCGCGCTGCTGCTCGTCGATGCCAGTCAGGGCGTCGAGGCCCAGACCGTCGCCAACGCCTACCTCGCGGTCGATGCCGACCTGACCGTGCTCCCGGTGATCAACAAGATCGACCTGCCGCACGCCCGGCCCGACGAGGTCGCCGAGGAGATCGAGAACTCGATTGGCATCGACGCCTCCGATGCGGCCAAGGTTTCCGCCAAGAGCGGCGAGGGCGTGCGCGACCTGCTCGACCGGATCGTGCGCCAGATCCCGCCCCCCAAGGGCAATGCCAAGGATCCGCTGCGCTGCCTCATCTTCGACGCGGTCTACAACGAGTTCCGCGGCATCATCGTCTACCTGCGCGTGATCGACGGCTTCATCAGGGAGGGTCAGGAGATCTTCATGATGGGCACGGGCAAGGTCTACGAGGCGATCGAGATCGGCCGGCTGCATCCGGAGATGAAGCGCTGCGGTGAACTGGGCCCCGGCGAGGTCGGTTACTTCATCTCGAACATCAAGACCCTCGGTGACGTGCGCATCGGCGACACGATGACCATCAACAAGGGTCCCAAGGTCGAGATGCTGCCCGGCTACCGCCCGCCGGTGCACATGGTCTACGCCGACTTCTTCCCGACCAACACGGGCGACTTCGAAGGCCTGCGCGAAGGCCTGGAGACGCTCTCGCTCTCCGATTCGAGCTTCTCCTACGAGGCAATCACCTCGGACGCGCTCGGCTTCGGCTTCCGCTGCGGGTTCCTCGGTCTGCTGCACATGGAGATCGTGCAGGAGCGCCTGGAGCGCGAGCACGACCTGGACATGATCCAGACCGCGCCGACGGTCACCTACCGCATCCGCACCAAGGATGGACAGGAAGTCGAGATCCATTCGCCGGGCCAGTTGCCCGTGCCCGACAAGTACGAGGAGATCCTCGAGCCCTTCGCGCGCGTCAACATCCTCGTGCCCACCGAGTACATCGGCAACGCGATGCAGATCGCGGCCGACCACCGCGGCATCTACGTGCGCCAGGAGCACCTTTCGCCCACCCGCGTGCAGCTGGTGTACGACATCCCGCTGGCCGAGCTGATCTACGACTTCTTCGACAAGCTCAAGTCCTCCACCCGCGGCTACGGCACGCTCAACTACGAGATCAGCGGCTATCGCGAGAGCGACCTGGTCAAGCTGCGGATTCTGGTCAACGGCAAGGAGGTCGACGCGCTGACCTCGATCGTCCACCGCGACCATGCCGAGCGCCGCGGCCGCTCCGCGATCAAGAAGATGCGCAAGGAGATCCCGCGCCACCTGTTCGAGATCGCGCTGCAGGCGGCCATCGACAGCCGCATCATCGCGCGCGAGACCATCTCGGCGCTGCGCAAGGACGTCACCGCCAAGTGCTACGGCGGCGACGTGTCCCGCAAGCGCAAGCTGCTCGAGAAGCAGAAGGAAGGCAAGCGGCGCATGCGCCAGATCGGCAACGTCGACATCCCGCAGAAGGCGTTCATGGCCGTGCTGGGAGATGACGGCGAAGACACCGCCTGAGGACCGTTCATGGAACCCAAGAAGGAACCCGTTCCGCACCAGCCGGGGGCGGGCCAGCAACTGCTGGAGAACATCATCTTCGCGAGCCGCTGGATTCAGGCCCCGCTCTACGTCGGCCTGATCGTGGCCGGCATTCTGTACGCATACAAGTTCGCCGAGCACCTGTGGCACATGATCCACGGGATCCAGAGCCTCGACGAGACCATGATCATGCTCGGTGTGCTGACGCTGGTCGACATCACCATGGTCGCCAACCTGCTGGTGATGGTCATCGTGGGCGGCTACGCCACCTTCGTGAGCCGACTCGACATCGACGGACATCCGGACAAGCCTGACTGGCTGGACCACATCGATGCCGGCACGATGAAGGTCAAGCTGGCCGGATCGCTGGTGGGCGTGAGCGGCATCCACCTGCTGCAGACCTTCATCAACGTCAAGGAACTCGACGAGAAGGCCGTGATGTGGCAGGTGATCATCCACAGCGTCTTCCTGCTGTCGAGCATCATGCTGGCGTGGACCGAGCGAGTCCTGCACGCCAATCACGCGCGCTAGCGCCCGGGGAGCGACCGAGGAGGATGGCGAGCGGCGGCGCGGACTCCCGAGCCGGCCCGAAGGCGGGCTCCCCGATTGCACCCCGCGCGGCCCAAGCTAGGCTCTAGCCTCCTTGAACGCCTCCCCCGACAAGCAAGCCGAGCGACCCAAGCGCTTTTTCCGTGACAACATCGAGGCCGTGACGATGGCCATCGTCATGGCGGTGATGCTCAAGTACTTCGTGGTCGAGGCCTACAAGATCCCGACCGGCTCGATGCAGCCCACTCTGATGGGCAACGAAGACACGGCGATCTTCGATCGAATCCTCGTGGACAAGCTCTCGTTCCACTTTCGGGCGCCCGAGCGCTTCGAGATCGTCGTATTCCGGTATCCGCTCGATCGCTCGAAGAACTTCATCAAGCGCCTCGTGGGCATGCCGGGCGAGCAGTTCCGCATCGCCGACGGCGATCTGTTCACGCGTCAGGATGGCGGAGAGGAGTGGAAGGTGCTCCGTCGGCCGAAACCCGTGCAGGAAGTGCACTGGCGCTCGCTCGACCGCTTCGATCCGCGCTTTGATTCCTGGAAAGTGCAGGCGGGGACTCGCGGCTGGCTGCTGCAGGGCCGCGAGCAGGTTCTCGCCCGCGGCGGCGGCAAGGTGACGCTGCCCAACGACGGCGGCAGCGTCGTCGACCGCTATGCGGATGGCTATCCGGGCAACATGGGGCCTAAGCTCTCTCGCGGCCGCATGATCCCCGGCTCTCATCCGGTCGGCGACCTGCGCCTGCGCGGCGAGGTCACCGCGCTGGCGAATTGCCGCAGCGTCGCGCTGGAGTTCCGCGAGGGCGAGCGCCTGTACCGGATGGAAGTCCCCGGACCCAAGGCGGCCCCCGAAGCCGTGGCGCGCATCGTCGCCAGCGGCATCGGCAAGGATCGCGAGGTCACGCTGGCCGGATGTCGGCTGGCTGCGGATCAGCGCGTCGAGTTCCGGGCACAGAACATGGACGATCTGCTGGAGTTCGAGGTCGGCGGCCAGTTGCTGTCGCTCGAAATCCCCTCGGCCAGCGATCAGCGCTCATCGGTGAGCCTCGCTGTCGAAGGCGATGCGGATTTCCGCGAGCTCGATCTCGCGCGCGACATCTACTACACGGCGGACGGGCGGCGCACCGAGTTCACCATCCCCGCGGATCAGTACGTGATGCTGGGCGACAACACGCAGGACTCGAGCGACAGCCGCGAGTGGGCACTGGTGCAGTACTCCTGGCCCGCATCGGACGACAATCCGGGTTCGGGCGGGCAGTTCGTGCGCGGCAATTTCCGCCCCCCCAACGAGAACCCGATCCGCGTCACCGGCGATCCGGCTGGCACGCGAGTGTTCCTGCGCGACGAGTGGGGCGAATTGCACCACTTCCTCGAGCGCGAGGCGACGCGCGGTGAAACGCTGCCGGCGCCCTTCGTTCCCCGGGAGCTGATCGTCGGCCGCGCGGTGCTCGTTTTCTGGCCGCTGTGGACCGGGGACACCGGCGTCGTGCGCCTCCAGTGGGCGCGCTAGGGCGCCGGGGCTTCCGCCGGCCGTTTTCCACACGGGGCGCGGCGGCGGCCGACCAGAACCCGAACCTCTGATTTCGGGAACAAGGGTGCCGAGTCTGTCTAGAAAATTGACATCAGGATTTCGTCAGGGCGCCCGCAAGCCGTGAAAAGGCAAGCACTTGAGTCTGCAGCAAAACAGGCCAAAAAAAGAGCCGCGAGCCTCCTCCCAGACCCCTTCCCTACCAAAACACGAACCGCCGCAGCGATGCGAATGAGTTTTCCCCGAGTTATCCACAGAGATTCACAGCGCCGCTTCCCAGCCCTAGACTCGGGCGCTCTCACAGCATGAACCCCTCAAATCAATCGCTGCTGGAAGTTCGCGGACTCGAGAAGAGCTTCAAGGGCCGCAAGGTCGTGCAAGGAGTCTCCTTCCGTGTTGCGCGAGGCGAGATCGTCGGCCTGCTCGGACCCAACGGCGCCGGCAAGACCACCAGCTTTCGCATGACCGTGGGCCTGATTCCGCCGGACAAGGGCGAGGTGCTGCTCAACGGCAAGGAATGCTCGAAGCTGCCCATGTTCAAGCGCGCGCGGCTGGGAATGGGCTATCTGCCGCAGGAATCCAGCATCTTCCGGCGCATGAGCGTGCGCGACAACCTGCTCGCCGTGCTCGAGGTGATGCCGCTTTCGCGCAAGGAACGCCACTCGGAAGCCGCGCGCCTGATGGCCGAGCTGGAGCTCTCGCACCTCGCCGACAACATGGCTGACACGCTTTCAGGAGGCGAGCGGCGCCGGCTGGAGATCTCGCGCGCGCTGGCAACGCGGCCCTCGATTCTGCTGCTCGACGAGCCCTTCGCGGGCGTTGATCCGATCAACGTGCAGGAGATTCAGGGTCTGCTCGAGCAGATGCGCTCGAAGGAGCTTGGGATTCTGATCACCGACCACAACGTGCGGGAAACACTGAAATCCACCGATCGCGCCTACATCATCGCGGCCGGTCAGATCCTGCGCGAGGGCACGGCGGTCGAGCTGGTCAACGATCCGCGGGTCAAGGAGGTCTACCTCGGCCACAGCTTCGACGACCCGATTCGCGTCGGCGTCAGCACCGCGGAAGAGCGGGCCTTCCTCGACGAGCCCCGCAAGCGCTGAGGCTGGCGCGAAAGAGGGGTTTTTCCTACTCTCTTCCGTTCTGAATCCGAGCCCGAGGGGTGTCCGAACCCCCGCACAGGAAGAGGTCCCCCCCAGATGAAGATCGTCGCCTGCATCAAGCGCGTGCCCACCACCGAAGCCCAGGTCAAGACTGCGGCTGACGGCAAGGGCCTCGACACGACCGGACTGACCTGGATGTGCTCGTTCTACGACGAGATCGCCGTGGAGCAAGCCATTCAGACCAAGGAAAAGCACGGCGGTGATGTCACGGTGCTGACGCTCGGCCCGGCCGATGCCTCCAAGGAGCTGCGCGAATTCCTCGCTCGCGGCGCGGACCACGCGGCGGTGCTCAAGGATGAGCAGTGGCACCAGCGGGATGCGCGCGCCACCGCCAAAATCCTCGCCAACCGCATCCAGAAGAGCGGCGCCGAGATCGCCTACTTCGGCAGGGTCGCGACCGACCGCGACAACTCCGCGGTCGGCCTGATGTGCGCCACCTTCCTCGGCTGGGCCTGCGTCAGCGATGTCATCAAGCTGGAACTCACCGCGACGGGCGGCACCGCTCAGCGCGAGACCGAACACGGCGTCGAGACCGTGAGCTTCACGCTGCCGGCCGTGATCACCTGCAACAAGGGCCTCAACGAGCCTCGCCGGGCCAACCTCAAGGGCATCATGGCGGTCAAGACCAAGCCGATACCCGAGGAGGGCTTCGATGAAGTCGCCAACCAGCAGGTCGTCGCCTCCGTCGAGCCGCCGCCCGCGCGCAAGGCCGGACGCATCGTCGGCGAGGGTGCGGCTGCCGTGCCTGCGCTGATTCAGGCCCTGCGCAGCGAAGCCGGAGTCATCTGACCCACAGGGAAGCGAGCACCATGAGCAAGATCATCGTCTTCGTCGAACACAAGAACGGCACCGCCGCGCGCGCTTCGCTGGAAGCCGTCAGCGCCGCCCGGGCCACGGGAGCCGAGGTGATCGCGGTCGCCAGCGCCGATGTTGCGGCCGCTGCCGGAGCCGCGGGTGCCGGGCAGCTGATCATTCTCAGCGGCGCGGGCGCCAGCCCGGATGCGCTGGCCGCCGATCTGGCCGCGATCGCGAAGGAGAGCGGAGCCAGCGGCTTCCTGGCCGCCGCCACCAGCGCGGGCCGCGACCTCGCGCCGCGCGTGGCTGCGCTACTCGACAGCACGCTGTTCGCCGATTGCACGCATATCCGCGGAACCCCTGCCGGACTCAGCGCCGTGCGCCCTTGGCTCGCGGGCAAGGCCATCGCCACGCTGACGAGCTCCGGCCCGGTGTTCTGCGCCACGACGCGCCCCAATGCCTTCGCGCTGTCCTCGGGCGGCGCCGCGGCGAGCGTCAGCACGCGCGCGGGCACGAGCGCCGGCAAGTCACAGGTGACCGGCATCGCGCCCAAGCCGGGCGGCAGGCTCGATGTCAAGGAAGCCCCCGTCGTGGTCTCGGGCGGCCGGGGCATGAAGGGCCCGGAGCACTGGAATCTGATCGAGGAGCTCGCGGCCTCCTTCGGCAACGCCGCCACCGGCGCCTCGCGCGCCGTCGTCGACGCCGGCTGGCGTCCGCACGGCGAGCAAGTGGGTCAAACGGGCAAGACCGTCGCCCCGCAGCTGTATGTGGCGGTCGGCATCTCCGGCGCGATTCAACACCTTGCCGGAATGCGCACCTCGAAGGTCATCGTCGCGATCAACAAGGACAAGGACGCGCCGATCTTCAAGGTCGCGGACTTCGGCATCGTCGGCGACGCCTTCGAAGTCCTCCCGGCGCTAAGCACGGCGGTCAAGGACCTCAAGGCCAAGGGCTGATGGACGAGGCCCGGATCCAACTCCGGCTGCAAGGCCTGCCGAACTGGACGCGGGAAGGAAACAAGCTCCGCCGCGTGCTGGTCTTCGCGGACTTTCGCGCGGCCTTCGCCTTCATGACGCAGGTGGCGGAGCTCGCGGAACGGCAGAATCACCATCCCGACTGGTCGAACTCGTGGAACAAGCTGGTGATCGAGCTCACCAGCCACGATGCGCAATGCCTCACGGAGCGCGATTTCCGGCTGGCTCAGGCGATCGATTCGCTGCTAACTTCACAGGCGCCATGAAAGCCCTGCTGATCCCCTGCCTGCTGCTTTCCTCCATCGCGCTTGCCGCTGCCGGCCTTCAGGATGAGCCCGTGGGCTACGACGCCACGCCGCTGCTGCCCGACTCGAAGTGGCGCGTCCACGACAAGGCCCGTCCGGTTCCGCCGAGCGTGCGCCCCGGTGATGGACCTGCTGCGCCTTCCGATGCCATCGTGCTCTTCGACGGCCGGGATCTTTCCCAATGGACCGACGGCAGCCAGGAAGCGCGCTGGAAAGTCGAGGGCGGGTACATGGAGGTCAACGGCACGGGCCAGATCCAGACGCGCGAGCACTTCGGCGACTGTCAGCTGCATCTGGAGTTCGCCACGCCGGAGAAGGTCGAAGGCAGTTCTCAGGGCCGCGGCAACTCCGGCGTGTTCTTCTTCGGTCGCTACGAGGTCCAGATCCTCGACTCGTACCAGAACCGCACCTACGCCGACGGACAGGCGGCGGCGCTCTACGGCCAGACTCCGCCGCTGGTCAATGCCAGCCGCGGACCGGGCAAGTGGCAGAGCTACGACATGATCTTCCATGCGCCGCGCTTCGAGGGCGACAAGCTGCTCGCGCCGGCGCGCGTGACGGTGCTGCACAACGGCGTGCTGGTGCAGGACAACACGTCATTCATCGGTGCCACCGCGCACCGCGCCGTCGCGCAGTACAGCCCGCACGAAGCCACCGGTCCGATTGCGCTGCAGGATCACGGCAATCCGATGCGCTTTCGCAACATCTGGATCCGCAAGCTCTGAAGCAACCATGGCGCTGGAGATCGAACTGGATGGACTTGGCGCACGCATCTTGGGCGTGCTGATCGAGAAGGAGCTGACCACGCCGGATCAGTACCCGCTCTCGATGAACGCGCTGGTCGCCGGCTGCAACCAGAAGAACAACCGCGATCCGGTGCTCGATCTGCTCGAGAGCGATGTGGCGGCGAGCGTGCAGAAGTTGATCCATCGCTTCGCGGTGGGCTCCGTGCATCCCGCGGGCAGCCGCGTCGAGCGCTTCCGTCACAACGCGCGCGAAGTGCTCAAGGTCGATGGACCCCAGCTGGCGATTCTGTGCGAGCTCCTGTTGCGCGGGGCACAGCAGCCGGGCGAGCTGCGCGCGCGCGTGGCTCGCATGCATCCAATCGACACGCTGGAGCAGTTGTTCGAGGCCCTGAAGCCCATGATCGAGGCGGGACTCGTCAAGCGCCTCGATCCCCTGCCCGGCAGCCGGGCCGAGCGCTATGCGCAGTTGCTTTCCCCGTCGGCGGCCGTGCCGCATGCGCCAGCCCTCCCGGTGCCGACACCGACCTCCCTTTCCGCTCCCGCTCCCGCTCCGGTTGCGGCCCCCGCCGGCCCGCCCGCGGTTTCCCGGGCCGAATTCGAGGAGCTGCAGCTCAAGCTGCTGGAGCTGGAGGAAAAAGAGGCCCGCCTGCGCCGGCAGTTGGACCACCTGGCCTGGTCGCTGGGGAAAAAGCTCGAAGGATGAGCCCGATGCCGCGTAGAGGCTGCCCGTGATCGAATCGGTTCTGTACAGCCTCGCGAGCATGCCCCTGTTCGCCGCGCGCCCTTTTCTGGCGGCCTTCCTGACGGCCGTTCTGGCGCGCTGGGGCGTCGACCTGCCCTGGATCGGCGACAGCCGGGTGATCGTCGCACTGCACCAGTCGCCCGAGTGGTTCCAGAGCTGGACCTGCATCCTGAGCCTCTTGGCGCTGGCCGCCGCGGAGTACTGGGCCACGAAGGATCCGGATGTGCGCGGATTCATGGAGGATCTGGACTCCTGGATCAAGTCCGGGGTCTCGCTGCTGGTGGCACTGGCCCTGATCGACAAGCAAGATGCTGCGCTGATCCACAAGCTCCAGAATCAGGGCCTGGTGCTTCACGATCTGTGGGCGGGTGTCGTCGCCGTCGGCACATGGACCATGGCCTGGATGCGCCGCGCTGCGCTGGCTCTGGTCTACGAGATCGACGATGACGACGATATCGGTCTGGGCACGCTGCTCAACTGGGCCGAGAGTTCGTTCACCCTGCTCGGAATCCTGTTCCTCGTCGTGTTCCCGATCCTGTCGCTGGTGCTGGCGGGACTCACGGCGCTGGGCTTGTTCTTCGCGCAGGCCTGGGTGCGTCGCCGCGAAGAGCGCCGCAAGCAGCCCTGCGAGCGCTGCGCCGCTCCGGTGTATCCGCACGCGCTGCGCTGCCCCTTGTGCCGTCATCCGCAGTCGTCCCCGCGAGCCGTCGGCGTGTTCGGCCAGCCGCGCGCACACGCCTGCGAAGATCGCCGGGGCCAGGCCTGGCAGCTGCTGGCGCGCAAGCGCTGCCCCGACTGCGCGTCGCGGCTCAAGGAGCGCGCGGTGCAGCAATCCTGCGGAGCCTGCGGCACGGTCAGCTTCGCCACGCGACGCGATTTCGAGGCCTACGCCGATGCGATCGATGAGCGCCTGCCCAAGACGCTGCTGGTCTGCGCGCTGTTCAGCGCCATACCGGTCGTGGGCGTGATTCCCGGGGTGATCTACTACCGCCTCAACCTCGTGACAGCCTTCCGCGGCTACCTGCCGCCGGTGACCGGCTGCTTGACGCGCTTCTATGTGCGCGTGCTGCACTGGGGGCTGCTGCTGCTCCAACCGGTCCCGCTGCTCGGCGCGCTGATTCTGCCGCTGATGTGCTGGAGCACGCACATGCTGTATCGCCGCGCGCTCAAGACCGAAGTGCAGACGCGCCTCGCGGAGCCCGCGGCGTTCTGAGCCGTCAGCGCGGACGCGGACGCTCGAAGACTTCCAGCAGCTCGGCCGCCGCCGAGATCGCGATCGCCTTGGGCTCCTTGGAGTGCTTCGAAAGTCCGATCGGACAGCGCACCTTGGCGATCTCCTCGGGTTGGAAGCCGCGCTGCGCCAGACGGGCCTGGAAGCGCGCCCACTTGCGCTCCGAGCCGATCAACCCCAGATAGGGAAAGTCGCGCCGGATCGCCCGCGCGACGATCTCCAGATCCAGAGCGTGGTCGTGGGTCATGACGATCACCAGCGTTTCGGCAGGCAGGCTGTCGATCTCCTCTTCGGGATGATCGACGCACAGAATCGTCCAGTCGCGCTGCGCGGGCAGCGCCGGCACGATGGCGGCCTCCTCGCGCGCATCGATCAGGCGCACTTGCGCGGAGAGATAGGAGCCCAGTCCGGCCAGAGCCTGCGCGACATGACCGGCTCCGAAGATCGCGATGCGGCGGCGCGACCAGGGAAAGGTCTCGTAGAACAGCACGACCTTGCCGCCGCAGCACTGGCCGGTCTTCTCGGCCAGCGGGTAGGCAACGCTCTCGCTGGTCGGCTGGGGACGTTGCAGCAACTCGGCGGCATGCTCCATGGCGGAGAGCTCCAGCCGCCCGCCGCCGATCGTGCCCTCGATCAGCTCCACGCCGCCTTCGGGCCGCAGGGCCACGATCATCCGGGCGCCCGGCTCGCGCGGGCCGCTGCCCGCAAGCTCCGTGACCACGACCATCGCGCAGGGCCGCTCCGCGGCGCGCAGGCGGTTGAGGGTCTCGATCCAGGTCTGGGCGTGCATGCGAAGGGGCAGTGTAGCACCGCACCCACGGGGGCTGGTGGAGCGTATGCTCTCCTCCCTCTATGCGCATTGCCTGTCTCGGTGGCGGCCCCGCGGGCCTGTACTTCGCGATCCTGATGAAGCAGGCCTATCCGGATTCCCGGATCACGGTCTTCGAACGCAACCGACCCGACGACACCTTCGGCTGGGGCGTCGTGTTCTCGGATGAGACGCTTTCCAACTTCGAGGAGGCGGACGCGCCGACCTACGCCGAGATCCGGCGCAACTTCGCCTACTGGGGCGACATCGACACCTGGTTCGGCGGCCGCTGGGTGCGCTCGAGCGGGCACGGCTTCTGCGGGATGTCACGCAAGAAGCTGCTGCAGATCTTTCACGCGCGCTGCCGCGAGCTCGGCATCGAACTCAACTTCGAACAGGACATCGCGAGCGCGGAGGCGCTCAAGGGCTATGACCTGATCCTCGCCTCGGACGGCATCCAGAGTGCCGTCCGCAAGCAGTTCGAGCCGCATTTCCGGCCTTCGCTCGACTGGCGCAAGGCCAAGTTCTGCTGGCTGGGCACCGACAAGCCGCTCGGCGCCTTCACGTTCATCTTCCTCGAAACCGAATGGGGTGTGTTCCAGGTGCACGCCTACCCCTTCGAGAAGAACCTCTCGACCTGGATCGTGGAGTGCCACGAAAGCACCTGGAAGAAGGCCGGTCTCGACACCGCGGACGAGGCGCGCACGCTGGAGTTTTGCACCAAGCTCTTCGCGCCGTACCTCGATGGCCACAAGCTGCTCGCCAACCGCTCGATCTGGCGCACCTTCCCCACCGTCCGCTGCGAGAAGTGGCACCATGGCAACATCGTGCTGGTCGGCGACGCGGTCCACACCGCGCACTTCTCGATTGGCTCGGGCACCAAGCTCGCCATGGAGGACTCCATCGCGCTGGTCAAGGCTTTCCGCGAGCTGGGAACCAGCGATGTGCCGCGCGTGCTGGAAGCGTACGAGCGCTCCCGCAAGCTCGATGTGCTCAAGACCCAGCGCGCCGCTCAGACTTCGCTGGAGTGGTTCGAGAACAGCGACCGCTACATGCGCCAGCACCCGCTGGTCTTCAGCTTCAATCTGATGACGCGCTCCAAGCGCATCACCTACGAGAACCTCAGGAAACGCGATCCCAAGCTCGTCCGTGAAGTCACCGAGCACTTCGCCGACAGCCGCGGGATCCCGCGCGAGCCCGATGGCCGCGCGCGCGAGCCCTTTCTGGTGCCGCTCCGGCTGCGCCAGACCCAACTGGAAAACCGCATCGTCGTCTCGCCGATGTGCCAGTACTCGGCCGTCGACGGCACGGTCAGCGACTGGCATCTCGTGCACCTCGGCAGCCGCGCCGTCGGCGGCGCGGGGCTGGTGATCGCCGAGATGACCGATGTCTCGCCCGAGGGCCGCATCACGCTTGGCTGCGCGGGCCTGTGGACTGACGCGCACGAGACCGCCTGGAAGCGCATCTGTGATTTCGTCCACACGCACAGCCGCGCCAAGCTAGGCGTGCAGCTCGCGCACGCCGGCCGCAAGGCTTCCTGCGAACTGCCCTGGGAAGGCGACCGCCCTCTGCGCGACGCGCGCGCTTGGCAGGCCTTGGGTCCCTCCGCGACTCCCTTTGCGCCCGATTGGCCGACCCCGCGCGCGATGACGCGCGCCGACATGGATCGCATCCGCGATGCGTTCGTCGAATCGACGCGCCGCGCCCTGCGCGCCGGCTTCGACCTCGTCGAGCTGCACATGGCGCACGGCTACCTGCTCTCGAGCTTCCTCTCGCCCTTCTCCAACCAGCGCAGCGACGAGTACGGCGGCAGTCGCGAGAACCGCATGCGCTTTCCGCTCGAGGTCTTCCGCGCCGTGCGCGCCGCCTGGCCCGCCGAGAAGCCGCTCGCCGTGCGCATCTCCGCCAGCGACTGGCTCGACGAGCGCGGCGGCTGGAGCATGGCGGATTCGATCGCGCTCGGCCGCGAGCTCGAGGTGCTCGGCTGCGATCTGCTCGATGTTTCCAGCGCGGGCAACACTCCCGAATCGAAGCCCGTCTACGGGCGCATGTACCAGGTGCCCTTCGCCGAAGAGCTCAAGCTCAATCTGCATATCCCCGTCATGACCGTCGGCGGCATCCAGGGCATCGACCACGCCAACACGATCCTCGCCGCCGAGCGCGCCGACCTCTGCGCCCTCGCGCGGCCGCACCTCGCGGCGCCCTACCTCACCCAGACCGCGGCAGGCCAGTCAGGCAGCGCGTCCTTCCCCTGGCCGGTACAGTACCTTGCGGCACGCCCGCGGCCGGGCGCGCCGGTTGAGTGAAGCGCGTCTCCAACCCGCCCAATCCCTGGCATTCCACCCACGTCGAGTGGCTCGATGAGCCGCCCGAGGCGGAGCTGGACATCTACGAAGAGGACGCCAAGAGCCTGCTCAGCGAAAACAAGAGCCCGGATCTCTCCTTTCGCTTCAGCGTCAATCCTTACCGCGGCTGCCAGCACGCCTGCAGCTACTGCTACGCACGCCCGTCACACCAATACCTCGGTTTCGGCGCCGGCACCGATTTCGAGCTCAAGCTGATCGTCAAGCGCAACGCACCCGCGCTGCTGCGCCAGGAGCTCTCTCGCCGTTCCTGGCAGCGCGAGCGCATCGTCTTCTCGGGCAACACCGACTGCTACCAACCCATCGAAGCGAGCTACGCCCTCACGCGCGGCTGCCTCGAGGCCTGCCTCGAGCACCAGACCCCTGTCGGCATCATCACCAAGAGCGCGCTCGTGCGCCGCGACATCGATCTCTTGCAGCAACTCGCCCGCGGCCCCGGAGCGCATGTCTTCGTTTCGATCGCTTTCCTCGACGAGCGCACCTGCCGCAAGCTCGATCCCGGCGCGCCCACGCCGGCCAAGCGCTTCGAGGTGCTGCGCGCGCTGCACGAAGCGGGCATTCCCACCGGCGTCTCGGTTTTGCCGCTGATTCCCGGGCTCAACGAGCCCGACATCGCGGGGATTCTGGAGCGCGCCGCCGAGTGCGGCGCGACGCAGGCCTTCATGACGCTGCTGCGGCTGCCCTCGGAATTGCTGGAGGTCTTCTTCGAGCGCATCCGCGCCAGCCTGCCGGAGCGCGAGCAGAAGATCGTCTCCGCGCTGAAGGACATGCGCGGCGGCGGACTCAAGGAAAGTCGCTTCGGCGCACGCATGAGCGGCAGCGGACCGCGCTGGGACGCCGTGCGCGGGCTGTTCGATCTGCAATGCCGCCGTCTGGGGCTCAACCCGCGCGAGGAGGCCAAGGCCTTCGACGAAGCCAAGCCTCAGCCCAGACCCCGGCAGGGCGAGTTGTTCTAGACAGATTGCGTCAGGCGCCTTCGCTCGCGCTCACCTGCCGACCTTTGCGCCGCACGAGCACGCCGAAGGCGCATCCGAGCAGCACGGCGGGCACCAGACCGACATACAGCACCCACAGCAGCGGACCCAACAGCGCTTCGAGCACGCTCGCCGGCGTCGAAAGGACGATCCGGCCCTGCGCCCAGTCGATTCCGATCTGCACGAGCGCCCCCGTCAGCGTGCCTCCGATCACGCAGCCCAGCGCGACCACGACGCCCAGAAGTGCGGCCTGAAACAGCGCGGCGCGCTGCAGATGCGGGGAATAGACGCCCGCCAGCCAGCGTGCAAGGGCGAGCGCCGCCACGCTGCCCGTCGCAATCGAAATGGGGAACCACGCGAACAAGCCCTGCATGCCCATCGCGAAGAGCAGCACTGCGCCCAACCCCAGGCCCGCCAGCGCGAACCAGGTCGCGGCGTGGACGCTGTAGTGCTTCACGCCTTGGGCGCTTCGGCCTTCGCAGCAGGAGTGGTGGCCGCATCCGAGCCCTCCGCCGAGGAGGGGGCCGCCGGGTTCTCCGTCACGAGCTTGCCGAAGTATTCCGGCATCTTGACGCCGCCGACCTCGCTCATCATCTGCATCATGGGAGGCAGCGAGCCCGCCAGCGAGTGCAGGAAATTCGTGGTCGCGTTGCGGCCGTCCTTGCCGACCCCGCCGTCCCAGACCACCACCTTGTCGAACTTGACGTTCGAAATCGCCGTGGCAGCCGTCTTGGACAGCTCTTCCATCTTCTCCAGCATCAGCATCTGGAAGGCCTGCTCGGCGCCGCCGCAGGCCTGGATGATCGCCCGCAGACCCTCGCCCTTCTTCGCGAGCATCTCGTACTCGCCGCGCGCCTGCGCCTCCAGCCGGGCGTACATGGCAGCGGCCTCCGCCTGAGCTTCGATGCGCTGACGCTCCGCCTGCGCCTCGGCTTCGATGATGACCTGCGACTTGACGGCGCGAGCCAGCGCTTCGAGTTCGGCGCGCTTTTCCGCTTCGATCTTCTTGGCTTGAGCCTCGGCAGCGCGCGCTTGCGCCAGATACTGCGCCTCGAGCACGGCCGCCTGTGCTTCGCGCAGTCGCGTTTCCGAGAGCTGGTAGGCCTCGGCCTCGCGCACCTTGAGCGAAGCGTTGGAGGCCGCCATGTCGGCCTTGGACTTGTTTTCGCCGGTGACGGCCTCGGCATCGGCCGCGGCCACCTGGATTCTCATGGCGCGCTGAGCGTCACGGACCTTGGCATCGCGCTCGAATTGCGCGGTCTGCTCGCCGATGGCGCGCTCCTTCTCCAGCTCGGCGATCTTGACGGCGCGCTCGCGCTCGGCCGATTTCGTGCCGATGTCGCGCAGCTTCTCGTTGTTCGAGACCTCGATGACGCGGTCGCGGTCGGCCTCGGCCACGCCGATGGCACCCTTCTTGAACTGCATCGCGACATCGATCTCGGCTTGCTGGATGGCTTCCGAGGCCGCCTTCTTGCCGATCGCCTCGATGTAGCCCGATTCGTCGGTGATGTCCTTGATGTTGACGTTGATCAGCACGAGGCCGATCTTCTTCAACTCGGGTTCCAGCGAGTCCTGAATCTTGGAGAGGAACTTGTCGCGGTCGCGGTTGATCTCGTCGATGCGCATCGAGGCGATCACCTGGCGCAGCTGCCCGAAGATGATGTCCTCGGCCTGCTTGATGACCGCGGTGGTCTGCAGTCCCAGGAGACGCACGGCTGCGTTGTTCATCGTCTCTTCGTCCGTGCCGATCGCGACGGTGAAGACGCTGGGCACATTGACGCGGATGTTCTCGATCGAGAGCGCGCCCTGCAGCGGGATCTCGATCTGAACCGGATCCAGCGAGAGGTACTCGAAGTTCTGGATCAGCGGCCAGATGAACACCCCGCCGCCGTGGATGCACTTCGAGGACCGCCCGGTGCTGGTCCGGCCGTAGACGACCAGCACGCGGTTCGAGGGACAGCGCTTGTAGCGGCGGGCCACCACCAGCATGAAGCTGATGAGCACCAATCCTCCGACGAGGATCATCAGCGCGATCGGGAGAAACTCGGAGGAAAGCGTTTGAATATCCATGGAATCAGGTGAGCGGCTCGACCTCGAAGGTGTCGAGCGTCAGTTGTTTGACGATGCGCACTTCGCTGCCGGACTCAAGGTCTCTGGCAGCACGGGTGCAGGCCTGGAACTCGCCCGTGCGGCCCTGCACGAGCACCTGAACCTTGCCTTTCCCGGTGTTGTTGGCGGGAATGCGCAGGTACACGCGCGCGACGAGACCCACGGCGTTCCTTGTGTCCAGATTGCCGGCCGAGTGCAGTTTCTTCTGCATCGAGAACAACCAGGCGACCGCCACCAGCATCACGGCACCGGCTGCGACTCCGACCGCCAGCGCCATGGCGCTGCTCGCCCCCTGCGCCAAGGCAGTCCAGCCGCCCAGACCGAAGAAGCAGAAGAAGCTCGCCACGGAGCGCACCGAGAGCAGGCCCAGACCCTCGCCGTCGTGCACCTCGCCGCTCCCGGAGTGACCGATCTCGGGCATGCCTTCGCCGAGCGCATCCCCGCCATCGTCGTGACCAAACAGCAGCATCACCGTCTGGACCAGCAGAATCAGGCCGCCGAGCGCAGCGCAGCCAAGGAACACGGTCAGGAGCGAGAGATCCATGCGTCGAGGCCGCGGCTGCGGCGGGCGGAGGATACTCACCCCACAGGGACGAATTCAAAGTTTTTGCGCCCCGGGGAGCGCGATCCTGTCCACCAAAGCCCCCCCGCTTTCGGATCGAGGCCCATCGGCGGATTCCCAAGGCCGCTTCGAGAACCGAGGAAACGCGCTTTCACCGTTCGGAAGCGGCACCCGCTTTCCAGCGTGAAGACCCACCGATGGGAGGCCCGGAGCGATTTGCCGAAGGAGTCTGTAAATGTCCGTGAGTTTGGAGGCGTTTTGCCATTTGAGGTGCTGGAGATGCTCCCCGCCATGAAGCCCGCCCCTCACACCCTGTTGGTTTTCCTCCTTCTGCTCGGCTGCCTGCCTGCACACGCGCAGCAGAAGGCCAGTGGTCCTGCCCGCCCCGCCAAGAACGACACGGGCGTGCTGATCGGCAAGAAGGTGCTGCCCTTTGCCGAGTTGCCGGCCGGACTCTCCGACAACGCCCGGCGGGCTCTGCAGCGCGTGCGCCCCTACTGCGAGGCGCAGGGCCTCGTGGCGCTGCCCGATCCCGACTTGCGCTTTGTGATGCTCGTGCCGGAGAACAACCGCTCCGCGCAGAAGTTGTTCCAACAAGCCTGTGAAACAGCGGACTGGTTCGACGAGCGCCTCCCGGAGACCCCCAACCAGATGCCTGCGCAGCCGGAAGGCACCTGGCAGGACGATGCCTTCACGCCCAACACCGAAGTCGCCGTGCTGCACATCCTGCGCAACGAGGGCGAGCAGGCCGCCCTGCTGTCCCAGATGGCCGAGGAGCAAACCGACCTGTCGACCTGGGCGCGCAGCGCGAGCCAGATGCTGGGTTTCACGCTTCCCAGGCCCCTGTGCGCGGCGATCGTGATGGAGGCGGACGGCAACGAGGAATGGAGTCCCGAGCACGAGTTGGCGAACCGTCTCACCCAGCTCCTCCTGCAGCGCCGCTTCGGTCAGCAGCCCTACTGGCTGCGCCAGGGCATCGCCTGGTGCGCCGAGTGGCGCCTCAACTCGGAGCTGTACTGCTTCCCCTACCGCAACGAATTCGTGCCGCGCGCGGAGCACGGCGCCTGGGCGCTGGAAGCCAAGGTCATCTTTCAAAAACGCGCCAGCATCCCCGTGAGCCTCGAGGAACTGCACGAGTGCCAAAGCGGATCCTGGAATGGCCCAGCCGCGCGCAAGGCTTTCGGTGTCGCCGGCTACCTGCTGAGCCGCAATCCGGCGGAACTCTCCGCCGCGCTCGAGGCCCTGCGCGTGCACCGCGAACTCGGCAACCGTGCGACGCGCGCCGATGGATCGTGGAGCCGCATTCCGGGCTACGAGGTCTCCGGTGCGGATCTCGACCGCATTCTGGGGGCGCAACTCGGGTCCGAATGGCGCTCGGCCGCAACGGCGCATGTCGCCAGCGGCGGAAAGCAGAGCCGTCGCGCCATGACGGGCAAGGTCAGAACCGCGCCCAAGGGCCGCTAGTCAGAGCGTGTGACTAGCTGAGATCCTTCGACGGCACGCGCACCACCAGCACGGGCACCTCGGCGTGGCGCAGCACGTTCTCGGCGACCGACCCGAGCAGCATGCGTCCCAGCCCGGATCGCCCGTGCGACGCCAGTGCGATCAGATCCGCTCCCGTCTCCCTGGCAAGCTCGCAGATGCGTGTCGACACTTTGCCCGCGGGGGCATCGACGACGTGCACTTTGAGTTCCACGCCCACGGGTGCCGGGCACTCGCGCGTCAGCTTGGCGATGCCGTCCTCGGCGATGGCGTAGGCCTTGGCGCGCTCCTCGGGCGTGCGACTGGTGGTCGAATAGTGCGCGTACATCGGGTTGGGCACATCCGGCTGCTCGATCACCTGCAGCAGGTGCACCACACCGCCGCCCTTCAACAGGGCATAGGCATGGGGCAGGGAGCGGGCGCCGCGGGCGGAGAGGTCGACGGGGACGAGGATCTGCTTGTAGCTGGGAAGGGCGGTGGTCATGGAGGGGGTCCTTTCTCCATCCCATTGAAGACCTGGGCCTTCGCAAGCGCCGTACAGCGCAGTCCGTATGCAGACCCCCGACTTGTGCGCAGCCCTACCAGCGATGGAAGGCCGGATGGCCGGGCGGGACCGCGACGAACACGCCGCGGCAGGTCGAGGTCACCTTGCCCCCGCTGCTGAGCGTCGCTTCCACCACCGCGCGATCGGCGCTCGACTCCACCACGACGGCTTCGAGCTGCACCGGAGCATTCGAAGGCGTCGGGCGCTTGAGCTTGACGTGAAACTCGCTCGTGACCGTGCTCGGTACGCTCGTCGCGCCGGACTGCTGCATCAGATGGTGCGCCGCGGTCCAGTTGGAGTGGCAATCGAGCAAGGCTCCGACGATGCCGCCGTTGAGCACGCCGGGAAAGGCCTCGTGATGCGCCTGCGGCATCCATTCGGCGATGACCTTGTCGCCTGCGACGATCGAGCGGATGCGCAGGCCTTGTTCGTTGGCGGGGCCGCAGCCGAAGCAGCGGCTCAGCGGAGCGTGAAGTTCCTGGAGGCTTTGAGTCATGGCGTTGTGAGGAGGCGCATAGCCCATCACAAGCTGCGCTTCAAAGCCACATGGATGGTGCGGGTCTCGTCCTGGGGCAGCGCGAGGAGTTCCAGCCGTTCCTCCCATGGCTCGCACTGATAGGCATTGACTTGCAAGGTGACAGATCCGGCGGGCATCTCAAAGCGATTCCAAGGGCCACAGATCACCACGCCTCCGGTTTGCACGCGGGCCTTGTTGTCCGGATCACAGATCCACTGGACACCGACGGTACCTGTGAGAGTTCCCGGTGGGGCCCGCACGAGCAGTTGCACGGGCACGAACTCGTGCAACAGCTCGATCTCGACGACCTGCTCAGGCTGGTCAATGACGATTTCCTGATTCTTGAACTTCTGCTTGAGCGGGTCGCGCAGCACCTTGAGGCGGTACGTTCCGTAGGGCACGCGCATCACTTGCTTGCTATCGATGGCTTTGCTGAAGGAAAAGCCAAGACTCGCCGGAGCCATTCGTGAGGACGGAATGCTGGCTGCACTCGGAGTCAAACCCGTCCAGCGTCTGATCATCGTGCCCAGCGGTAATGGCATCGCGGGTGATCTCGCGGCGGGCGAGCATGACCGTGACATCAGGAATCGGTGTTCCAAATGGGTCCCTAACGCTGATTTCAAGGCGTTCTTCCACTTCCAGTTGGACCACAACTTCCGCTGGCCAATCCGCGGGCCATTCTGCGGTCCGGGAGCGATACCCAAGTGCACGGATACCCAGTACGGTTGTCTGCGTGGGCTCGAAGGCGACTTCTGCAACACCTAGATGGTCCGTCCGAGCAGCTTGAGTCTCTAGTTGAACCGGAATGCTGCGGGCATAGCGGGTCACCGTGCAGACGCGGGCATCTGGGATCGGCGCTCCGGCGCTGTCCTTGACGAGTACGGTAAGGCTGGCAGCTTCTCCGTCGTCCGGTTCACCGCGCTGTGCGGAAGTCGGCGTGCTCTGCAACTCATTGCACTGAGGGTTCGCCGCCGGCAGCAATCTCGACGGGGCAGGGTTGGATTCCATCTCCGCGGGGTCCGCGGATCGCGCGAACAACCAGACGACGAGGATACTTGCCACGAGCAGCGAGGCGACGAGCCAGCGACTATGCTGCAGGTTTCACGGGGTAAAGCAGGGCCTCATGACTGCGGGATGCAGTCAAGAAGCAGGTCGGCGGAGCTGGGAAGTTGGTGGGCGACACAGGACTCGAACCTGTAACTTCCACGATGTGAACATGGCACTCTGCCATTGAGTTAGTCGCCCACCGTGTTTTCAGGGCGGGTGAGTGTAGCGGCGCCCGGCTCAACCGGCAAGGGGGCCGCGGACCGCGCGTCGGGCTAGCCCAGATCCTTGCCGATCGAGCCCCTCAAGAGATCGTGCAGGCGCGCCTCTGCCCGCCGCAGCAGCATCCGCACGGCATCTTCCGTGCGGCCTCCCAGCCGCTCCCCCGCTTCGCGCAGCGAGAGGCCCTGGAACACGACCAGCGTGATCGCCTCGCGGTGCTCGGGCGAGAGCTCGTCCAGAGCCTTGCGCAGATGCTCGTAGTTCTCGACGCGCTGCACCTGCATCGTGACCGACAGATCCTTGGCGGGCGGGTCGTACGCGGGCGCATCGTCGCCCGCGGAAGTCGGCGAAGATTCGAGCGCGCGCTCGCGGCCCTGATCGCGCTTGCCGGCGGAATAGAATTCGGCCTTGTCGCGAATCTTGTTCTGCAGGATTTGCATCAGCCAGCGCACCAGCGAGGACTCGCCGCGGTATTCGTAGTGAACGATGTCGCGCGTGGCTTCGCGGAAAGTCGTCTGGGCGAGATCGTCGGGCTCTTCCTTGAGGCGCAGCTTGGGGCCGATGTTGCGGCGTGCCGCCGCCAGCAGCAGTTGGTGGTAGCGCTGGAACAGCTGGTTGAGCGCTTCGGTGTCGCCAGCCTTGGCGCGCGCGACCAGCGCGGCGGTCTGGTCGTTCTCGAAGCCCTCGGGCAGCCGGTCTTCGCTCGGGTTCGGCTTGGGATCGTCGCTCATGAGTGTCGCTGCAGTCTACTGCCTAGGCGCGGCCGATGCGCTGGAGGAACTCCCGCTCGTCGAGGACCGCGATGCCAAGTTCGGCCGCGCGCCGGGCCTTGGAGCCGGGCTTGCCGCCCTGAACCAGAAAGTCGGTGCGTGCGCTGACGTCGGAGCCCACCTTGCCACCCTGCTCCTCAACGAGTTGCTTGGCTTCCGCACGGCCGAGAGCTTCCAGCGTGCCCGTGAAGACCACCGTCTTGCCCGCGAAGGCGCCGCCGCCCGCGGGCGGACGGGGCGCTTCGATCCTGACGCCCAGTTCCAGCAGGCGTTCGACGAGCCTGCCGTGCTCGGGTTCCTCGAACCAGTTGCGGATCTTCGCGGCGACTTCGGGCCCGATGCCGTCGACATGCTGCAGCTCCTCCAGACTGGCGGAACGGAGCGCCTCGAGCTCGTGGAAGTGCAGGGCCAGCAGGCGCGCCGTGGCGCTGCCGACATCGGGGATCGCCAGCGCCACGAGGAAGCGCGCCAGCGGCAGCGTGCGGCGGCGTTGCAGCTCCTCAAACAGCTTGCTGACCAGCTTCTCGCCCCAGCGCTCGAGCGCGACGAGCTTCGCCCGCAGCGCGGGCTCGCGGTCGAGCCGGAACAGGTCGGCCGGCGAGCGCAGGATCCCCGCGTCGAACAGCTGGGCGATCTGCTTCTCTCCGATGCCATCGATCTCGAAGGCACCATCGCCGGCGAGGATCAGCGTGCGGCCGACGAGCTGCGGCGGACACTGCGGATTGGGACAGCGCCAATACTTGCCTTCGGCGAGCGCCTGCGCGCCGCACACCGGACAGCGCGCGGGCATCGCGTAGACCTCGCCAAACTGATGGCTGATGCCCGGACGGACCTTGCCGAGCGCATCGAAGAGCTCCTCGGGAGTCTCCTTGGCCCACGCGGCCGGCGCCTTGCCGGAAGCGCTCTTGGCGATGCCCGTGATCTGCGGGATGACATCGCCGGCGCGCCGCAGGAACACGCAGTCGCCGATTCTGAGCCCGAGGCTGGCCACATGGTCGGCGTTGTGCAGCGTGGCGTGGCGTACCGTGACGCCGCCGACCTCGACGGGATCGACGTGCGCGCGGGGCGTGAGGCGGCCGCCGTTGCCCACCATCGTCTCGATCGCGCGCAGCGTGCTGGTCGCTTCCAGCGCGGCGAACTTGTGCGCGTACTGCCAGCGCGTGGAGCGCGCGGTGCTGCCCAGGCGGGCGCGCAGCTCCAGCCGGTTGAGCTTGACCACCACGCCGTCGATCTCGAAGGGCAATTCCTGACGCTGGCGCTCGAACTCGGCGTGCGCGCGGATCGCGGCCTCGATGCCCAGAACCGAGCGCGCGTAGCCGGTGTGCGAGAAGCCCCAGGCGCGCAGCGCCTCCATCACCTCCGTCTGCGTCCTGAGGTCGAGGCCCTCGAGCTGCGGGGCCGACCAGGGATGAAATTCCAGCGGATAGCGCGCGACCTCGGCCGGATCGTTGCGGCGCAGCGCGCCGGAGACGGTGTTGCGCGGGTTGGCGAAGGTCGGCAGACCCTCCGTTTCGCGACGGGCGTTGAGCTTCTGAAAGGCATCCCGGCGCAGCAGCACCTCGCCGCGCACTTCGACGAGGCGCGGAATCGCGTGGCCGCCCTCCGCCAGCCGCAGCGGCAGGTTGCGGATCGTGCGCAGATTGGCGGTGATCTCCTCGCCCTCGACGCCGTCGCCGCGCATCGCGCCGCGCACCAGCACGCCGTGCTCGTACAGCAGCGCCGCGCTGACCCCGTCGTACTTGGGCTCGAGGATCCACTCCAGTGCATCGCCGTTGTCGATCTGCAGAAAGCGCAGGACGCGCGCCTCGAACTCGCGCACCTCCTCCGCGCTGAACAGGCTGTCGATCGAGAGCATCGGCACTTGGTGCTTCACGATCCGGAACCCGGCGCCCTCCGGCACGGGGGCGCCGACGCGCTGCGTGGGGCTCTCGGGCGTCACCAGCTCGGGGTGCTCGGCCTCCAGACGCTTGAGGCGCGCGAACAGCTGGTCGTACTCCTTGTCGGAAAGCTCAGGCTTCGATTCGACGTAGTAGAGCCGGTCGTGGCGGCGGATCTCCGCGCACAGTTCCGCATGCTGACGGGCGAGGCTTGGGTGCGCGCTCATACGCTCAACGCAGGTGCTTGGGCAGGAAGGCCGCCGGCAAGAGATCGGCAAGCGTGGTCGTGACGAATTGCCGGCCGGGGCCGGCCACGAACAGCTCGAGATCGGGAGCGAACTCCATCAGCACCTGCCGGCAGGCGCCGCAGGGCATCACCACGCGCGGTTGGTTGGTCGCGATCGCGATCGCACGAAAGCGGCGCACGCCCGCCGCAACAGCGCTCGCCACCGCCGCCCGCTCGGCGCAGATCGTCAACCCGTAGCTGGCGTTCTCGACATTGCAGCCGATGTACAGGGAGCCGTCCTCGGCCAGCAGTGCCGCGCCCACGCAGACCTTGGAGTACGGACTGTAGGCCTGAGTGGCGGCCGCACGTGCGGCCGCCACCAGTTCGCGCAACTGCGGTGCGGAGGGCCTAGAACTGGAAGTCTTCTTCTTCGCCATTCCGCAGAGGTTCGCGCCGTCCCTTCCAGCCGTCAACCGGCGCGAGGCTTTCGGGCGCCTCGATGCTGCCCGGGGGCAGCGGCTCGTAGCCCAAATAGGGCACGCGCATGCGCACCGTGCGGCGGCCCGTGACCGGGTCTTCGCGCTCCTCGGGCACGATCTCGACCAATGCCTGGCGCGAGATGAGGTCGGCGGGTTCGATCTCCAGCACGCCGCGCACATCGACTCCCAGCGCCTCGAGCACTTTCTTGACGCGGAAGATGCCGCGTTCGGACCAGGTCAGGGAGTCCCAGGCCGCCGTGCGGCCGGCGAATTCGCCGCTGACCACCTCCAGCCGGTAACTCCAGCGCGCGCTGCCCTCTCGAGACAGCCCCTCGCGCACCTCGGCCACCCGGCAGTGGTGCTTGCCCTCGGGAACGGTGATGTAGGAATCCAGATCAGGAACGGAACTGAAATCAAAGCGCATGTGGCCCTCCTTCGCGGACCGGTCGGTTCACCCGAATGGACGGCTCCCGTCGCCGACATTCGCGCACGAAGCCGAAAAAATCGGCGGCGGATTCAGCCCCAGGCCCGCGTGCCCGGACCGGTCGCGGCGCGGAAGACCCGCTCCATGTTGCCGCCGAGGATCTTCTGCAGCGCAACCTCGTCGTAGCCGCGCGCGCGCAGGCCCTGCGCGATGCGGCCGTAGCAGCCCGCGTCCTCGACGCCTTGCGGCGTGCGCAGGATCCCGTCGTAGTCCGAGCCCAGCCCGACGTGATCCACGCCAGCGACCGAGACGGCGTGGTCGATGTGCTCGAGCACGACCGAAAGCGGCAGGGGTCGGGCGTTTTCCTGCAGGTACTGGCCCTGGCGCAGGAACAGTTCGGTGTCGCTGCCGCCGCTGAGGCTCTTGTAGCCGGTCGTCTCGCGCACGCGCGCATCCTCGGCCTGCCCCTCGGCCGAGAGGAACGGCACGCAGAAGACGATTCCGATGACCCCGCCGTTCTGACGCAGCGCGCGCAGCTGCTCGTCATCGAGGTTGCGCTGGTGGCCGTGGAGGCGTTTGCAGCCCGAGTGACTGGCGATCACGGGCCGCTCGCTGACCTCGAGCGCGTCATAGAACGAGCGCTCGCCAGCATGCGAGAGGTCGATCAGCATGCCCAGCCGGTTCATCTCGCGCACGACCTCGCGTCCGAACTCGCTCAGGCCCTCGGGCACCTCGGGCCCGGGGTTGGGCTGGCAGGAGCGGATCCAGCGCAGGTGGTTGTTCCAGACCAGCGTCAGCACCCGCACGCCGCCGTCGAAGAACGCGTGCAGGTGTTCGAGCCGCTCCTCGATCGAGTGCCCACCCTCGATCCCCGGGATGCCCGCGATCCGGCCAGCGGCGCGCGCTTCGTCGAGCTCACGGCCGTTGCCCGTTCTCTGGATCATGTCGGGGTGTCGCCGCGCCAGCAGGTGGAACTGATCCAGCAGCGCCTGGGTGCGCGCGCGCGCACCGCCCAGCTCCGGCGCGATGAACTTGGGATCGACCCAGTTGACCAGCACGACCGCTCCCAGCCCCCCCTCGCGACCGCGCACCAGATCGAGCTGCCCGGCGGTGCGAGTGCCGAGATCGTGGCCGAGGTCGAGTTGACGCTGCAGCGAGTCGACGTGCGCGTCGAAGACGGGGTAGGGACTGGGATCGATCACCGTTCCCGAGTCTACTCACTGAGATTGCCCCCGTTGCCGGGACTTTTCGAGCTCTAAGTCATGGACAGCCATGAACTTGCGGCCAGCCGAGCCGCCGAGGCGGCCAGAACAGCACAAGTCCTTTTCGAACAGGGGTTTAGCTCGGGAGAAGTCCACGCTTGGGGAGCAGTCTCTGGTTCAGTACTCCGCGGGCTCCTCGGGCGGGAATTCCTCTTCCATCGTCGCCAGTTCCAGCTCGGGCGCGGAAGGGCTGGAGCCCAACCCACAGTGCTCCCTTTCGGCGAGCACCCAGTCGCCGTACCAGAAGCCAAGCCCGCCGAGTTGTCGGCCGCTCAGCCGGCGGGACTGGCGGTGTTCGGGCGCAAAGTAGCTAAGCCAGTGGCCGAGCAGTTGCTCCGACTGCGGGTCCGGCCCAGGGAGGGCATCGAGCACCACCGGCAGCGCCTCAGGCCCCAGCCGGGTCAGCGTCCGCAGCGAGATCACCGCATCGCCGCCGATCTGATTGTCGACGAGGTGCTCCACGGCGCGCTGGGCCACCTCGTAGCGCATCCGTCCGCCCCGCTCGAAAGCCAGCAGGTAGCCCGCCTCCCGGCCGCGCTCATCGTCGGCGCGGCGCCAGATGCGCTCGATCGTCGGCAGCGCCAGCGCGCGGTATTCGCCGTGCAGTTGGAAGGCTGCGTAGGCGTTCTGCTCCAGACTGACGGAAAGCGTGTAGGTCCGGACGAGTTCTCCGGCTGCGCTGCGCAGCTCGCGCGGGAAGTGCTGGGGATGCTCGAGGCTCTCGGCGAGCACGCCCGCGAGCGCCCGCTGCTCGGCCGGGTCCGTCAGCGGGAGATCCGAGAGGATGTAGCCTGCCAGACCGCGCTGCTGGGCATCCGGGGAGCGCAGCGCCGCCAGCAGCAGCGGTTTCGCCTGCTCGAGATGCGACCACAGCTCGTAGGCGGCGCGGGTCGCGTTCCAGTTGACCTCATCGTCGCGCAGGTCCTCGATCCAGCGCAGCAACTGGCTCTGCGTGACCGGCTCGGGAGCATCCGCCGGCAAGCTGACGGGGACGCTGACAGCCAGCGCTGGCGAAGGAACGCGCGCGGGAGCGCCCTCCCATTCGAGCACCACTGCCGCTGGTGGTTGCACCTGCCGCACCGACGAGGAATCGATCGACGGTCCCGGCAGCTCGGCCGCTTCCACCGGATTCGGCGAATGCGCTTCGAGCCACAGCCACAAGGCGCCCACCAGCGCCAGACACAGACAGACAACTCCCCCCAGCTTCTGCATCGCCACCCCTCGACGCGCAAGGTATCCAGCGCAGGCCAAAATGGCCCGCGAATTCAGCGCTTTGCCTGCCGCAGAAAGTAATCCTCCCCATTTTCGGGACGAAAACAGGTTCGAATACGGCCATCCGGGTCAAAAGCGACAAATGCTCCGCTTTTGCGATCAAATCGGGTGATGACCTCATCCGCGCGTCGGCGCTCGAGCACGCTGGCGGACAGCGGCGCATCGCGCAGAGCCTGTGCGCGAGCCAGATACTCCTCCTTGCTGCGCGCCGAGAACTCCGCGCCGTGCTTCTCGAAGTGCTCCTGCAGCGAGCGTGCCGAGGTGAAGCCGACCGAAGCACCGAAACCCTGAACGGCCCTGGGCGACTCGGCGGGCGCCGGGGTGGAAGAACCGCGCAGTTCCGGCTCCCACCAGTTCTGCCCCAACAAGGCGCCCAGGATCAGCACGAGCGCCCCGACCAGCCCCAAACTCCGCTTGGATCGCATGGACAGGGAGCCTAGAAAGCCCGGTGGCGACCCGCCAGAACTGCAGCCCCGGCGGGCCGCCTGCCTTTCTGGCACCCAACCCCGCCTCGCGAGCCCTCGGGAGTCACTCCGCAAACGCTTGTCAGGCAGGGGCTTAGAAAGGCACCCTGCCACATGTGGCTCGGCACGGCCTTTGCTATACGGGGCGCTGCCATGGCCTTCCACCGCCGAGTTCTCGTCGCCGATGACGACCGCGATCTGCGTTCGTGCGTCGTCGACCTGCTGCGCGGTTGGGATCTCGCCATCGTCCAGGCCGAATCGGGCACCGAGGCGCTGGAGATCCTGCGCCGGGAGCGCCCGAACCTGGCTCTGCTCGACATGCACATGCCCGGCTACACCGGACTGGAGCTCGTCAGCCTCGTGCGCAAGGAGACGCTCGACATCCCCTGCATCGTCCTCTCGGGCGATGCCACGGATGCCGTGCGCTCGATGGCGCTCGAACAAGGCGCGCTCGCGGTCTTCCGCAAGCCCCCGGAGCCCCGGCTCCTGCGGGCCGAGGTGGCGCGGGCTTTGGGCATGCCGCCGCTGCCGGGAGGCTTTGCCTGCTGATCAGCGCGTTCCGCCCCACCTGCGGGGCGCGCAGCCTTTCTCCCCATTTTCACCCTCTGAAGACCTTTCATCCCCAGAAACTGTCATGAGCACCAAGACCCAAGCCAAGCCCACCACCTCCAAGAAGTCCGGCGGCGTCCGCCCCCTCGGTGACCGCGTCCTGATCAAGCGCGCCGAAGCCGAAGGCAAGACCGCCGGCGGCATCCTGCTGCCCGAGAGCGCCAAGGACAAGCCCAAGGAAGGCACCGTGATCGCGGTCGGCGAAGGCCGCACGCTGGACAACGGCAGCCGCTCGAGCTTCTCGGTCAAGGTCGGCGACACCGTCCTGTTCACCTCCTACGCCGGCACCGAAGTCAAGTACGGCGGCGAGGAGTACCTGATCATGCGCGAGGAAGACATCCTCGGCATCATCGAGTGACCCTGACGCCCTCCGTACACCAACCAGGAAAGCACACACATGGCCAAGCAAATCTGTTACGACGCCGCTGCTCGCGAGAAAATCCGTGACGGCGTGCGCAAGCTGGCCCGAGCGGTCAAGGTCACCCTCGGTCCCCGCGGTCGCAACGTCATCATCGAGAAATCCTTCGGCTCGCCGACCGTCACGAAGGACGGCGTCACGGTCTCCAAGGAGATCGAGCTCGAGGATGCCTACGAGAACATGGGCGCCCAGCTGGTGAAGCAGGTCGCCCAGCGCACCAACGACCAGGCCGGTGACGGCACGACCAGCGCCACCGTGCTGGCCGAGGCGATCTTCGAGGAAGGCCTCAAGAACGTCACCGCCGGCGCCAACCCCGTGGCCCTCAAGCGCGGCCTCGACAAGGCCGTCGACGCCACCGTGGAGCACCTCAAGAAGCTCTCGACGGCAGTCAAGAACCAGAACGAGATCGCCCAGGTCGGCACGATCGCCTCCAACGGCGACACCGAGATCGGCTCCATGATCGCCAAGGCGATGGAGAAGGTCGGCAAGGACGGCGTGATCACGGTTGAGGAAGGCAAGAGCCTCAGCACCGAGGTCGAGTGGGTCGAGGGCATGCAGTTCGACAAGGGCTGGCTGTCCCCGCACTTCATCACCAACCCCGCCACCATGGAGACCGTCTACGAGGACGCCTATATCCTCGTGCACGAGAAGAAGATCTCCTCCATCAAGGAGCTGATCCCGCTGCTCGAGCAGGTCGCCCAGTCGGGCAAGCCGCTGCTGATCATCGCCGAGGAGATCGAGGGCGAAGCCCTTGCCACCCTGGTGGTCAACAAGCTGCGCGGCATCTTCCCCTGCGTCGCCGTCAAGGCCCCGGGCTTCGGCGATCGTCGCAAGGCGATGCTCGAGGACCTCGCGGTCCTCACCGGTGCCAACGCGATCATGGAAGCCACCGGCGCTTCGGTCGAGACCGCCACTCTGCGTGACCTCGGTCGCGCCAAGAAGGTGATCGTCGGCAAGGAGTTCTGCACCCTCATCGAAGGTGCGGGCGCCAAGGACGGCATCAAGGGCCGCATCGCCCAGATCAAGGCCGAGATCGAGAACACCAAGAGCGACTACGATCGCGAGAAGCTCCAGGAGCGCCTCGCGAAGCTCTCCGGTGGCGTGGCCCAGATCAATGTGGGTGCTGCGACCGAAGCCGAGATGAAGGAAAAGAAGCAGCGCGTCGAAGACGCCCTGCACGCGACCCGCGCGGCCGTCGAAGAGGGCATCGTCCCCGGCGGCGGCACGGCGCTGGTCAACTGCATCGAAGCCGTCGAGTCGCTCAAGCTCGAAGGCGACGAGCGCGTCGGCGCGATGATCATCCGCCGCGCGCTGGAGTCCACCATGCGCCAGATCGCGACCAACGCGGGCCTCGACGGCGCCGTGGTGGTCCAGAACGTCCGCGCGGGCAAGGGCAAGACCTTCGGATTCAACGCCGCCACCGAGACCTATGAAGACATGGTCAAGGCCGGCGTGATCGATCCGACCAAGGTCGTGCGCTGCGCGTTGACCAACGCAGCTTCGGTGGCGAGCTTGCTGCTGACCACCGACGCGCTCGTGTCCGACCTTCCCTCCAAGGAGAAGGAAGGCGCGCACGCCGGTCACAACCACTGATCGTCAGGTGTGAATCTTCGCGCGGGCCGCGTCGCCGAAAGGTGACGCGGCCCGCGCTTTTTTCGGACTGATGTTGCCCGGATGTGCGAGATGGAATAACGGGGCCGCTCCTGCGTAATCTGCTTCCATGATCTGCACCACCACCCCCACTGTCGAAGGCCACCGCACCACCCGCGTCATCGGCATCGTCTCCGGCGAGACCATCCTGGGCGCCAACATCTTCCGTGACTTTCTCGCCGGCATCCGCGACATCGTCGGCGGGCGATCGGGCGCTTACGAAACCGTCCTGCGCGATGCGCGCAAGACGGCCTTGGAGGAGATGTCGCGCGAGGCGCAGAGCCTCGGAGCGAACGCCGTCGTCGCCGTCGACATCGACTACGAGACGGTCGGCCAAGGAATGCTGATGGTCACTGCTTGCGGCACGGCCGTCGTGATTCAGCCGGGATAGTCCCCGCCGACAAAGTAGGCTCTACACCGAACCTACGATTTTGAGGTCGGCTGTGTATGCAACCGATTCGTGGATGGCACTCGGCTGCGAGCGTGCACAAGATTGGCTTGCTAGCCTGGCTAACAGCACGGCGACGATCATCACCAGCGCAATGCGTTTCACTGGGGCCCTGCTGCGCGGAGCGCGGTTGCGGCCTCACGGCCTCGGTTGAGAAGGTCGTTGACGAGTTCGTCAGGAAGCCTTGGCTGCGGGCCAAGTACGCCACCGGCCTGTTGATCCTGGATCCA
>Ga0172376_10000531_pt1 | contig 49113 bp, 31 predicted proteins | sample Lak35m_FD_121114 | JGI IMG/M metagenome (GOLD analysis project Ga0172376, IMG submission 121114) | Freshwater microbial communities from Kabuno Bay, South-Kivu, Congo - kab_092012_35m | ecosystem: Environmental > Aquatic > Freshwater > Lake | place: Democratic Republic of the Congo: South-Kivu...
CTTTGCGAAAGAATTTGAGAAAGAGGGAGCCTAAATGAATTAAAAAGACATTCTTAGCAAAATTATTGACAAAGTTTTGACAAAAAATATTATTTTATACAATTTTATCCTTTTAAAATTATACATTATTATAAAAATTAAACAAAAAGTTAGTCATGTTGGCAAAGATTTTGACAAAGAGGGAGCCTTTTTTTGTTTAATTTTTATTTTTCAGACCCTTGAATCAAAATTTTTTTGACAAAAGTATGATCAAAACTGTTTTTTTAGATCTAAGGGTCTGAAAAATAAAAATTAAACAAAAAAAGGCTCCCTCTTTGTCAAAATCTTTGTCAAAACAACATTTTGTATAAATATTTTATAAAATTTGAAAGGAAACTTATTACATACATATTTTAATTTTGTCATTTTTCAAATATTTTGCCAAAAGGTAAATATGGAAATTTTATTTATTTATAAATAATAAAATGGCTTTTACCTGTCATATATGCTCTAATACATTTGTACAAAAAATTAATTTACAGAGACATTTAAGAGAATTTAGATGTAAATCTCCTTTATTAACAGATTTGTCCAAGTTAAATGAATTATTGTTTCAACAAGAAGAGAAAATTAAACAATTAAGTAAACAATTAACTATCAATGGTAATAATAACACTATAACTAATTCTAATAATGATATAAATATGAAAATTGAAATTAACATAAATCCAATAACTAAACTTAATGTCAATTATATTGCACCTGAAAAAATGAAAACATTAATAGAACAGTATGATGATAGTACTAAAAACCCAGACAAATTAAATCTATTGCTATCAGGATACATAAAGGATGTTATTTGTGACCAAGAACATCCAGAAAATCATGCTGTTAAATATACTAAAAAGAAACCTCCTACATATAATTCTTTAGTAGAAGACACTGATGGTAATACAGTTAGTGTTATTAAAGGGTTAAAAGATACATGTGAATTATTATCAGACCCTATATTAAATCAATTAAAAACTAAAATGAAAGAATTTATAAATAAATACAAGAATGACGGTGATGATACAGAATTTGATTATTCCTTATATGAAGATGCTATTAATCAATTAAGAAAAGAACTTAACAAAGATAATGTTAAAAAAGCATTAAGTTCTGTTCTAAGAAATGATATTCTTAATAACATAGAAATGAAATTATCTTGTTCTGTATCTGAAAAAAAGTTAAAATGTACTTAAATAATAGCTTCTTCTCTAACAAGAGGTTTTAAAAGTTGAAATTTCTTATCATATCCCATATCAGTTAAGAGTGTTGTTAAACATGACTTTAAATATTCATCTTTATATATACTTTCTATTACTATACATTGAGGTAAAACATTGTTTTCTTTAATCATAATATAATTTATACCAGGTTCTATAATACGAGTTTCTCTTAAACTGTCAAAAACATTATATATACAAAAGTCTTTATCTAAAAATAGATGATATGTTCTCATATTTATTACTTATAAATATGATACCTTTAAATAATTTAATTAAATAAGTTAACATTCATCATACTGGCATGTGATATATGAAATGTAGGTGATTGTAGCTCTCCTATGAATGAATTTTTCATTTCTTCTGACAGTAATGTGAATACATTTAATGCTGTTAATTCTGGTAATTTATCCTTATTTGATTCTAACACATTCATTAAACAAAATGTCATTACATTTCCATCACCACTGACAAATGAATCTTGGTTGTCTAAAGATGAACCAATAGACACCCAATCATAATATAATTGTGATTTGTCAATCATAGAACCAGATGAACAATGGTCTGATATAATACAGACAAAGGGTCTGCTAAATGCATTACTATTTAATACGGCATTATCTATAATTCGGGTTAATTCATCATCTATTAAATTACCATCAGGCAATTGATACAATTCATCTTGACCATCTATGTGTGTTTCATTTAATTCTGTATTTGTTTGTAATTCATCTCCGTTGGCATCCATTGTTTGATTACCATGTCCATTAATATAAATGTATAATTTGGGTTCATGAGGGTTATCTAATAAGGCTTGATTAACAAATGTATAGATAGTATCTTTCACTTTACTAAGTGATACCTCGTTGCCAATTAAGTGTTTAATATGTGATGCTGGTATATTTATTAAAGTAGATAACTGATCAGAGAATGACTTGGCAATTTGTTCGGAGGTTTGTGTACCCCAGTAATCTTTTGAAATAACTAACAAATATTTTGATGACATTTTAATATATTATATTATTTATATTTTTTTAAATTAATATAATATAATAAATGAACTGGGTTCTTAAACAATCACCTATTCATGGTGTAGGTGTATATTTAACTAAAGATATGGATTTACACGAATATATAGACACTGGAATACGTCCTGATAATTCTATTACATTTTTCGGTTCTAAAATAAATCATTCATGGACACCTAATTCAGTCTTAGTATATAATTCATTTAAAAAGACATATGATATCCATACAAATAAACCTATTAAATCTGGAACTGAAATTACATTAGATTATACATTTACACCTTCATTTATTAAAAAACCTTTACAACACTGGAAATAAGATATCAATTTATCTATTTATTCTTTTATATGTTTTAAAAAACTTGTAAATTTATTAACAAAGTTCTTTATATTAAATCTAGATTTATCTAAATTTACTAAGTATTGGTAAGCCTTTTTAATATTACTCGTATTAGATAATAAATCAACGACGTGTTTGTTCATCTCAAAATAAGTTTGATAATTATTGCTAAAGTATAATGGATAATTTGGACCTAATAATTCAACAACCGCTGGATGGTCATTAATAATGATGGGTGTATTTCTAACAATGCATTCTATAACTGTATTAACAGCTGATGCATCAACTAGATTTATAAATACAATATTTTCTGTTAATAATTGGTCATAATCATCATTTGATAATTTATCGATAAAATCAACACCATTACACATATGTTTAACATGTCCATGGAAATGTTTATACCAGTTGTTTCGTAATTCTTGCGAATTTTGAGAACAGTTTTGAGATGTATTTTGACAACAATTGTGAGACGTGTTTTGTGACACATTTTGTGATACATTTTGTGACACATTCTGACAACAATTTTGACAGCAGTTTTGAGATGAGTTTTGAGATATATTTTTGCATGAATTTTGACAATTTGGTTCTGGTAAAATATCTATTGTAGTTAAAAAGTTTTGTAATTTATTAGGAAAGTCTTGTGAAGGATAATAATTGTTCATATAAGCTCCTTTGAGCGCTACTTTACGTATTCTTTCTTCTACTCTATGTTTTGATATCATGTCACATATACTTGTATGTGCTGGTGGGAACTTGTACCCAGTTGGAATACTTAAATTATAGAATGAATAAATATTACGTAACCAACCTCCTATATGAACTAATTTCTTATCTTCGTTATTTAAGAACTTTTTATAAGTAAATTGTGGTATACTTACTTCTGTTGGATGTATAAGTTCATAAACTGGAACAAAAATATTTCTTTTGTGAAATTCTTCCATAAATTGATTTCTTAGATGTTTACTTAGAACAAAAATACCTTTACAAAACTTTAGACTTTCAATAAAATCTGGATTATTTAATAGATTGTAATTGTTATATTCACTAAAAGATGTGTCAAAAGTATGATGAACAAAACCTACCCAATTAGTTTTATATGGAATAAGACCTAATTCTTGGTTAATTTCTTTATTCCAATGGAATGTTCTATCTAAATACAAATCTAGATATAAATCACTTGCATCGTTGTGTAAATATTTAATATTTTCATAGACAAATTGCCAACCACTTCTATGTACACCAGAATAATCAACTTGGTCAATATAATTGATGTTAAATAATCCATATGGATTGTTAAAAATTCTTTTAGAACGTTCTAAATATTTTTTATTGTTGTCTTTAACAATCCATGCCCATTCATCTTTATATTTGTAGTTTTTATCAAACATTTTAGTTGATAATCCGTAATTATAAGGTGATTCTATTGTACCATTTGTTAAATAATAACTAACTACTTGAGTCATAAGTTTTTGATGATGTTCATCTTTTATATATCTAAAATCTGGGTAACCTTTTTTCCTAGCTAGTTCTTGCACTTTGTTATAAACATCCTGAACCCTCGTCTCAATTACATTTGTGTCTAGTGAAAAAGATGTTTTAGAATAATCACACGTAATTAAATTTGTTAAACGTTTCATATTTCCAAGTTTATTTGTAAATAAGTCTCTATTCACAACAAGTAACTTTTCTGTAAGATTATCATGAATATCAATTAATGTTCTAAATCTGTTAATTAAAACTAGTTCATCTAATTTAATAGGAATGTCCTTGTCATTGCACTCTAGTTCATATCCATGAATCCAACTAACATCTAATAATAAATTTTTAATTTTTCTTGTAGTAAAAACTGGTAACATTGGTACTTTTGCATAAATAGAAAATAAAACTGCATGAAATCGCATAGGGATAGTAATGTAAAAGTATTGATAAAGGTCCAAAATATGTAGTGGTTCTAAATGAGATGTCAAATTCATGACATTACGACTCATATTAGGATTATCATTTAAAATTTTCATTAAATCATTATGAATAATGATGTCATTTTCGCTAGACGAATATTCGTTTGTATTAAATGGTAAAAGAACGACATAATATCCAAAGGTTAAAAGATATTTTATAAATTTAACAAATGAATTTAATACACTATAGTAATGTTCTGGTATTTGCGAATCATAAATATGTCGAGACAATGTAATAGCAATAATTTTTTTACCATCATGGCGAATTTTTTGTAGATGACGATGTACTAGCATGTTATTTTTATAGACTAATTGTACGTCTGATTTTTTAGTAGGTAAGTTATAATTACTGTTTTGTTCTAATAAGTTAAGTAAAAAGAATGATAAATCAGGAATAAAGAAGACACGATGAGGGTGGAAATACTTTCTGAATAAATCAAGGTCTTGTTGACTTCTGGCAAAGATATAATCAACAATATTTAATTTGTTTGTATTTGTAATAATGTCTGTATATGGTAAACCAACAGATACAGCTAATATTTTATTAGGTTTATTAATAAATTTAGCTATTATTTGGTCTAAAAAATAATTATTTAGTACATCGCCACCTCCTAGAATAATAATATCAGAATCTCTAAATTCTTTGGTTTTAATTTGGTCACAATCTAAATAATCTATTTTATAATTTTCATGATTGAATAAAAATGTTTTAAATATGTAATCAAATGTAAGAGGGTATTGTTCGTCACCTGTATTTGTGTGGCCAAAATAACCGATGACAAAAATTCGCGTTTGTTTGTCCAATATATATTCAGCCATATATAATACACAAGCTTTTTATTTTCTTATTTAGAGCGTATATTTAAAAAAAATGATTAATTAATTATTTATTAAAAAGTTACTAACCGAAACTTTTTTTAAAAGCTTTTATTAAACAATGTCTGAATCAATTATTAAAAATCCTGGGGCTGATAGATTTTGCGTTTTCCCAATTCAACATCATAACTTATGGGACTTTTATAAGAAACATATCAGTACATTTTGGACTGTTGAGGAAGTCTTATTAAGTGACGACCTTTCAGACTGGAAAAAGTTAAATGATAATGAACGGTACTTTGTAAAGAATGTCTTGGCATTTTTTGCAGCAAGTGATGGTATTGTGAATGAAAATTTAGTTTTGAATTTTTATAATGAAGTTCAGATACCTGAAGCTAGACAATTCTATGCAGTTCAGATGATGATTGAAGCAGTTCATGGAGAACAATATAGTCTTCTTATTGATACATACATTCAAGATTCAAAAGAAAAGGAAAAATTATTTAATGCTGTTGAAACTATACCTGCTGTCAAACGTAAAGCCGAATGGGCAATGAAATGGATTGAGGAAGGAAGTACACTTCAACAAAGTATTCCCGAAAAGTATATGAAAACTCTTGAATTTTTAAGTGGATTTGATGATTTTAGCGATGAAGTTCAAGAAGCCTTAAATTTCTTGGTACGAGAAAGACCAACATTTGCTCAAAGATTATTAGCATTTGTTTGTGTGGAGGGTATTTTCTTTTCGGGTAGTTTTTGTGCTATTTACTGGCTTAAAAACCGTGGTTTAATGCCTGGATTGGCTACAGCTAACGAATTCATTAGCCGTGATGAAGGGCTTCATGCAGAATTTGCAATTGAATTATATAAAATGTTAGATAATCAACTTGATGAAGAGACCGTTCATGAAATTTTCAGAGAAGCGGTTGATATTGAAAAGGAATTTGTTACAGAATCTTTACCAGTATCTCTTTTAGGAATGAACAGTGACTTAATGAGTCAATATATTCAATTTGTAGCCGACAGATGGTTAGTAATGCTCGGTTATAACAAACTATACAATTCCGAAAACCCATTCGGGTTTATGGAAATGATTTCGGTAAATACTAAAGAGAATTTCTTTGAAACACGTGTTTCTCAATATCAAAAGGCTGGTATTGGTCAATCTGAGGTCGATAGAACAATTGCTTTCGATGATGACGACTTTTAAGATAGAAACTTTAAAATGAAAATTAGATTTAAAATTAAAAAAACTTAATTTTAAAATATGTTTACTAAACTTTTCAATTCATTAATTACACATTTTCCTAGATATGTAAATAGAAATACAATTGGTTATTCAACGGGAACTGTTGTTATCTTATATATTTTATCTAATTTCCCACCTAGACCTCCTAATAATGGGTATTTAATGCGAAAGTATTAATTTAAAAATGATTTAAAAATAATTTCTTTTAGAAATAAGAGAGAATATGGGGTGTGATTATTATGTTATTAAGCAATTAGGAGTTAAGCATGTGGATGACCATGATAATGAACATATAACGACTATTGAATTACAACGAGATAGATGTTATTTTAGTGAAATAGAGTCAGTTGATAGTGATGACACAGATTATTTCAACAGTAATAGATATGATAAATATCTAACAGTTACACATCAACCAAGAATTCTATTTCAAAACAATAAATGGAAGAATGAATATATTCAAGACAAATATCAAGACTTGGTAACAAATGAAATTGGTAATGATATGATTGTAAGTATCATTAAACAAGAAGTAAGATATCTACGATAAACTAATTTAAACTGTAGATTTAAAATAATCTATTAAAACTCCATAATAGATAAGGTGTCTTTTGCACCAATTTGTGTTTTTAATTCATACGTAGCTAATGAATATGCATCAAAATACCTTGAAAATTTTTGAGCTAATTTATTCATTTGTGTTTCTGAGAATTTCTTTTGTTGTACATTGTCTATTTCCTGATGAAATTCATTTAACTTTAAAATACTATTAAATGTATCTTTTCCATATGTATCATCTATAAATTCATGAACTTTTCGTTCAAATGTATATAATTTACGCGCAGTTTCATATACATTCGGGTATAACTGTTTAATTAATTCAGCTGTTTCCATTCCTTATTTATTACTTAGAAAATTTAAATAAGGAATTTAACTTAATTTAATTTTAGTTTATAGACGTCAGCTACCAAGTTACATTTATGGAGCTACCATAGCAACATAACTTGTTGTACTTGTTAACAACATGGTAATTTTATGTAATCTACCACCTGTAATTTGAACATTTCCAGATAAACTTCCACCACTACCGGCAACTATATTAATATTATTACCTGATGCATTGTAATAGAAACAATCTAATGTCATACCTGTTGTTGCGGCTGTAAATGTATTTAATTCTGTTATAATGGCGGAAGCTGTAGGTAATGTATCAGTTTGTGCATTGTTTAAAATGTTACTTCTATGAATATATCCATTCAAGAATGCAGACGCTGTTAATGATGTACCAGCTGAACTATTTACATTAGTTCTAACAGTTGCTAATAACATAGGGAATTTAATAATTGTTTTACCATCACTAGAAACTAAACCAGCTGATGAAATATTTGTAAAGGCTAATTCCGCTAAAGCAATGCTATTACATGAAATATTGGTTGTAACAATATTACCAGAAGTTAACGTTGTTGTTTTAAGATTTGTAGTTGTGATATCAGTTGATAATAAAGATGTAGCTGTGATGCTTGTTAATAATGCATTTGTACTTGTTAAATTCGTAGTCTTAAGATTTGTAGTAGTAATATTTGTAGATAAAATTGATGTCGATGTAATATTTGTTAATAATGCATTTGTAGCTGTTACATTTGTAGTCTTGAGATTTGTAGTTGTAATGTCAGTTGCTAGTAAAGAAGTTGATGTAATATTTGTTAATAATGCATTTGTAGCTGTTACATTTGTAGTCTTGAGATTTGTAGTTGTAATATCAGTTGCTAATAAAGAAGTGGATGTAATATTTGTTAATAATGAATTTGTACCTGTTGCATTTACAAAAGCTAAATTAGACGAGTTGATTGAGCCTGATGTGATATCTGTTATTAAAAGATTTTGTAAGGTTGCATCAGAAGTCGTAACTAAATTTGTAGTAGTTAAGTTAACAAGTACAGAGTTGCTAATTGTTTGATAAGTGGCTACTCCAGATACAGTTAAGTTGCCACCTACCGTAATATTTCCAGATACAAATATGTTGCTTGTGCTAATGAATGAGGAGTTAATTGTGTTAGCTGTAAGTGTGCTTGTAGAAATGTTTGTTAAAGATGCATTGGATGAAAGTAAGTTTCCTAAGCTTGCATCTGTAGCTTGTAAACTGCTTGTACTGATAAACGAGGAGTTAATTGTGTTGGCTGTAAGTGTGCTTGTAGAAATGTTTGTAAATATACCACTGACCCCAAAGATGTCACCACCTACATGTAAGTTTTTCTGAATCCCAACACCTCCATTAACAATTAAGGCCCCAGAGCTAGTATTAATTGATTGGATGGTAGTACCTATGGTTAATGTGTTACTCAAAAATTTAAGATATGAACTAGATGTTATTTCGCTTCCATTATTACCTAGAAGAAGAGTGCCTTGTGTATAAAAGGTAGTTAATCCTACTCCTGTATTACCACTACCTCCACCACCGCCGCCACCAATATTACCAATGCTTATATTTGTTATACTACCTTGAGAAGTTGTATTAGCGCGGAATCTTAATGTAGCCGTCCCTGTTGCATTACTATTAGTATATTGAATTTGACCATATCCACTACTTGTGATAATATTAAATTTGACGTTGCTTGGATAATCGCCAATAAATTGTTGATTCATAATCCACGTGGAACCTTTGAGAACACCATTTAGAATCCATTGGTCATAAATATTTAATTCTGGAATTTGTAAGTAAACCATTGCTTCAAATGAACTGACAGATGCATCTGCAAACTTGAAATCAGTTACATCTGTTGGTGTTACTACATTGTTACCGAGAACAAATGTTAATTCTGGAATACCACCATATGCTACACCTACTAAATAATCAACATATTGCTTATTTACAACATCTAATGGATTGACTGGATTTGGAATATTGACAATGGAATTGTTAATCATATCTAATGAACCACTAAAGGAAGCTCCTTGAGAAACTATTAAATTTGAAATGGTGGCGTTAGTTGTTTGTACATTAGTGGATGTAATAAGCCCTGATACAAGTGTGCTCGTTGTAATATTTGTTGCCTTGATATTTGTACCAGTGAGTGTTCCTGTGGTTATGTCTGTATTAATAATATTTGATGCTGTTAAGTTTGTGACTTTTAAGTTTGAAGTTGTTATAAACCCAGATACTAAGTTATTTGTTGTAATATTTGATGTAATAATGTTAGAACTACTCAAGTTTGATGTTATAATATTGCCACTACTGATACCTGCAAAGTATCCTGTTCCACCAACATACATATCCTTTTCTACAGACATACCACCAGAAATACTTAAAGCACCTCCGTTTGTTGCACTACTTGCATTTTCAGTTGATGTAATTGTAATTGTAGAGTATGACCCTGTACCAGCAGCTGCACCAGAGTAACTAATAGTACCACCGACAATAAGATTACCAGCAATAGATGTTCCACCAGCAATAGTTAAAGCACCTCCATCTGTAATACTAGTAGCGTTTGTAGATGAACCGATAAACAAGGAACCAATCGTTGAAGTATTTACATTCAACGTTCCAGAAGAAATAAAATCAGATGTTAATTGACCAATTGAACCTGTTTGGGATAATAATGTATCAGATGAAATGTTAGTTACATCTAGATTTTCTGAAAATACACTCGTTGCCACTAATGAACTTGTTGTAATATTAGATGAGTGTACGTTACTAGCATATAAACTAGCAGCGGAGGCGTTTAATGCTGATAAATTACCTGCACTTATAGTTGTAGCAGCTAATTTTGATGTTGTAGCATTTGTTAGTAATGCATTTGTAGCAACTAATGACGAGATAGTACCAGTGCTTGAAGATAAGCTAGATGTTGTAATGGATGTAGATGCTAAATTTGATACAGTTCCAGTTGTGTATTTAATAGTTTGACCAACTACATTAGCTACGGTCGCATTTGACACCATCAAACTACCAGAAGACACCAATTCCGATACAATATTTGTAGATGTAATATTTGTTGCGGTAATATCAGTTACACTTAAACCACTCATTGTAGAATTTGTAGCACTTACATTTGTTAAAATTGATGTATCGGCGTATAAAGATGCAATACTAGAATTTGTTACAGTTATATTAGTACCAGTAATATCAGTAAAAACAAGACTTGAAATAGTGGATTTTGTTGATGTAAAGTTTTCAGATGCTAAACTGCTTATTAGAGAGTTGCTTATTGTACTGTTAGTTAATTGAGCATTTGTTACTTGAATATTTGAAGCTGTCAAGTTGATTATATTACCATTTGTACTAGTTAAATTAGTTAATTGACTGTTTGTACCGTTTAAGTTTGTAACTGTAGCATTTGTTCCAATATAATTTGTATTTAGAATTGTACCAATAGTAGACACATCAATGAATGCATTAGATATGCTTGTAGAAGTTAAAATACTGTTAGTTATGCTTGTATTTGTAGAAATAAGATTATCCAACGTTCCTATTGTTCCATGTAAAGTTCCAACTGTTGCATTTAATGTGACTAAATTACTGGCGTCCAAAGATGACACATTAATGGATGAAGATGTTATATTAGTTGTTAAACTATTTGTTAAAGTACTGGTTGTAGCTTTAATAGATGATGTATTAATATTTGAAATAGTTGAATTTGTCAATACAAGATTATCAATACTTGCATTTGTAATATCAATATCTGTTATAACAGCTGATGCACTTGTAATAGAGCTAGACACTAGAGATGCTAATGTACTATTATCAATTAAAGCATTTGTTAATACAAGTGATACTGCAGATATGTTAGTTGTAGAGAGGTTTGTATTTTTTAAAGAAGCAATGCTTGCATTTGTATTAATCACGTTATTTACACTTAATGTACCTACACTTGAATTAATTCCATAAACATTTCCAGATGAAATCGTATTAGATAATAATGACCCACTTGAAATAGTTGTGACATCAATATTTGTAGAACTTAAGTCAGTTGCCGTAATCGATGATACTCTTAAATTAGATAAGGTACTGTTAGTTGAAAGTAAATTTGAAGTTGTAATAGAAGTTGATTTAATGTTACTAGATGTAAGATTGGTAATAGAGGTATTAAGTGATGTTAAATTATCTATATTTGAACTATTAGAATATAATGAAGCTGTAGTTAAGTTTGTATTAATAATGTTAGTTAATGTATTGTTGGTTGCTTGTAAGTTTGAAATACTTGCATCTGATACCAAGAGTGTAGTTGAACTAATGTTTGTAAAATTAATATTGATACCCTTTAAGTTGCTAATAGTAGAATTGGATGAGAAAAGATAAGTAGTATCTACGTAATTTGATACAACATTAGATGATGTAATGTTTGTTATTTGGGCATTGGCTATGCTAGATGAAGTTACTTGTAAATTATTGACCGTGGTATTACCGGCATTAAGATTTGTATTTAATAGATTAGAAATAGTTGAGTATGTAGATTGTAATAATGTCAATGTACCACTTGAAGTTAATAATGACGCAGTTGTTAATTGACTAGCTCCCAAGTTATACACATAAACATTTGAAGCATCAACGTTTGTAACATTCAAACTTGTTATTGTAGAGTTTGTAACCAAAGTATTATCAACAGTAACATTCCCAATTAATGTATTGATTAATGTTAAACTTCCAATTGTTGCTGTATTAATTCCTGCATTACCGAGAGACGCGTGTGTTGAACCAAACGAAGTAGTTGTGATTGATGTAGATTTTAGAGAAGACAATGTAGAATTAGTAGAAACCAGGTAATCGGATGAAATAACTGATGATACCAAGTTATTTATAGTTGCATTTGTAATATTACTGTTTGTAACATAATCATTTGCAGTTGTATTATATGTAGATACTAGATTTGTTATTGTACTAGATGTAAGTAATAAATTGACTCCAGATGCATTTGTAAATTTAATGTTATTAGTTGTAATTGTATCAGCTAATAATGTAGATGTGCTGATATTTGTTGTATTTAAATTACTGTTAATTACGTTAGAAATAGTTGCATTTGATGATTCTAAATTACTGGTGGTTATTTGTGAAGCTAATAAAGTAGATACTGTAATGTTAGTACTATGCAAGTTAGTATTGTATATATTTGTAGATGTATTATTAGTTACAATCAAGTTGGTTAAAGTACTGTTAGATGCTATAATATTTGTTGAGGTTAAATTTGTTAGTAATACATCTGGTGCAACTAGTGTACTAGTATAAATATTAGATGATTCTAAGTTAGCTATAGTAGCATTTGAAGCTCTAATGGAATTAGTTGTAATGTTAGTTGAAATTAAATTTGTATTCAAGACATTTCCAAATGTAGATAATGATGCTACTAAATTAATGGCTGTAAAGTTATCACTAGAAGAATCATTTAAACTTGCACCAGCTAAAATAAGTGTTCCAACACTAGCTACTCCAATTACAACGTTGCTGCCGGAAAATAATGTAGCAACTAAATTATTAGATGTAAGATTTGTGGATACAAGATTATTAACAGTGTTGTTATCAGATATTAAATTACTAGTGGAAATAAGACCGGATTGAATATCAGTGGATACGAGGCTAGAGCTAGAAATATTTGTGGTATTAAGATTTGTATTCAATAAGGTTGCGATTGTTGAAGACCCTGCTGCTAAATTTGAAGTGCTAATTGATGTGCTTGTTAAATCACTTGCGGACAAAACACTAAAATTACCACTTGATACAGATAAATTAACTACACTTGAATTTGTTGAAACTGAATTAGTAGATGTAATAAGATTTGTTAAAATATTAGATGATGTAACATTTGTAACAGTTGCATTTGTACTTAGTAAAGTAGAAACTGTTGCTTGGCTGCTTGATAAGTTAGCAGTTGAAATAGTATTTGCTAGAATAGTTGCTGCTGTAACGTTTGTAACATCTAAGTTATTTACTAAACTTGAACCTAATGTTGAAATAGATGAAACCAAATTTGTACTAGTTAAATTTGTTAATAATCCATTTGTAATAGCAGCTGTTGTTGCATTCAAATTACTGATTGTTCCGTTTGTACTTTGCAAATTACCGAAAGAAGCAATACTTGCTAAAATAGCACCTGACGTAATAGTAGTAGAGTCTAAATTAATGTTAAAGAGAGATGCAATTGTGGCATTAGATGAGACTAGATTATTATTTGTAATGTTTTGTGTGAATAAATTATTAATCGTTGCACGAGTAGCCTTTAGATTACCAGTTGAAATATCACTTATTAAAGCACTGCTTCCTGTTAAACTTGTCACATTTAAGTTATTAACTAAAGAATTTTCGCTTGTTACATTGGTTGCTAATAGGTTTGAAGTTGTTAAATTAACATTAACTAAATCGGTATTAAGAATATTTGCTATAGTTGCATTTGTACCAATTATATTAGATATTGTTGCGTATGTGTTTAATAAACTTGTTGTTGTGATATTAATATGTAATGTATTTGCTACTGTGGAATAATCTGATAGTAGGTTATTGATTGTAACATTTGTACCAGATAAGTTTGTAGAATTGATATCATAACTCTTAATATTAGAAGCTGTAATATTTGATGATAGTAAATTAGCAATTGTACTTAATGAAACATTTAAATTTGTAATTTTAGCTGAAGACGATGTTAAAGAAGTTGTTAACACATTTGTTGATGTAACATTTAATGATGATAGGTTTTCTGATAACAAATTAGTATTTGCTAAATTAGTAATTGTACCATTTGTAGATTGTAAATCTATAGATAAAATAGATGAAATTGTTGCATTAGTTCCTTTTAGATTACTTAATGTTGAGTTTTCTACTATTAAATTAGAAGATGTTAAATTAACTGTTTGAATGTTTGTATTATGTAATGAACCAATTGTTGAATCTACTCCAACAAGACTTCCTACTGAAATATATGTAGAATCAATTGATGTTGATATAATCGCTCCAATAGTGCTGGTTGTAGAAACAAAGTCAGTTGTAATTAATTGCGCAATCGTTGCATAAGTGTTTTCAAGATTAGAAGTTGAAATTGTAGTTGCTAAAATAGATGAGGCTGTAGCGTTTGACAAATTCACATTTGTAAATTTCATATTAGCTAGTGTGACATTTGTAGCTAATAAGTTACTAGTTGTTACGGTATCTGCAATTAAAACTCCACCTGTTAAACTTGTTACTTGGATATTGGCAGATGTAATCAACTCAACTAAAATTGTACCTGCAGTAACATTGGTTGTAGCTAAATTAGTAATACTTGATTGTGTTAATTGGAGATTATCAGTTGAAATATTTGGAACGTACAAGTTAGAAGTTGAAATGGTAGTTGCTAAAATATTAGATGCTGTTACTTGGCTTGTATTTAGATTAGAGATATAAGCATTTGATAAAGTGCTATTAGATGATAAGAAGTTTTCTGTTGATACTAATTGAGCAACTATATTTGTAGATGTAATATTAGTTAATTCTGTATCTGTTGCAATAATAGAAGCACTTGAAATATTTGTGGAATTAATTGTAGAAGCGGTGAGGTCTCCAATTTGTAAAGAAGCAATAGTTGCTAATGTTGATTCTAAATTACTTGTAGTAATATCTGTACTTAAAATAGAAGATGCTGTAAGGTTAGTGATGTTTGAATAACTTCCTGAAATATCTGTAAATTTAATGCTTTGGATAGATGCATTTGTAAGTTGAATGTTAGATAAAAACATATTTCCAAATGTACTGTTACCTGCAGTATCTAATGTAACATATCCATTTCCAAATGTCGCATTTCCACTACTATCAATGATAGTTTTACCATTAAAAGAAGTTGTTCCATAAATTGTTGTATCTCCATACAAATCAGATTGATTGTCAACAACCAAGTTTGATATGGTTTCTGTATATACATATGAATTTCCAGCTGATATTAAGTTACTAAATAAGTTATTAGATGTAAGATTAGAAAATACAGCATTTTCAACAGTGGATGACGTAGCTATAAGATTTGCACTAATGAGTTTTGAGGTATTAATATTACCAATAGTTGCATTTGATGATGTTTTAATATCACCAGTGAATGTTACAGCACCTAATGTTGATTGATTAACAACCTTTAGTAAATCTGAAATTATAGTACCAATTGTTGCGTTTAAGACAGTAAAACTGTTGTTAACATATAAATTTGAAGTAGTTAAAGTATTTACATGTACATTAGCTCCAGTGGCATCAACATTTCCAAGAATTTTGAGATTAGATGTAGCTAGTAAATTACCAGTTGTAATAGATGATACATATAAATTTTGTATACTAGAACCTTCAACTTCGAGACGAGTAACGTTATAGATGTCATTATTACCAATGTTCAAGTCACCATTAAATAAAGTCTCATTGGATACAAATAAGTTATCAACAGTTTGATTTGTGGCTATTAAGTTAGTAGTAGTTGAAGAGATAGAGTATAAGTTATCAGTATAGAAGTTGGATGTAGTTAAATTAGAACTACTTACATTGGTAGCTAAAATAGTACCAGCTGTAGCGATTGTTATTTCAGTATTAGTTACGTATACATTTGTTGCTGTAATATTAGCAGAGTCAATGTTAGAATTGAGTAAAGATGTAATGGTTGCATTACTTGCTAATAAATTTGTAAAAGTTGTATTAGTTGATTTAATATTTGTGATATCAATATTTGAACCAACAAGATTTGTTGTACTGATGTTTGTCAATCTAGAATCTGTGCTTGATAATAAACTACCTATTGTTAAATTTGTGATATTACTGTTTAATACATGTAAATTTTCACTTGTTGTGTTTACGGCTAAGATATCTGTGGCAACTAAAGAACTAGAAGTTACATTATTTACTAAAATATTACTACTTGTTACATTATCTGCTAGTAAATTGGATGATGTAGCATATGTTGTTGAAATAGTAGAGGCAATTATGTCATCTGCTTTGAGTGTTCCAGTACTAGTGTTAGTAAATACAGCATTTGTAATTGTAGTATTGTCTCCGAACATATCTGATACATATAAGGTACTAATGCTTGAATTGGTAACATTTAGACTATCAATTGTAGCTGTAGTAATAAATGTATTGTCTGCAGTAACATCACTTGTATATAAATTAATTATAGTTGAGTTGGTTGAGTCAAGGTTCATGTAACCAGTACCACCTACCATTAAATCACCTACAATACCTACACCTCCTCCGACAGTTAAAGCTCCACCACTAGATGGGCTTGTAGCTTCAGAAGTACTTTGTATACCAATACCACCGAATACAACTAATGCACCACTACCAGAATCAAGAGATTCATCTGTTCCAGACAGGGTTAAATAAGTGAATGTGCTACTTGCTGCTGCTGCATTTGAATAAGTGATTGTACCACCTACAATAAGGTCTCCAGAAATAGATGCACCACCGAAAATTGTTAGAGCGCCACCATCTGTAATGCTTGTCGCATTTAAAAAGTTATTAATGAATAGACCATCTCCAGAAATAATAGCAGAACCAATTGTCACATTATCAGATTGAATAGATGCAGTTGAAATAAAATCAGATGTTAAATCTTGAATATTAGCTGTTTGTGATATTAAGTTTGATGATGTAACATTTAATGCTACGACATTGTCAGTTGTAACATTAGTTGTTAGAATATTAGCACTTGTTAGATTGATTGTAGATAAATCAGTAGTTGATAGATAAGGTGTAATAATGCTATTATTTACTGTAATATAATCAGATACAATATTAGTAGAGGTAACATTAGTAGAGACTAAATCGGTATTATAGATATTTGATATGGTTGAGGATGTTGCTAATAAATTATCACTTGTTACATTAGTTGCAATGATGTCAGTTGTTTGAATATCACTTGTTTTTATAGAACTAGATGTAATATTAGATATAATCAAGTTTTGTGCAGTAACATTCTGGACATCTAAAGTAGATGTCTTAACATTACTTGATGTAAGGTTTGTTAATATAGAATTACTGGATGTAAGATTTGAAGATATAATATTAGATGATGTTAAATTTGTTAATTTGGCATTGGTGGATAAGATATTGGTTGTAGAGATGTTAGTTAAACTTAAATTTGTTAATCCTGATAAAGTAGCAGTTGTTAAATTGGTGATAATTAGGTTTTGACCTGTAGCATCAACGAATTTTAAATTATTACTACTTGCATTTTCGGTAATAATATTTACAGAGTTTATGTCATCAATCAAAGCTGAACTAATAGTTACATTAGTAGAAGATAAATCTTGAGATGCTAGAGTTGTGGTTAATATATTTGAACTTGTAAGTGATGTAATAATGCCTTGTGAAGCTGAAATATTTGTAATTAATGCATTAGAAGATGTAAAATTTGTGTTATTAATATTAGTTAGTTTGGTTTCAGTTGCATGTAAATTTGTTACAGTTTGGTTAGTACCTACTAAATTGGATAGAGTTGAATAAGTTGATGTAAAGTTACCTGAAGTGATATTATTATCAATAATATTAACAGATGTGATGTTTACGGCGACCAAAGAACCAGCAACTAATACATCTCCACCGACTGTAATATTACCAGAAACACTTAAGTTAGATGTACTAATAAAAGTGTTAAAAATATCAGTATTGTGTAAATTTTCAACTGTTGCATTTGTAACAATTAAATTTGAACTTGATATTTGGGTTGCTAAAATAGAAGTTGTTGTGATATTTGGTGCATAAAGATTTTGAGAAGTAGCGTAAGTATTTAAAAGAGTATTATTAACAATAGAGCTTGCTGTTAAATTAGTTACCACTTCATTGGCGAAAGAACTATTTGTAGCTGTTAAGTTAGTTGTTTTAATATTAGAACTGGTAATATTTGTACTAATAGTGTTTAATGGAGTTAATGTAGTAACGTGAATATTATCAGAAGACATATTAGTTGAATTTAGATTTAGAGCTAATAGATTTGTAACAGTTTCATTCGTAGCTGAAATATTAGTTAATACATTATCTGTAACGTGTAATGTACTTGATGATATATTAGTAAATAGGGCATTTTGAATAGTACTAGATGGGATATCTAAATCATTTAAAGCAACGTTACCAATGGTAATATCTGTAACTGATAAGTTTTGAACATTTAGTTGTGTAATATTAGCATTAGCTAGAGTACTGTATGTTAAAGATAAATTAGATGTAGTTAAATCAGTTGTTCGAATAGATGAAGCTGATAAGTTTGTGTTGATTAAATTAGTAAGTGTGGTATTTAAAGCAACGAAATTTCCTGTAGTTAAAGAATTAATGTTGATATTTCCAGCAGTTAAGCTATTGATAACTGAGTTTGAAATACTAGAGTTTGAGTTAACTAAATTTGTTAAACTTGAGTTGGTTAAATGTGAGTTAGTTGATGTTAAGTCAGTGACAATAAGAGAATCTGTATTAATTATACTAGACCCTAAAGTTGTAGTTTGAATATTAAGTGCTAAAATATTGGAACTAGTTGTATTAGTAAATTTAGCATTTGCTGATGAAATTGTAGAACTGAGTAATGTTGTAGTTGTAACATTCGTGGCTAATTGATTGATAACATTAAGATTATTTGTTGATATGTTTGTTGTACGAATATTCGTAGTTGTTAGATTATTATTTGTGATGTTATCAATTAATGCGTTGGATGCTGTCAAGTTGGTAGTTTGTAAATTTGTAGTAATGATATTGTACCCAGTTACATTTGATACATGTAAATTAGACATACAGGAATTTGTAATTAAAGAGTTAGTTAAACTTGAATTAGTGAGTGTAGTGTTAAGTGAATGTAAAGAATTACTATGGATATTTGCAGATGAAATAGAAGTACTATATGTATTAGCATTAGTGAAATTTTGTATATAAGCAGTTGTTAGATGAGCTGTTCCAGCAGATAAATTTAAGGTGATAAGATTAAGTGATGAATTATTAGTTACAAAAATATTACTTGAGGTTATATTAGTAGATAAGAGTGTATCAGTATTGATTAAAGATGAATATAAATTATTTGATGATATATTTGTACCAACTAAGTTTGATATACTGGAATTTTGTGCAGAGAATGCATTAGAAATATACAAATTACCAGTTGTTAAAAAACTTGTAGAAATATTACTTGAAATAATATTAGGCGAATACAGATTAGATGCTGTTGCATAAGTTGTTTGAAGATTTGACCCAGAAATATACCCTGATACTGTTAAATTATTACTTAAAAATTGACTTGCAGAGATAGTGTTTACAGCATCGATGCTACCGACACTAACTAAGCTACTGCTAGTATTCATAACTAAAATATTAGATATATACAATCCACCAGTTGTAATGTTATTACTATAAATACTACCTAATGTTGTTTTGACACTAGCGCCTGTGCCACTTGTTAGAACATTTGCATTGAAATTGGAGCTAATTGAAGCAATTCGGATACCGTCGAGTAAAAGATTTCCTCCAGAAACTTCAAGAACGCCCCCATTCAATCGCAAATAATCGTCTATGGTAACACTACCATATTCGTCATATACTCTAATTGATTGAGACATTTCTTCTTATAATAGTATATAACATTAAAATAATTTATATATTCAAGCATATTAATAAGAAAAAAATGATATATAAACAATCATAGTTATTTTATACTGTGAAGTACACATATAAAAATGATTGACGAATCGAATCCTAACAGTATTGCTAGTTTTGCTCTAGGTGTTTTAAGTATTATTTTTTATAGTGTGGTATATTATCCGCAGTTTTATGTGATTTATAAAACGAAAAAGACTGATGGTATTTCTATTTGGATGTTGCTTGTCTGGGGGCAGGCTGATTTTTTGAGTTTAGTTGGTGTTGTTGTATTAAATTTAGAATTGAGTCTTATTATTATAGGTTGGTATCATGCATTTGTAGGATTTCTTATGACAATGTATACACTTTATTATGAAAAGGATAACAAGTTTATCAAATATATAGCTGTTGGTGTGTATTATGGAATAAATATTAGTGTATCACTTTATTTAACAATTGCTTTTCTATATAATTATGAAGCTGGTACGGTATTGGGATGGGCGTCATCTATATTCTATATTATAGGGCGTTTTCCGCAATTATATTTAAATTATAGACGTAAAACTACTGAAGGGTTATCTATGTTGATGTATATTTTTACAATTTTAGGTAATACATTTTATTTGCTATCTGTTTTAGCATTTTCACTAGAACCTGATTATATTTATACTAATCTTCCTTGGATTTTTATGATTGTAATTACTGTTCTTATGGATTTTGTTGTGTTATATCAATTTAGATATTATAAAAAATCAGTTCAATCTAATACTGGTGTTACTCAAGTTTAAATTAAATTAAATTTTATTATTTCTAAAAATTTTATTATCTATTTATATATTAATATATAAGCAGGAATGTCAGACCCACTTTGGATTCATGATTTTAACATTTTATTAAAACGAGAACGTCTTATGGAATTTTTTCCTGTTAAGAACCAAACAAATGAGGAGCGTGTAAATGCAATTGTAAGATTATCTTTATATGTTTCAATTGGTTTAGCTGCCTATTATTCAAATGCCAAATATTTTGCAATATTTATATTCTTTTTAGGATTTACATTTGTAGTATATAGACATCATCCAGAATTAAAGCCAAAAAATGAAAAGGCTCCTAGTATTCAAGACAAAGTACAAAGAGAAGTTGAAGAACAAGCAGAAAAAGAAAAATTTAATCCTAAATTAAATAATTTTACACCATCACTTGGCTTACGTTCTAAAGAACAACTTGAGAACGAAAAAAGACCAGATGATACAGATGGTAGATGTACAAAACCAACTGTAGATAATCCATTTATGAATGTAACAATGAAGGATTATATGAATTTTGATGAGAATGGTTTTGTTGTAGATAGACCTCCAGCGTGTGACCCTAATGACCCAGAAATTAAGAAAATGATGGATGAGACTTTTTCAAATAATTTATATAGAGATGTATCTGATGTATTTGGTAAGCAAGGGTCTCAAAGAAATTATTTTACTATGCCATGGACAACAATTCCGAATAAACAAGACGAATTTGCTAGATGGTTATATTTGGCTCCAAAAACATGTAAAGAGGACCAAGATTATTGTTTACGATATGAAGATATTAGATATAAGAGATTTATTATGCCAAATCCTGAAAGAAATCCGGTATCAAGCAAAGCTGCTACTGACAAATAATTTATTAAATTAATTCAAATTAATTTAATATTTAGTATCCTAAGAAATAATTAACATACCCCTTAGCCCATTTATAAGTAGTCATACGAGACACTTTAAAAATAAGAAGATTGGTTTCTGGGTCTTTATGTTCATCATAAATTTCACGCATAGTTCTTGGGTGTGGTTTAATGTCTGTAAATTTATTAGGGCCAGAAAATTTAACAACATGTAAAACTAAAACATCATTACTATATAGATTAATAAGTTTCTTTTTTAGGGTATTATTCACAAAATCATTAAAGTTAATATCGTTAGATACTAAAAACTTTTGTTTTTCCATTTTTAATACATTAGAGTCAAGTTGAATGAGTATAGGAATATGGTTAGGGTTAGTCTCTTGAAGGCGTTGAGCTTCACTAAACATATAACGGCGTTCATCTTGAGTGAAATCTGACTTGCTGTAATCAATCTTCATACTTTTATATAGTATATTTATAAAATAATTCTATATAAAATATCAAAAAATTAAACGTAACAATTTAATTTAATATATATATCGTTAATTTAATATATATATCGTTAATTGATATCTTCTTCTTCTAAAGAATCTATGTTTAATAAGGTGACTTTGTATTTAATTTTTAATTCTGTAACTTTATTCTTAATTTTTTCTTTAATTTCATTGTAAAAGTTCCAAGCTGTGATAAGAATGACACAGTCATTAGTAATATCTTTGAGGTCTAATATAGGACACACTAAAATATTAGAACCTGGGGTAAAAAGTCCTTGTTTAAGTTGATTTTCATCAATCATAAAATCAATATGTGAATTGGATAGATTACAGAAGTTAAAAACAGTCATTGATTTGGCGGTACTTCCAAATGCAATAACTTGTTTATCATCTAGCTTATATTGTAAAACTTTATTACAAAAGTTATTTCTATATTGAAGACAACGTAAGTTATAAAACTGGTATGTAGCATCTGTATATAATCCAGAATTATGTTCTCCTTGTAAAATTTCTTGTACATTATTATTATCTCTAGGTGTTTTCCCTATTTCAAATATATAACTTGTTCCATGAATAGGGTGTTCATGAACATTAGATAAGACTAAATCATTTTTATGACATAATATATTCATGCTGTTAGTATTAAAAAAACTTAAATGCTCATGATAAGCAGTGTCAAATTGATTTTCTAAAATCATATTTTTTTGACTAGTTTGAATATATAGAGAACTATCATTATGCATTAATTGACTGGTAAAGTTTAAGAAATCAGATGGGTAATCAATATGAGCAAATACATTTTGTGCAATAATAATATCAAAATGACCATATTTTTCTTTTAATTTATCAACTGTAGACTGACTAAAGAATTCACAGTAAATATCATGTTCTGATTTATGTGAACTAATATCACGATATATATTTTCAGCAGGGTCAACTCCTACTGTTGTTATTTTCACATGAGATTCTATATTATTTATGAAATTATAAAATGCATCTAATTGAGAACCATCATTGCATGCTATATCTAAAACTTTAATTTCTGTTAGATTTTGACTATCAATACGTCCGCAATGATAAAATAGTGTAGCTACAGCAAATTCATTAAAGAACTTTTTAAGAGTTTGACTAGTACCACTAACATATAAATAGTTTTTAAATAATTTATTAGGGTGAACTACACAGTTTAATTGTGTATGATAACAATTAGTACAATAGTGAAGGTGTAGGGGATATTTTTTTTCTGCATTTAAATGTAAAGGGTTATAATCAAGAGTTTCGTGATATTTTGTATAATTATTTGCCAGAGGTTGATTACCTAAATTTAAAAGACTTTTTGTAGAAGTACCACAAACTCTACACTTGTCAATTATTTTGTAAGAGATAAAATTATCGTCTAATCTATTTTGATAATGCTCAATTCTGTTCCAGTTATCTATTAATTCTTTAGTGATACTATCTAGTGTATCTGAAAATTTAAAATTAAAAGCATTGATAAATTTAGTAGAATGAATTTTAAAATCATAGCTCTTGGTTTGAAGTTTGAAATTAACAATTTGTGTAGTTTTTTTAGTATCTAAATTCTCACAAGGAACATTCCATATTTCAGAAACCTTAGTTGCTATTTTTCCTACAGTTGCATTAAATGAGTTTAAATTATAAATACCGGATAAATCTTTATGACCATTTTGAATAATTGTCCAAATAGCTCTTGACAAATCATTTACTCCTAAAATTGGCCTATTAACATTATTATTAGATACAAATATTTTACCATTCTTTTTTGCATTGAAACTCATACTATTAATCATAACATCATTACGTAAATTTCTACTAAACCCATTTACAGTACCAAATCTCAAAGAGTAATAATGTTTTCCCGATAATTCTGCTAGTTGATCAATGGTTTGTTTTGACCAATCATAATAATTATAAGGTTCATATCCAGATGTTTTACTAAATTCTTCATCTACTTCTTTGTTATTTGTACGTCCATAAACACTAGATGAACTAGCATAAATTAATTTTTGTTCTGATGTAATAAGTTCTAGAAGCCATGCAAAATTTCTGACATTATTATCTATAACATTTAAAACATTTTTACTATTGCTGACACTTCCCTGGCCTGCTAATAAAACAATATCAGAAAATTCACTATAAAATGATTTTGGTAAATCTTGAAATTTTCCAGTAATATAATGTATATCATCTCTTTTTTGTAAAGACCCATTATAATTTTCTGAATCAACTACTACAATAGACTTATCTGTTTTGTCTTTTAGATAGTCAATCAATTTTGTTCCAATATATCCGGAACCACCTATAACAAGTAATTTCATCTATGATTAATATTGATAAACAAAATTATAATCAATTTTGAACTCAAAAGTTGATTCAAAATAATCAATTTTGAACTCAAAAGTTGATTCAAAATAATCAATTTTGAACTCAAAAGTTGATTCAAAATAAAATTAATTAACCGCAATTTTACGTTAGTTTAAAGACAATGAAACTTCAAATATATTAAAAAGTTTATATTTAAAGAATGAAAAATTCGATTTATAATATAATGTTTTTAGCGAATATAATTTTCGCTCAGTCTTGTGACGAAGTTAACCCAAAAATAACACAATTACCAATACCATCCATATATTCAAGAAAACGAACAACAACAGTAATCCAACACATTATATCGACAACTTCACTACCAATAACTTTACCAATACCAATACCAATATCAACATCACCAAGTTCAAAACCTACTACTAACCCTGAACCTACTACTGTTCAATCTACTACTGTTCAACCTACTACTAACCCTGAACCTACTAACCCTGAACCTACTACTAACCCTGAACCTACTACTAACACTGAACCTACTACTGTTCAACCTACTACTGTTCAACCTACTACTGTTCAACCTACTAATATTCCTACACCTGAACCTGAACCTTTGAATATTATAGAATATGTCTTTAAATCAAATGATATAAGTGATATAATGACTAAGCATAATGACGAAAGACAATTGAATAATTTAACTAATATGATATGGAATGATAATTTGAAAGTTTCATCACAAATTTGGTCAAACGAACTAGCAAAGAGTGGATGTATTTTAGAACATAAATTATTTTCATCTGCGCAGAATTTATATGCTGGTTATGGGTGGATAGAACCAGATATGTCTAGAGCTGTTCAAATGTGGCTTGATGAGAAAAATATATTAAATAAACCTAATGTTACATTTAACGAAATAGGTCATTATTTAATCATAATAAGCAACTCTATAAATGAAGTTGGTTGTGCTTCAAGTATTAATGTAAATAATAATTGTTTTGTTGTTACATGTAATTATAATTAAATAAATGTGTGTAATTATAATTAAATAAACCATTTTAAAAATGATTACAATCAATGAATAAATAGAAGTTGAATACGTCACATTTTAGTTTTCTTTTTCGTGATAACTGATTGTATGATGTTTTATTTTGTTTTTGCATTAAATTATAATCTTTTAAACATGTTTCAAGTTCTTCGTCACTATTAAATGTAAATGTAGAGCATAACTCTTTAAACATTTTTTCATTGAAATTAGAATGAATTGGTTGAGGTCTTGTAGAAAAAAATTCATGATATTGTTCTTTGTATTTAACAAAAACGGTGTGGATAATCATTTGTAAACGTTCTTTGGCAAGTCTTTCTTGTTCTTCTTGTTGTAAACGTTCTTTGGCAAGTCTTTCTTCTTCTTCTTGTTGTAAACGTTCCTGTTCTTCTTGTTGACGTAATTCTTCTTGTTGTTTTTCTTCTGCTTCTTTTAAAATTTTTTCAAATTCTTCTCTTGCCTGTTTTTCGCTTTCTAAACGTTGTTGTTCTAACTCTTTTTCTTGTTGTTGTTTTAATTCTTCTAAACGTAACTCTTCCAACTTTCGTTGACGTTCTTTGCATAATTCGTCTTGTAAAAATTGTCGTTTATCTTCCACTAAATTTTCAACAATATGGTCAATGAGAACATCTTGGTCTTTATAAACTGGTGCTGGTGTTTCTTGTTCTTCTTGTTTACTTAAACAAGGGAATAACTTTTTAAAAAATTTACCTACCTTCATACGTGTTGTATATAAATATATTTGAAATTAAAAATAAATTTTAATCACACCTCCTATTGAATTATAATTTATTAATTTATTAAATAATTATATTATGGACGATATTGAATTAACTATACAACGCGATTTATCGGTCAGAATACGTTTTTTGAACACTGATTCTATTGCATATATGACATTAATGGATGTTATTGAAAAATATACAAAGAATAGTAAAGTATGTATAAAGGATATTATCCTAGAAAAAGAAAATTTAACATCAACAGAAAAAAATTTAATTGATATTTTAAAAGGGGGTAATAATGAACAAAATAATATATTTGAGGCACAAATATTAATTCCGTATAGAGCTAGAGGTAATAATCAATTTAGAAAATCTCAATTGCATAAATTTTTAACACATATGAATAATTATTTAAGTCATGTGCATCCACTTATAAAATATAGATTAATAATTATAGAACAAAATAATGACCATATGTTTAACAGAGGTTTGTTGTTAAATATTGGGTATTTAGAAAGAGAAAAAATTATTGATTATAAAATTAAATATTATATTCATCATAATTGTGATTTGTTTCCAAGTATGAGTCAATTACCGCCTTTAGATTATTCATTTACACCTATTAATGAAGTAAGGGATATTTTCGGATATTATTCTGGTATAGGTGGAATAGCAGTTTTTAATAGATTGACTTTTAAAAAAATAAACGGATTTCCAAATGATTATTTCAATTGGGGGGCTGAGGATACAACATTATATAAAAGATGCGAAATTAATAGTATTCATATTAAACGACCATTGTATAATACAGGTATTAATGAAGAATCTCATGCACGTGACAGTTCCTTTAATTCTATTAATCAAAAAAAAGGAGAAAATGATAATTATGAAACTAACGGTTTAACAACATGTAAATATACATGTAACATAGATGAATATTCTGAGTTTAAATACCCTAATGTGATTCATTATTTAGCTGATTTTGACCAAAATTAATTTATTGTTTATAATTAAGATGAGAAAAGTTGATAGAGAACTGGATAATCCTATTGATAATATAATATTAGATATAGGTGATTATTTACTTCCGTATTTTAAAAAAACAGAACATACTCCAAATATGTTAACAACATATTCTTTTATACTTGGCTTAGCATCAGTATATTTTTTATATAAAAATGCGCTAAGTAATTTTGCTATTTGTTTCATAGTAGCGTATATGTTTGATTGCTGGGATGGTTATATGGCAAGAACATATAAAATGACATCTGAATTTGGAGATTTGTATGACCATATATCCGACACAACAGTAGGTTTATCTTTAGCATATGTGGCTTATAACAAATACAAACATAAATTAACAATACCATTACTTATTGGTGTTGGTATCATGACATATCTTATGCAGAAACACGTAGGATGTTATCAAAAATTTTATATTGAATCAAATAAACAAGAGAAAGAAACTCTAGATTTTACTATAGGAATATGTCCAGATAAAAACGATATAAAATGGACTAGATTTTTTGGACCAGGTACATATAATACGGTATTTCTTGTAGGTTTAATGTATTATTTAAATTCCATTTAACTTAAAATTAATTGAAGTTAATTTAAAGTTTAAAATTTATTAAAATAAGATAATGAAAACTATATTGATTACTGGTGGTGGGGGTTTTATTGGAAGAAATCTTATAGAACAGTTAATCAAGTTTAAAACTACAAGTAAAATTATAGTTATTGATAACTTTATTACAAGTAATAAACAAGAATTTATTAAATTTTATAGACAATATGAAGATAAAGTAACTTTTAATGCATATGATATTACTAATTATAGAGTTCTAGAATATATACTAGAAGATACGAAACACGTTGATGAGATTTACCATTTAGCGTCATTAGCCAGTCCACCGTTTTATAAAAAATATCCTTTAGAAACATTAGATGTTGGTTACATTGGTACAAAAAATATGTTAGAATTAGCTAAAAGATATAATGCTAAATTATTATTTGCAAGTACATCTGAAGTATATGGTGATGCACTTGTATCACCACAGTACGAAAATTATTATGGAAATGTAAATTCATTCGGTGAAAGATCATCTTACGACGAATCAAAGAGAGTTGCTGAAGCTTTATGTTATACTTATTTAAAAACATATGGAGTCGATGTTAAAATTGCACGAATTTTCAATACATATGGTCCTCATATGTTATTGAATGATGGTCGTATTATAACAGAAGTAATTAGACATTTAAAAAATGGTACGAAGTTGACAATTTATGGAGATGGTAATCAAACTAGGAGTTGTTGTTATGTGAAAGATACTGTTAAAATGTTAATAAAATTAATGAATAGTATGATTAATGAACCAGTTAATATTGGTAATAATGAAGAAAGAACTATAAATAAAACAGTTGATATTATTGAAAAAGTATGGAATGAAATGTTTAATACTAATGTGGAAATAACTAGAGAATACAAACCATTAACTCAAAATGACCCTCTACAAAGAAAACCTTGTTTAAAATTTAATAAACAAGTTTTAGGAGAAATTGAATATACAACATTTAAAGAAGGTATTAAGGAAACTATTACATATTTTACCAATGACTTGGTTGATTAGATACAATCACTTTATTAACTTTATAGCTTTTAGAATTATCAGAAGTAATTAAAGAATAGAGAGTTTGTGGTTGAGCAATTTCATATAGTTCAATTTTAGAGTCACTATCTGGGCTAAAAATTTTTAAATCTGATTTAAGAACACCATTGTTATTTTTAATTTGAGAAATAGGTGTATATTCTGCTTTTAAAGTTAATTCGGGTGTTCTATAATATCCTAAAACAATTGTATTTGGTGACATATAAAATGTTCCTGTACCATTATCTAATTGTACTCTGATAGCGCTTTCATTTTGATGTTCTTTTAATGCCAAAACATATGTTTTTTTACCAAATTTATTTAAAATAAGGTCTCCTCTTACAATTGATTTGATAGATTTAAATGTTCCATTAGCCATGGAAACCAATGCTTCTTCACTAAACATTATTTTATTATTACTATTAGATAATAAAATAAATTCCTGAATACTACAATAAAATCGACTCATTTATGGATAAACCACATAAGATAATGTAAGGTTTGTATCAGTCCACCCAGACCCAAGGGCATCTAATCTATAAATATTCGCTGTAAAACCTGTTGTTGTAACATTCGTAAATGATACATTATAAACGTTTGTATTATTAGTTGTAGATTTTAATGCACCCACAATTTTATATGATGTATTTGCCATTGTTCTTGGTAAAGTTACACTAGCTTGATATGTTCCTGTAGATGTATTACTTCCAATAGTTTGTGTACCTGTTATAACTGTTGCATCAATGCCCTTGAAATAAATGTTACCACCTACATATAAATCTTGAGAAATTCCTACACCACCAGCAACTGTTAAACCACCTCCCATTGTGTTACTTGCAGCATTCGTTCCTGTAATAGATATACCACCCGCCATAACAAGTGCTCCACTAGTAGAATTTGTACTAAATGTCGTACTTCTAAATCTACCATTACCATTTACATCAAGATTAAAGGTTGGTGAAGTTGTATTAATACCAACATTGCCAGTTGTGTAAGCAAGATTAGTTCCAAAGGTTGTCCACTGACTTGAAATATATAAACTACCGTTTTGATATAAACTTCCAGTGAAGTTAATATTACCTGCTGTCAAACCGCCAGCATTTAATGTAGATGTACTTATATTTGTTGCTACTTCATTTGTAACACGAGCAGATGTTGTTGTACTATTTGTTATAACTGCATTAGTAGATGTTAAATTGGTAACGAAAATATTAGGTGAAGTGATACCTGTAGTCATTAAAAGTGTACCGACTGTTAAAGTTGTAGCAAAGACTGAACTGACAGTAAAGTTGTTTGCAAATAAGTTACCAGCAGTTAATGAATTTGTAAACCAACCAATACCTGACGTAATACCTGTTGAAAATACTCCAGTTGCTGCATTTAAATTATTAGCAGATATATTGGATGTAGCAATAATGCTTGTTGCAGAAATATTCGTACCTGTAATATTTTGAAGTGATGAAAGACCAGTTGCATTTAAAGTTCCTGTTGTCACACCTGTTGTAGCTGATAATGTTGTAGCTGTGATATTAGTTGCTGTAATATTTTGAAGACTTGAAGCCCCACTTACACGAAGTGCTGCAATAGTTGCACCAGTTGATAAATTTAAAGAAGTTGCTGATACATTTGTTGCAGTTACAGTATTTAAAGCAGATAATCCGGAAATATTTAAAACTCCTGATGATAAATTGGTTGCTACAACATTAGTTGAGGTTACATTTGTACTATATAATGCACCAGTTGTTACGAATGTTGAAAAGTCACCACTTCCTACTACATCTAATGTAAATGCTGGTGCAGTTGTTCCAATACCTACATTTCCAGAAGTTGCTATTCTCATTCTTTCTACTGTGTTTGTTACAAACTTAATGGGTGCAGCTCCTCCTGTTAATAAAGAAATACCTGATGTATTTGGAGTATAGGAACGAATGGTAAATGTTGGGTCAGATGTAGATGCATAAATTTGTCCAGCATTACCGCTTGTACTGAAGCCAACGTACATATTCCAATTAATTCTGCTGTTTCCTCCAGTATTAGTATTTGTAAGCCCAAATCCTAAAGATGCATCTCCATTAACAATAATATCTAATGCATTAGCAGGAGCTGTTGTCCCGATACCAACATTTCCTCCTGTTGTAAAGAGATTTCCAAGTGTGTTAGAATTAAATGTAGCTAATAAACCTCCGCTTGTTACTATTATAGATGTAGTTGTAATATTTGTATGAATAATATTAGGAATGGTGGCAACAGTTGATATTAAATTACTTGAACTTAAGTTAACTCCAACTAAATTGTTAACAGTACCAAGAGAACTGTAAATATTTGCAGCGGAAAGAGTTGTAAGACTTGTTGTACCAGCACTTAGATTAGTAAAGACAGCATTAGTAGTTGTTTGATTTGTACTGTATAACACACCTGTAGTTAAACTTGTAGAAATACGTCCAACACCAACAACATCTAATGTAGTTGATGGGGTACTTGTACCAATACCTATATTACCAGCAGATGTCACTATCATCTTTACATCTCCAGCACCACTCACTCCGTTAACGTATTCCCAAGATGAATACCTTGAATATCTTGCAGTTACTCTTCCGCCATTGGGAAAATTTTCACCAACTACAAGCATGTGTGATTTGTAAACTTGATCAGCACCAAAACGCAAAGCTTGTGAGTCATCAATATTCACAAATACTAGGTTACCACCCATTGTATTAAACGTAATTGACGTACCAGTCATTAAAATATTATTGGAAGTTATTCCAGTTGTAACAGTGAGTGTACTTGTAGTAATATTTGTATGAACAATATTTGGAATAGTACAAACTGTAGCTACTAAATTACTTGAGCTTAAATTCACACCAACTAAATTGTTTACAGTTCCAAGAGAACTATATACATTAGCAGAAGAAAGTGTAGTAAGATTGATTGTACCAGCACTTAAATTAGTGAATACAGCATTTGTAGTAGTTTGATTTGTGCTATAAAGAGCGGCTGTTGTGACACTTGTTGTAAATCGTGCTGTGCCACTTACATCTAAAGTAGCTCCAGGACTAGTAGTTGCAATACCGACATTACCGCTTGTTGTAAAAATGTTTGCAAGTGTGTTTGAATTTCCAACAGCTGAAAAAGAAGTACTTGCCAAAACAACCCCAGCACTCACATTTGTATCGACTAAATTCGTTGCTGTAATATTAACTACAGTAAGAGTACCAGCAACGTTTAAGTTACCGCTTAAACTCATATTACCACCAGTGTATGTAGTTGATGATACAACACTAGAAGCTACTGTAGATGCCACAAGTGTACTTGTACTTATATTTGTATGAACTATATTAGGTATTGTTGCAACTGTTGCTATTAAATTACTGGAACTTAAGTTTACACCAACTAAATTATTAATTGTACCAAGAGAACCATATACATTTGTAGATGAAAGTGTTGCGAGTCTGATTGTACCAGCACTTAAGTTAGTAAATACAGCATTTGTAGTAGTTTGATTTGTGCTATAAAGAGCAGCTGAAGTAACGCTTGTTGTAAAACGTGCTGTGCCACTAACGTCTAAAGTAGCTCCAGGAATAGTATTCCCTATACCAACATTTCCACCTGTTGTATATAAATTACCAAGTGTATTTGCATTAAATTGAGCTCTGAATGCACTACTTACATATAAGTTTGTACTACTTGTATTGGTTACAACGATATTTGTAGTTGTATTATTTGTTGATATCACTCTAGGTATATATCCTACAGTACCCACATATAAATCCCTTCCGATACCTGCACCACCAGCAATTGTTAGTCCATTTCCTTCTGTTGCACTAAATGCATTAGCTGTATTTTGGACACTAATGCCTCCAAACACGACTAATGCTCCATTTGCTACATCTGTTGACCAATCAGTTGCTGTTAAAGTAAGATATGCAAATGTACTACTAGCTGCAGCAGCATTAGAATAACTAATAGAACCACCTACAATCAAGTCACCAGCAATGGCTGCTCCACCAGCAATTGTTAAAGCACCACCATTAGAAACATTTATAGCATTGTTAGGACAATCAATAGATAAACCACCTTGAAGAACAACACTACCAGTGGAGCTATTACTACAACTTGTAATATCAGCAAAAAGAGAACGAGCATATACATTCATGTAACCATCGTCTGCAAAGGACATATATTCGTATTCTGTAGGAATTCCACCGGCTAATGTACCAATAATAGCTCCTCGGAAATTACTATTCGCATCGCTCTTTAAACGCATATCAATATACCTGTAACTTGCATCATTTAATCCGGTATAATTATTTGTTCCGATACGTATACCGCCATCTTCATTAGCTAAATAAGGAATAACACCTACTTCAAGCATTTGATTAGGAGATGTGTTTTGAATACCGACACTTCCGCTTGTTGTAAAAATGTTTCCAATTGTATTTGAGTTTCCTAATGCTAATAAATTAGATGTAATTCTAGATACTCCGCTTGTAAATAAGTTAGTTGCAATGTTAGAAGATGTGATTAACGTAGTTGCATTAATTGTTCCTGTTGTAAGACCTGTTTGAACTTCTAAATAATCCCATATCTTGACACGTCTATTAGAAGCAGTACCTGCGCCAACAATATCAAGAGCTCCAGATGTAGTAAATGTTTGGTACCCTATTTTACCTGCATTAGTTTCCTTACCTGAAACACCATGACCCATTTCTATAACATTAGTTCCAGATACTAATATACCACTACTTGCACGAATAGCGCCATTCACATCTAGTCTAAAACCAGGAGCTGTAGTAGCAATACCTACATTACCACTTGTTGTAAAAATATTTGCAAGTGTATTTGAATTTCCAACAGCTGAAAAAGATGTACTAGACAGTACAACTCCAGCACTAACATTAGTATCTACTAAGTTAGTAGCAGTAATATTTACTACTGTAAGAGTACCAGCAACGTTTAAGTTTCCACTTAAGCTCATATTACCACCAGTATATGTAGTGGATGCAACAATATTAGATGCAACTGTAGATGCAACCAACGTACTTGTACTTATATTTGTGTGAACAATGTTTGGAATGGTAGAAACTGTAGCGATTAAATTTGTTGAACTCAAGTTAACACCAACAAGATTACTTATTGTGCCAAGGGATGTATATAAATTAGCAGCACTAATATTACCAGAACTGATATTTGTTGCAGATAAGTTAGTGACTGTTTCACTTGCTACAATTAAATTTGTTAAAGTACTATTTGTTGAAACTAAATTTGTAAAAGTACCAAGAGAACTGTATACGTTTGCTGCTGTAAGAGTTGTAAGACTTGTTGTCCCTGCACTTAAGTTAGTAAAAACTGCATTTGTTGTTGTTTGATTTGTACTATAAAGAGCCGCTGTTGTGACACTTGTTGAAAATCTAGCAGTACCATTAACATCTAATTTAGTTTCAGGATTGTCTATACCAATACCTATATTTCCATCATTATTTATTATTAATCTTCTAGTACCAGCAGCACCAGCCACTGTACCTTGGTCGTGAATAGCAAAAATACCGTTTCCTAATGTAGATGAACTAACTGAAAATTGAAAGCTTTTCCAAAGTGTTGTATAATCAGCAGGAGCTGTTCGTGTTAGTATAAATCCACTAGCATCACTATCTCTATCAATTCTTATAACTCCACCGCCTTGTACGTGTAGTTGTCTTTGAGGACTTGTTGTACCAATACCAACATTTCCACCAGTCGTAAATAAACTTCCAATTGTATTTGAATTAAAAGTAGCTAATAAACCTCCGCCAGTAACCATCATTGATGTTGATGTAATATTTGTATGAATGATGTTTGGGACTGTACCAACTGTTGCGATTAAATTACTTGAACTTAAGTTAACGCCAACTAAATTACTAAAAGTACCAAGAGAACTATAAACATTAGCCGCAGTGAGTGTTGTAAGACTGGTTGTACCAGCGCTCAAATTTGTAAATACACCGTTTGTAGTTGTTTGGTTAGTACTGTATAATACACCAGTTGTAACACTTGTAGTAAAGCGCGCTGTACCATTAACATCAAGAGTAGCTCCAGGATTTGTATTGTCTCCAACACCAATATTTCCAGTTGACGAAACAGCCATAACATATTTACTTGTTCCGTTATTATATAGATAAAATACGTTATCCGGGTTGCCTGTACTTCCTCTAGCTCCTAGCTCCCAATCGTTTCCATTTGTTATAAATTTAATGGTTGATCTATCGCCAGTATTTAATGATTCTACACTAATGATGTCATTAAAACCAACAACATGTAATTTACTAATTGGATTTTTAGTATTAATACCAAGATTTCCCTCTGTAGCGATAACTACGTTAGCTGCTGTACCTTGATAAAATTTAAATCCGTCTTGAGGTGTTGCTACTTGCAACCACATGTTACGATTTTCAATACCTAAAGCATAATCTCCCATAGTTGTATTAGTGGATGGATATAATACAATTTTTGTCCCGTTGCTTCTACCATTAGAAGTAGGTTGGTTTACTCCAGTTGCAGTAAACATTATATCTGAACCAGCCATAACAAGGTCCCCTGAAAAATTTACAGCCCCCGATGTGCCACTATATGTAGTTGTAGTGTTTGGAATAGTTATTGTGGATGAACTAATAAAGTTATTTGTTAATCTTAAACCACCTCCACTGATATTTGTACCAACAATGTTTGTTGTTGTTTGATTAGTTGAATAAAGTGCTGCTGTAGTTACACTTGTTGTAAAACGCGCGGTTCCTGAAACATCTAAAGTAGCGCCAGGACTTGTGGTTCCAATACCAACATTTCCGCCTGTAGTCACTAGTGACCCTAGAGTATGTGAGTCATGACCAGCAATCAAATGTCCTAACAAGAAAATGTTTGAAGATGTTACGTTTGTTTCAATTTGATTAGCTGTAGTTACATGCAAAACAGTAGCTGAGCCTAAAACTGTCAAACTACCTCCTATAGTAACATCGCCAGATACTTGAATACTGCCACCAGTAATACTGTTAACATATAATACACCAGCTGTTATACCAGGCGTTGCAATACTTCCAGATGAAACTCGCGGAGTATAAATAGTACCTCCAATGTAAGCGTCCTGTGCAACGGATGCGCCACCTACAACTGTTAATGCACCGCCTTGAGTATAACTAGTAGCATTAGTATTTCTATTAATACTTAGTCCGCCTTGTAATACAGTACTACCAGTTGAACTATTTGTAGAAACAGCTGTTGAATTAAATTGTACAAGGCCAGTTACAGTTAAATTATTTCCCATACTTGTATTTCCAGATATTTGAACAGTTCCAGCAGTAATTGTTGTAACATGAACTGTTCCAACTGTTAGACCAGGTGTTGCAATGCTACCAGATGAAACACGAGGTGTATAAATAGTACCACCAACAAATGTATCTTTTTCAACGGCTACGCCACCAGCAACTGTAACAGAACCACCTGCTGTATAACTACTAGAGTTACTAGTATTTGAGACACTTAAACCTCCAGATAAAACAAAACTTCCTGAACTACTATTTGTAGATGTTGTTGTATTTGAATATGTTGATATAAGAGTGGCATTAATTCCTGTTGTCTGGTTAACAAAGAAAATTTGATTACCACTGTCATTTAATACATTCAATTTAAGATTTGGATTAGCTGACATTAGACGTTATTATTATAACTATATAAATAAATTTCATGAATTTATCAAATTTATAACAATTCAAATTTATAAGACGACTTTCTTAAAATAAAATGAAAATTTAATATGTTACTCGGTAAATTATAAGTATGAATAGAAAAATCGCTATAATAGGTGGAGGGATATCTGGTGTCACTTCAGCTATCAAACTTGCTAAAAATAAACATAATGAAATTCATTTATATGAAAAACGCAGTTATTTATTAAAAGGTCCACCATATTGTCATCTTCATGCGGGGGGTATATTGTATCCAGAGATTTCAATTAAAGATGCTCAAGAACTTTTAGATAATTCTCTTGAATTTGCAAACTATTTTAGAGATTGTTTAGAATATAGGCCTACAATAGTAGCTTATCGTTCAAATTCAAGTTATTCACCATCAGAACTATTATTTAAATGTAAAGCTAACAAAATAAATTACCAATTTAGAAACATTAGAGTTATTGGTAATGTTGAAAATTTTTATGCATTTTATACAAAAGAAGATATGATACATTATAAAATATACGGGATATTACCTCATTCAGATGATATTGGACGTAAATATCATGATTCTTATGTAATACATTTTTGTAAATTACTTGATGACATAAATAGTATAAAATATCCTTTTGTTAGTGTATGTGAGCCAGGTATTAATCAAGAAAAGGTTGAAGAAAAATTATTAAATGAGCTTAATCAATATCATAATATCAAAGTATTTACTAATAAATCTGTAACATTAAATGAATTAAATAATTATAATACTATTGTTAATGCAAGTGGTCATAATATATTTGAAAATGAATGTCAAGAGAAGTATGAGTTTAAATCTTCATGGATTATAAAGTCATCTCTTATAGCAGATAATTTACCAGAAATAGCTATTATAGGTGAACGTGAGACTGAAAATGGTATGATTCAATTAACACCGATTAACAAAGGAGTTTTTCAGATTCATTGTATGAGAAAAGATTCTACAATTATAGACACATATACTTCTTGTAGAAAGATTTCTCTAAGTAAAGATGAAATAGAGAAGAGAGGTAATGTAGCTATTCGTGAAATTAGTAAATTATTTTCTATATTAATTTTGAGTAAAGTTAAAGACGCATGTTATGGATTACAAAGAATTCCATATGATTCAAAATCAAAACGTATTTCACAGATAAAATACACTTATAAAGATGATAAACAATTAATAGATATTCAAACATTAAAAGCATGTAGTGTTATTTCTACTGTAAATAAAATGAGAGTGGTATAAAATTAAAAATAATATATATTAATATATATATACTAATATGTCTTTTTCACCATTTGGTAATTTAACATTGCCTAGTATTTCAAATCCATTTGTCTCAAAACAAAATAACACAGAAAATATCTTTGAAATAGTAAAATATGTTACAGAACAAGAAATGTATACTAGGGATTGTTCTTATTATGATGATAATTCTTTAAATAAAACATTTGATTCATTATATTATACTATGAATATAGGATATATATCTTCAAAATATGTACAAAATATTAAAGATACTGGGTGTTTTATTATAATGATTAGTTCGCAAATTCCAGATGGTCCAAATGCTGTATTTTGTTTATCCAGGTCTGATAAATCCAAATCAGGGGATGTTACTCCATTAGTTAGTTCAACCGGTAAATGCGGTGATAAATTAGATATAAGGTGGAATCCAATGGAACATCCTTGTCTTTTATTAAAGCATAATTTTATTAAAAAACAAATATTGAAAGAAGATACTAAATTACGTTTAGGTTATAATATTAAGGTTCTATATATCTAATGTTCTTTTAAATAACTATTATTGTTCTTTACCACATACAACTTGGATTCTGTCAACGAGACCACCTGTACGTAATTTAAGTCCCATAATTTTACCATCGTTACAGTTGAGGTCATGAGGTCCTTGACCCCCACCACCTCCGACAGCTCCTTTTTCGGCATTATTAGCAAAAAAGATTAATCTATCAACTAAGCTTGCAGATTTAACATGTAGTTTATTGAAACCTGAATCTGAAACAACGCTAAATGGAGTTCCTCCACCACCTCCTCGGACACCTAAGTCGGAACCATTTGAACACTTAACTCCAATACGGTCAATCAATCCTCCAGATCCACCGTAAAATTGTGTGACAAATGAGCCCTCAGGACAAGTTAATTCATGAGGAGCTCCTCCTCCTCCTCCACAACAATCACCACTAGACTCACCGCTACGTTTAAATATTTTAGGCGGGGGTGGGGGTGATGCTGGTGTAGCTGGTCTTGAAGCTTCTGGCGTTGAAGCAGCCGGAGCTGGAGTTTCTTCCCCTCCACTTATCATAAAGTAAGCACCTACAGAGCTAGATATACAAACAAGTAGTACTACTACAGCGATTATTATCATAATTTTCTTATCCATTTTGTTATATAATATATCATATTAAAAAAAAAATTTAGAAATCAGTATTAGAAAAGATATATTATTTATAATTCCAATACTGTCCCACCAAACTCTATAATATGACCATTATCATCTTTTAATACAATATTTCCACCAAATAATAATGCATGCCATTTTTTTTCAAATAAACTCTTAATATCTTGTAATTCTTTAGATGAATAATCTACATAGTTACTAATTATATTAAATGTATGATTAAATAATTCATTTAATTCAGATAATAAAGCATTATCTTCATTTTGCTGCTCAGTTTTTTTTTCATGAAAGACAGATAATAGATATTTAAATGAATCATATAATTCTATTTTAGCTAATATTTTATTAGATAACTCACTATCTATTAATTTATTCATTTCTGCTGAGAAAAGAATGTCATCTAGATTTTGACTTGAATTATTATTGGTAAACGACTTTGTAACTTGTATACTTGATTCTACATTAGTATCATTAACTTTGATAGTAGCCTTAGCAGTTATAATTGAATCAGAATCTATTTCAAATGTAACTGATATTTGTAATTCGCCTTTATCATATTGTGCTAAAATATCTGATTGAAGAGTAAAAAATGCTAAAAATATATTATCTTTAACAAATTTACGTTCTCCTTGATAAATATTTATAACAATTGTATCTTCGTATCCTTCACTGTTAGAAAATATTTGAGTTCTTGATACTGGTAATAATGTATTTCTAGAAATAATAGGTGTCATAATACCTCCAATAGTTTCTATTCCAATTGATAAAGGAACTATATCCATTAGTAGAGTATCTCCACCATCATTTTCATCAATCAAATCTTTAAGTAGCGCACCTTGGATAGATGCACCGATACTTATAGTTTGGTCTGGATCAATATTATTATTGATAATAGCTTGTGGAAAGATATCTTGGAATATCGTTTTAAAATATGGTATTTTAGTTGTTCCGCCAACAAATATGATAGAATTGATTTTTGAATATTCGAAATCTCTTGTTTTTTGAATATAATCATCTAAAACATGGTAGATTAAATTACGAACCTTTCTATAAAAATCATTATTTATTTCATTAAATTGAGATTGAGAAATTGTTAAAGTATAGTCGGTGTCACTTAATTCTAAATAAATAGTTGTTTGTGTATTATAAGAAAGTTGTTTTTTAGCCTCCTCTGCTTGTTTACGTACCTTGTTCAAAATTTTACTAGTTAACTTAGTGTTATCTAAGCAAAGTTTTTCTACAATATAATTAACCAAATTATTTGTGATGTCTTCTCCCCCGAGTATATTATCACCTATTGTATTTTTAACTTCATAAATAGAATTTATATAATCTAAATGTAATAGCGAAATATCAGTTGTTCCACCTCCACAATCAAATGTTAATATAAATTCTTCTTCAACATCACCCTTTTTATATTTATCTAATGCATATGCTAAGCTAGCAGCGGTGGGTTCATTTATAATACGTAAAACAGTTAATCCAACTGATTCACAACACTCTTTTATTATAGTTCTTTGATTGTCATCGAAATAAGCAGGTACAGTTATAACAATATCTATTACAGTATCTGATTCTATATTAAAATGTGTACAAATGATATTTTTAAGATATTTTAGGTAAAATATAATTAGATGTTTAATAGTAAATGTTTTAGTTTCATTATTAAAGACTATTTCAAACTCTAATTTGCTGTTATATTTATTATGTTTAAAAAATGGAAGCAATTCTTCATTAATATTACTTTTACCCACTAGTCTTTTAATATTATTAAAAATATTAGGTAAATAACTTTGATTGTTATTTGAGCGAAATAATTGCATAGCTGAATCTGAAAACAATATTTCAGAAGATTCAGAATCAAAAAATAACATGGATGGCGATGTATAATTTCCTTGTTCGTTAGGTATGACTTGAACATTTTTGGTTTGACTATTGTAATAAGATATACAACTATTTGTTGTACCAAAGTCAATACCTACAACTATATCTGAAAGCTGCATATATAATTAATAGAGAAATCTTTAATCTATTTGACACGCAAAGATAACATAAATTGAATATTTATTTTTATTTAGTATATTTAATAAGATGGAGTGTTTACCATATGATATTTTTGATAATATTATTCAATATTTAGATATTGAGTCTTCAAGGAGTCTTTTGTTGTCATCGAAAAATATATATATAATTTATCGCCATAATAAACACTATGAAGTAGTGATGATTGAAAAGATTATTAAATATTTTACAAGTTTAACCAAATTAAAATTTGAGTATAAAACCTTATCAGAAGAACAAATACATGAAGTTTATAATACATTGAATAGTTTATACAATTATTTTAAAAAGCATCAACATGCATCTATATCAGATTTTCTAGTATATTTATGTGATAATAGTTTAAGTAATAATAATTTATTTGAGTTGTTAATTTCTCATTGTTATTTTAGTAAAACTGGTGAATACATTTATAATGCGATAAGAGGTGATGATTTATTATACTTATTAACATTTTCCACGAATGTTCAATTAATTACTACATATATTTATATTGACCCAGTTATTTTACTTCACGTGATTAAATATAAAATTAGTATTAAAGATAAGAATAATACATCATATTTATTGAAATATTTATTATTCAAGCATTTTTTTAGATATTCGGAATATATTGAAGACGTTATATCAGAAATAGTATGTGAAGTTATAAAGTACAATGATATATCTTTATTAAATGAAATATATGATAAACAAAAAATGTACAAGTTTAATTTGAATTATCAAATGATTATAAATTGTTGTATACAACAAAAAAATATAGTATGTTTAGAATTAATACATTCAAAAATGTTGATTCAAAATCAACATTTAAAAAACACTGGAAGAACACCTAATCGTATTTTAATTACAAAAGAATCTGTAAGAAGTCTTATGAAAAATAAAGGATATACAATGCTTAGTAAGATTATAGAATTATTTTTAAGAGAGATTATCAATATTAATGGTTACTTTAATGAAATTAAATATAATTTTGATTACACTAATAAAGAATGTATGAAATTATTAGATTATTTGAATGATAAAAATAGACATTCAATAATGAATAAAATAGTAAAGTAAATAATTTGAGTAATAATAAAATGAATTTAAATTTATGATATTATAGTTAAATATCAATATGATAAATTTAATTGCATGTGTAACTAATTACAAAAACAAATTGGCTCTTGGTAGACATGGTCAATTACTTTTTAGATTAAAAGATGACATGAACTTTTTTAAAAATATTACTATTAATTCTTTATCAAAAGATTCTAAATTATCAAAAAATATCGTATTAATGGGTCGTAAAACATTTTTTTCAATTCCTGTAGAATATAGACCATTAAAGGATAGAATCAACATCGTATTAACACGCGACCCAGAGCTTGTAAAATTATCACCTGTTCCGAGTAACTTATCTTTGAATAAAGATTTATATTATACGGATATGAATACGTTTAAGAGGATTTATCATAAATATAATCCAAACGTATTTGTTATTGGTGGTTCTGAACTATATAATAAATTTTTAAACCAAGCAGACCGTTTATACATTACTCAAGTTCAAACTGCCGATGGTAAAGATGTTAAATTTTTACCAGGAGAAGAGCCTGATACATTTATGGACCATTTTAATTCGGATTATCATTTGGTTGGTATGTCTGAAAAATATAATGGAAAGTATAATGATACATCATTAAGTTATCGTGTACTATATTATCATCTATCTAAAAAAATGACAGAGGAATATAAGTATATACAGTTTATGAATAATATTTTAACAAAAGGTAATAAGAGAAGTGACCGTACAGGAACTGGTACTATTTCACTATATGGTAATCAAATGAGATTTGATATTTCTCAAACAATTCCTTTAATGACTACAAAGCGTGTTCCATTTAAGACAATTGTAGAAGAACTTCTATGGTTTTGTCGTGGTGATACAGATGCTAAAGTTTTACAAAAGAAAGGTGTGAAAATTTGGGATGGAAATACATCAAGAGAATTCTTAGATAACCAAGGACTATTTCATTATCCTGAAGGTGTGTTAGGTGCAGGCTATGGATTTCAGTGGAGATTTCAAGGTGCTAAATATAGTCATTCATTTGCGGATACTTCTCAGTGTGATACATCCTTGATTGGTGGATTTGACCAGTTGAAATATGTAGAAGACCTTTTAGAAAAAGACCCATTTTCACGTCGAATTGTAATTTCAGCTTGGAATCCAAGTGATTTTGATAAAACAGCTCTAGTTCCTTGTCATATTCTTATTCAGTTTTATGTTGAAGAATTAGATGGTGAAAAGCATCTAAGTTGTCAATTTTACATGAGAAGTAATGATGTATTTTTAGCAAATGTATTTAATGTTGTAAGTTATAGTGTGCTAACTCATATCTTAGCAAAGAGACATAATATGAAACCAAAGGAAATTGTGTATACATGTGGTGATTCACATATTTATTCAAATCACGTTACTCAAGCTATGGAACAGTTAGAAAGAAATCCAAGACCATTCCCAAAGGTAGTTGTAAGTGATTCAGTGAAGCATAAAGATTGGAGTGAAATGACAACAGATGATTTTGAATTAGTCGGGTATTTCCCATACCCAGCTATTAAGGCTCCTATGGCTGTATAAATTGATTTGCCATTGGCTGTATAAATTGATTTGCCATTGGCTGTATAAATATAAGTTAAATATATAAAGTCTAAAAAATTGAATTTTTAATGAAAATTGAAATTTTTGTATTTTCAAGATGTACGCTGTTATTCGTTATTTTAACTATCGTAAGGAAGTTTCCTTTAAAATTTTAAAAACGTTCAATGATTTCGAAAAGGCTGACACCTATGCATTGAAATGCGCAGAGGATGATTTTGGCGAAGATGTTGTTGTGCAAGGTGTATCTGAGAAATGGGTATATGTTGATGATGTTATGGATGGATATACTAAGGGTGATGGATACGACCAATTTGTTTATACTGTTATTGAATTCGATGAACCTGAAGACAATGAACAAGAAGAATCCTCAGAGTCTAAGGAATTAGATACAGGGTTTGACTTTGTAAAACAAAATGAAATGTATGAATGGGGGTTTGATTTGACAGATTTTAATGAAGATGATGAAGTGGAACCAGGGATTAATAAAAAAGAGTGGGTAAAAAATTTTCTGCTAAATGAAAAACATGATTATGAAGAACCGTATGATAGCGAGGACGAAGAGGGAATTGATATTGTGTTTGAACAAGAGTATAAACCTCCAAATAAGGGTGCTTTGAAATTTCAAGAGTTACTTGATAAATATGGTCTTAGTCTAGTTAAAGAAGATAGTGGTTATGTCTGGGAAAATAAAGAAAACACTTTACAACTAAAAACAGCAAATAATCCAATTACAGGCGAATATTATAATGGAACCAGAAATTCGGAGGTTGGATATTTGAGTTATGTTGGAATATCTTGTGCGAATACGTCACTTTTACAACATGTCATTTTAAGTTTTCGTGAACATGCAACGTATATTAAAGGAGAATCTAATGGGAGAGATTACATTTAAATCAAACATCAAAAAACTCAAAAACTCAAAAAAATTAAAAAAATCAAAAAAATCAAAAAAATCAAAAAAATCAAAAAAATCAAAAAATACATTAGGCCCATTCTAAGTGGGCTTAATTTTATTTAGACGCAAATTTGCGTTTATTTTATTTAAAGTTAAAATCTTATGATATAATAAGTATGGCTAATTGTAAACACCTTAATTGTAAAAATAAGATTTCCAAAATTATTGGGATTTGTAAACATTGTGATAAGGGATTTTGTGCACAGCATAGATTACCTGAAACACATAATTGTGTAAAATTAATAGAAATTAAAATGAATGAAAAACAAGCACTTACGACAAAATTATATGAACATAGTATTACTCAAAAAAAGTTAACGCAAATTTAATTAAAAATAAATTGACAAAAATTTGAATTAATATTACCTAATATTAATTCAAATGAAACGAGTTACTTTTTTTGAATATCCTATACTTTGGTATACCTATTCTTCAGATGATTATGATAGAAGTAATGATAATTTACCGTGTCTTATGTTAAAGTTTAATGCAAAAGATTTTGGAGGATATTATATTAAAGAACTTGAGTCTATATATCATGAGTTAAACGTGTATAAAAATACAGAAATGAAGGAAGCATTTGAAACATCACAATTATATAGAAAGAGTAATGTAATTAAAAAATGAATTATATTTAAAATTAAAAACTTTTACTATTATATATAACAACATGAGCAAACTAATTATGTTAGGTGACATCAATAAGGATACGTTACTCACGTATATTACATCTCTTAATAATTCAACTGAATGTGAAATTCGTTTTGGTAATTTCATTTATACTGATAACAATCAGAAACCGGATTTTGTTGCAAGTGTTGAAATTGACTTTTTTTATCGTTTAAAACAAATTCTTAATAAACAAAAAAATCTTGAAAAAAAACATGTTTACACAAAAGAAATTTCTTACAAAAATGCAGATGATAAAAAGGGAAAACTTCGTGAAATTATTTATACAAATGACACATTCAATCCAATTGGTAAAACTGAATATATGGTAAAAAATACACATCGTCAACACAATATTTTTGATTATAATTGCAGAATTAGTTTGTCTTCTGAAAAAATTCTTAACAGAGTTGACGGAGTAGCTATGAATGAACCAACATTTTTTAGATTTAAGAACCGTATTTCTTATGTGTTTAATTCTGGAGTTTTGGATATGACTATTGTTTATCAAGGTAAAACTGAGGAAGAAGCCATGTCTAAGAAACATGTCCAATACGAAGTTGAGTTTGAAATTAAAAAGCCAGATTACGATGCTATCGTACAAATTATGTCATTTATCTTGAGTGTACGTCAAGATAATTTGTATGTTATGAATACTCGTGAAAAGAGAAATATTATTAACCAATATCGTGCACTTGTTATGCCTCATAAAAAAGGTCATCCATATTTTATTGGTGCTCAACCAGAAACTCTTCAAAAGGACCAATTATCTCAATTGTTTAAAGAACTTTATTCAGTTACTGATAAGGCGGATGGTGAACGATATTTTATGTTTGTTGATGCAAAGGGGTATGTATCTTTCATTGATAACAATATTAATAACATTTTGAAGACAGATGTTAAAAGTGAAAAACATATTAATTGTTTAATTGACGGAGAGCTTATTAGAACTACTCAAGAAGGACAAACTAGTAAAATTTCATTTTACGCATTTGATATTGTCTTTTATAATGGAAAAGATTTAAGAGGAGATGAACAATTTTTATTGAAACAACGTCTTGAAGTTCTTAATTCGGTTATTCAAGAGTTGCCACCTAATAATTATTATGAGATTCAAATGAAGAAATTCATTTACAGAAATGTCTTCATGGGTTCTGACATTATTATGAAGAATGTTGATAAAAAGCCATATAAAAATGATGGACTAATTTTTACTCCTATGAATGAACCTTATCCTAAAAGTAAAAAATGGATTAAGTTGTTGAAGTGGAAACCAGCTGAATTGAATACTATTGATTTCTTTTCTGTTAAGGAAGATAATGTATGGAAACTTTATGTCCAAGATTCAGTTCCTGAACAAAGTGCTGATGCTTCCATTAAGAGAAAGACTAATTTAGTATTGTTTGATGTACATAATCTTTGTGGTGTTCCAGAAACTACTCAAATTACATTTGAAACCACATTTGATAATTCTATTCTAGACCCAACTACCAATGAACCATTTCAAACAAATACTGTTATTGAATACCAGTGGCAAAATGATCGATTTGTTCCTCTAAGAACTCGTTGGGATAAAACAGCTAATCCAAGTAAGCATGGAAACTTTTCATCTGTTGCTTGTAGCATTTGGAACAACATTAACAATCCTATTACTCCATCTCAACTATTTCAAATGACAAATACTACTACAGAACAAGTTAGTTCTGATAAGAATTTTTTTTTTGAACGTATGAGTAATTTTCATACTAAAATAAACCAATTTTTAACTAATAAATACGTTCCAAATAACCTTACCACATCGGAATGTGATAAGGACATCGTTTACAACATGGAGTTAAATACATGTAATATTGTAAAAATGGATAATACATTTACCTTTTGTAATTCAATAAAATCATCGAATATTAATTATAAAAATTTTAAATTAGATTTAACTAATGAAAATTCTTCATATATTATTAAAAATTCAATTCAAAAATTTACTAAAGATAATATAAACATAAATAGTATATTTTGTCTAAAGTTTAATTCATTTGTAAAGTCACTTGAAGACCTTAATAACTTTATGAATATTGTAGATTACAATATTAAACCAAATGGGAAACTAGTATTGACATTTATTGATTTAAAACAAGTCCAGTCTCTCCAATCTCTCAATCAAATGGACTATATAAATAACAATGAAATTATGTATAGTATAACAAATTTTGATAAAGTAAAAGATGTACCATTTAATAATTCAGTTAAAATGTTTATAAATGGAATCTCTAACGAAAATGAACCGATTGAATATCTAGTTGATTTCGAAGACTTGCAAGCCTTTATGTCTAATAAAGGTTATAAACTTGTAGAGACAGAATCATATAAGAAATTATATGACATGTTTATAAAAAGCACATCTGTAAATAATCAATTACGTCCTTATGAAATAAATATTTCTAATCTATATAGATATTGTGTATTTGAAAAAATTGAATCTAAAGTGATGTCAACTATAGTTAAGAAGAGTGATATAATGATTTCTCGTAATAGTCTTATTGAGCATCAAAATCTTGAATTTGTAAAAATTCATAACAGTTATGATATTTATAATCTATTAAATTGTATTAACTTTACAGTATTTAAAAAAATGTATGATAATGTTAGTTTATCATCCTTTGATGATATATCAAATGTTTTAACTATTTGTGATAAAGTTGTTCCATATTTTAAAGGTGCTAATGTTAGTAAACAACCTATGATGTATTTTCATAATTATTATTTTGAAGAACCATCTGAAGACCCAGAAACAGAACCTGTTATAGTAAATCAATTCTATGTTATTTTGTTCAAAGGAAGTTTATTACAAACACAAGACTCGATAGTTGAAATTGATAATTTACTACCAATTGCACCAATTGAACCAATTAAAGAACCAATTAAAGAACCAATTAAAGAACCAATTAAAGAACCAATTAAAGAACCAGTTAAAGAAGAGGCTAAAGAAAAAGATTCAAATAAAATTAGAATCAAAAATGAAGTTGATAAATTAGGTAATAAAATTACAGTTGTTCTGTTAAAGGAATATCTAAAAGAATTAAATCTTAAAACAACAGGTAAAAAGGATGAATTACTAGAAAGACTAAAACAAATTTGATTTAAAAACAAAAGCGTTAATAATTTATTATGAGTACACAAGATTTAAATAAAGTATGGTTGATTACTGGTATTACAGGAATGGATGGGAGTTGGTTTGCTGATTATTTATTAGAGTTAGGATATACAAACATTCATGGCATTATGAGACGTTCTGCTACTTTTAATACACAAAATATAGATCATATTTTTAATAAACTAAAATTATACCATGGAGACCTTACTGACCCAATGAATATTCATAATATTATTGCAAAAGTAAAACCAGATTATATTGTAAACTTTGCTGCACAAAGTCATGTTAAAGTTAGTCACGACCTTGAAAACTATACATTTCAAGTAAACACCTTAGGTATCTTAAATATTCTTCAAAGTGTACGTTCTTTAGGTTTAGAAAAAACATGTAGAATTTATCATGCTA
>Ga0172376_10000532_pt1 | contig 49102 bp, 28 predicted proteins | sample Lak35m_FD_121114 | JGI IMG/M metagenome (GOLD analysis project Ga0172376, IMG submission 121114) | Freshwater microbial communities from Kabuno Bay, South-Kivu, Congo - kab_092012_35m | ecosystem: Environmental > Aquatic > Freshwater > Lake | place: Democratic Republic of the Congo: South-Kivu...
ACATGATATCCGGAGGACTACATGCAGGTCGAAATCTAGATATTCAAGACTATCTGATTATCCCTGTCGGCGCAGAGCATTATCGACAAGCCTTCGATTGGATCGTGTCCGTGTATCGACGTCTTGGCCAGTTGTTAGTCAGCGCTGGCTTTGAAGGAACACTTGTTGGTGATGAAGGGGGCTACGGCCCAAGACTAACTTCAAACGAACATGCTCTCGATTTTGTCCTACGGGCGATCGAAGCAAGTAATCTTATGCCTGGTCGCGATATCGCGATTGCGATCGACGTAGCTAGTACTCATTTTTATCACAATGGTGCCTATCAGTTGACAGCAACAGAAAACGCTAGACTGGATGCCGATGATGTGGTCGATATGCTTGAACGATGGGTCGACAGCTATCCCATTATTAGCATTGAAGACGGATTGGCCGAGGATGACTGGTCTGGTTGGCAAAAACTGACCAAGCGATTAGGAGATCGTATCCAACTTATTGGGGATGATCTTTTTGCCACCAATACTGACCGGCTTCAACGAGGTATCGACAATAGAGTCGCGAATAGTGTGCTGATTAAATTGAATCAAATCGGCACCCTGAGTGATACTATGGCGACGATGAGTCTAGCTCTCAATCATGGATACTCCCCGGTTGTATCAGCACGAAGCGGAGAGACTGAAGATACGACCATCGCCGATCTCGTTGTGGCTACTGGCGTAGGACAACTCAAAGTAGGTTCAGTTGCACGCAGCGAGCGGCTCGCGAAGTACAACCAATTACTACGTCTATCTGAGAACCCGGACTATGGCTATCTCGGCGGCGCGGTCTTTGGACATCGTTCCCGCTCGGTGTCTTAATACGACGACGCCCTATGATTCCGCATGCTGGAGTGGCTCTGCAGCGTTAGCCATTGATGGGCGCCAGCCGAGCCATTTCGCATTGGGGCCACGATCGGCATAGTCATGTATCAACTGCAGTAGCTTCGGCTTATTGATTGGTTTAGTTGTGTAGTCATCGCACCCAGCATGAAGGCATTTTTGGCAATCGTCAGCCATTGCATGCGCAGTAATCGCGATAATTGGCCCAGTATAACCAGCAAGTCGCAGCTTGGTCGTTGCTTCGTAGCCATCCATGACTGGCATTTGCATGTCAGAAAGGATTACATCAAACGGCTTGCCCGAGTCGCGGGAAGCGAGTGCGGCTTCCATACCAAGAAGACCATTTTCTTTGATCGTCACTTCTGCCCCTGCTTTCGAAAGTATAAAGCTTAACAACCGTTGATTATCGGGGCCGTCTTCAACAACAAGCACTCGCAACTTGAGATTGCTACTATCCATTCGAGCGTCAGGCACTACAGCGACTGTCACCGGTGCTAATTCTGAAACTAGGGGAACACCGTCGATCGTCCCGATATCGATAGTGACCGTGAATGTCGAACCACATCCGCTAGTGCTGTCGACACGAATATCACCCCCGAGCATCCGCGCGAATCCGCGGCTGATTGCGAGTCCTAAACCAGTGCCACCAAAGCGACGATTCATAGAATCGTCCCCTTGCGTGAATGCCTGAAAAAGTCGAGCAACTTGTTCACTGGACATACCTATTCCAGAGTCCTTGATAACAAATTCTAATTGACTTGTTGCCGCATTTTTGTCGAGCAACAGTCGGACTCGTAGGCTGACAAAGCCGCTGTCAGTGAATTTAATTGAATTGCCAAGCAAATTGAGCAAGATCTGCCGCAGACGAGTTGGGTCCGTTTCGATGGTTGTTGGAATCGGATTATCGAGTTCGATCGTAAATGCGAGTCCTTTGTCAGCAGATTTCTGACGTAATAAAGAACTAACATCTTCGAGAATCGGCAGGATCGGCGCTGCGATCCTTTCGATATTCATCTTTCCGGCTTCAATTTTTGAAATGTCCAGTATGTCGTTAATTACGGCGAGTAGATGCTGTCCGTTGCGACACACCGTCGAGATTGCATTACGTCGATCGTTCTCACTGAGACTCGGTTCGAGTAAGCATTCGGAGTAACCTAGTATGGCAGTCATCGGGGTGCGGATTTCATGACTCATTTTCGCAAGGAACTCGCTCTTCGCCCGACTGGCCGCTTCGGCAGCGTTTTTGGCTCGAACAAGCTCTGCGGTCCGCTGCTCGACACGGAGTTCAAGAGTATCATGAGCCGCTTGTAACTCGCGTCGCGCAGATTCGATCTGCGCAAGCATTGAATTAAAGCCCTGACACAACACTCCAAATTCATCACGGGAGACTTGCTCGACACGAAGTTGATAATTGCCTTCTGAAGAGACTTGTCGCATCGTCTCAACAAGTTTCATGAGCGGCGAGGTGAAGGCACGTTGCAGGCACTTCGATAGCAAGCCTGACAAGAACAAGGATGTCACAAGCACGCCGACGAGAATAAGAGACACGCGTTCGAATTGAGCGTGCAGATCATCGAGCTTCGATCGGACTTGAATATGTCCAATCACTTCGCCGGCACGTTCAATTGGTAACGTGACTTCTAAGTATCGATCGCCCTCGAAGTACACCGATTCGTGGGTGAGGCTCTTTGGATCAAAGTGATCAGTGACAACTTCGGGATAAGTCGCAAAGAGTTTGTTGTGTTCGTCGAGTAGAAAGGCATGGACAACCGATTTCTGCGATTCGAAAGACCTCAGCAATTGCTTGCCGGTGTGTTGATCCATGAACTCCAGCGCTGCCGCCGAACTATGTCCAATCGTGGTCGCCACTGACATCAATTGCTCAACTTTTGATGCGCGAATCATGCGCAAGTCGTTGACGATAACTGCCGCTCCAGCAACAACGAGCGCAAGGACTGTTGCGCTCGTTGTGAGTGCGTTGAGTTTGAATCGAATCGAAGCATTACGAAGCAGCCACATGGCTCGGGCACTCCTCGCATCTGACGACGGGAACAAACGGACTTCGTCATCTGCAAAGTAGTCCAGGTTTAAGAGGCAGGATGACTTATACGGCCATTCTGATTTTACGCCGTCGTCTCTCTCACCAATTAAATGGTCTATGAGGATCCGCCCAAAGCACCGTGAGTAATTCTCCCTCCAACATACGGTAAATCACTCCTTGAATTCCCAAGCCCAAAATGCAGACCAGCCGCCACATTCCACGCCAACTCTCCTACGAGTCGGAGTTACTCACGTGTGATAAACTCGTCGAGATTCATCAAAATGCGAGTGGTGGCAATCCAACTCGCAACTTCTATTTGATTCTCGCTCACACTGGGGTCGTTACTCGCGAGACTGATGGCGAGTTCGGGATGCTTCGCATACCAGTCCCGCGCAGCCGTCAGGAGCATGGTAAGTTCGTTCAATTCAGCCGATCGCGGTGGACGTGCTACACACTGCCGAAAAGCCTGCTTTAGTCGTGCAGCGTCGCCATTGGCAGGCATCTTCAGCAGGCGTTGAGCGAAAGCGCGCGCTGCTTCGGAAAATTGTTCGTTGTTGAGTGTTTGCAAAGCCTGCAGCGGCGTATTCGACGCGCGCCGTTCGACGCATGTGAGATTGGCGTCGGGACAATCGAAGATCGTTAAGTTGGGATGTGGAGCCGTGCGTTTGAAGAACGTGTACATCCCCCGACGATAACGCTCGTCGCCCTTCGAAGATGTCCACTTGAAGTTGCCGGCATAGCTCAACTCGGCGATTCCTGCCGGCAACGGTGGAAAAACGCTGGGGCCGCCAACTTTGAGTGACAACAAACCGGCAACAGAGAGGTTAATGTCGCGAACAATCTCGGCCTCAACACGCAATCGGTTCTGCCTCGCGAGCCATAGATTCTGAGGGTCAACATCACGCAGTTCATGGCTTTGTACCGAAGATTGCAGATAGGTCGCTGACATCACGATCTTCTTGATGAGTGCTTTGCGCGACCAAGCTTGGTGAGTTGAAGGACTAACGAATTCACTCGCGAGCCAATCCAGTAACTCGGGATGAGTTGGTCGTTCGCCGCGCACCCCAAAATCATTCGGCGTGCGTACGAGACCATTTCCGAAAAGCAACCGCCACGCATGGTTGACCGTGACACGCGGAGTCAATGGATTTTGAGGATGCACAAGCCAAGCGGCGAGATCGAGTCGGTCTCCGCGCGATTGGGTATCACGTGGCTTGAGCGGCGGAAGCGTGCTCAGTGCCGCAGCCTCCACTTCAAGATCAGTGAGTGGGGCCAAAAAATCTCCCCGTTTGAGTACGAAGGTTTGCCGAGGATTTGCCACGCGCTGGGCGAGGATGCGCACCGTCAACTCTGGCTTCGCGGGCTCTTTTTTCTTGATGTCAGCCAATTTCTCGACAAGTTCCTTGGTCGGGCCAACAGTACTGCTGAAATAATCGAGCAATTGCTGTTGCTGCGTATCACTCCGCTTTTGAGGCTCCACCGCGAACAACTTGACAATCGACTCAGGCAAGGAAACCGGTGCTTCCATGCCCGTCTGTAACTGGAGTTTGAAGCGACCAATTGTGTGCTGTGTACCATGTTGCTGACTCAGTTTGATTCGCACGAAATACGGCGCAGCGACTACGAGTGGTTCACTCAACGTGAAAACAGCCCAGTGCTCCTTGCCAAACTGCGGAGCGATTGCCCAACCTGAATCGAGCTTGCCATCAATGGCTTTAGACGCAGCGAACGTACCGTTGTCCTGTTCGAAGTCGGCTTTGGCGGATGCGAATTCCACGTGGCGAGCGTCCGAAAAATCAGACCGTGTCGCGACTTCAAACGTCATCTCACTCAGCACGAAGTTGCCATGAGCAACTCGTCCTGGACCTTTTGCCGGCAAACTTGGATCAGGAAGCACATCTAATCGCAGACCCGTTAATCCATTGACCTGCGTTTGCCCGGTTATGGTGTAGGTCGCGGTCGGAGGATTCGCGCCGCTCACCAACACCGAGCGATCCTTCTGAGTTGTGAACTTCATGTCGCCATCGCCAGACACCTGCAGATTCTCAATGGCGTGTCTCTTCGATGGATTAGCGGCGACTTGAGAGAACTGCTGCGGAGTATTTCGCACCCACTCGTTAAATGCAGGACCAAGTTGGCCCTGTTCGGATCTCAGCTTGGCTGCAAGCTCTGCAACTGACGCGTCGTGCGACGCCTTCGCCGCGACATACGCCGCGACATCACTGTCAGACTTAGGTACGACAGTGGTCGTCTCATCGCCGTTATTAAAGAACGCAAAGAGTTGGTAGTACTCACGCTGTTGAATCGCGTCGTATTTATGGGTGTGGCAACGAGCACAACCAATCGTCAAGCCAAGCCAGACAGTGCCCGTCGTTTCAGTCCGATCGAAACACGCTTCAATGCGCCACTGCTCTTGATCGGTGCCGCCTTCGGTGTTGGTTAGCGTCTGCCGATGAAACGCGGTCGCGAGCTTCTGCATCGGAGTCGCATTAGGTAACAAGTCGCCCGCCAGTTGCTCGATGGTGAACTGATCGAATGGCATGTCAGCGTTGATGGCATCGATCACCCAATCGCGCCAGCGGTAGGCATCCGGCCTGGCGTTATCTTTCTCAAAGCCATCGGAGTCCGCATAACGCGCCATGTCGAGCCAGTGTCGTCCCCAACGTTCACCAAAATGCTGCGAGGCTAGTAATCGGTCAACAAGCAATTCAATCGCATTCGGTCGCTCGTCCGCCACGAAGGCATCCACTTCTTCAACCGACGGTGGCAATCCCAACAAATCGAGACTGAGCCGTCGGATGAGTGTGTAACGATCGGCCATCGGTGACGGCCGAAGCCCATGCCGCTGTTGAGCGGCGAGGATGAACAAGTCAATCGGATTCTTAGCCCAGTTGGCATTCTGCACGTTTGGCAAATCAGGACGCTTCACCGGCTGATAAGCCCAATGGGTATTCTTCTCGCGCACGTCGCCGCTGTCCGGCCACTCGACTCCCTGATCGATCCAGGCCCGCAAGACTCCGACTTGCTCAGCCGTAAGCCGCTCACCTTCAGGCGGCATCACATGATCTGGATCAACCGCCGCGACGTACTTGATGAGCCGGCTCTCCGCGCTTTTGCCTGGCACGATGACCTTGCCAAGATCGCCTCCATTCAACGCGGGCATCTTGCGATCAAGCCGCAAACCGGACTCTTGCTTCTTGTCGGCGTGACAACTCCAACAATGTTTGACGAGCAATGGCTGCACGTCTTTGACGAAGTCAACTTGGCGTTCAACGGCTTTCGGCAAGTCCGCAGCAGCAAGCGGTGCAAGTCCCAGCAGTCCCCACGAGAGCAGCAATGCAGCAATGAGTTGTCGCATGATCGGCCTCAGTCAGTTTTGAAACGTCGCGGAGCAATGCGCAGAAGACGGCAGCATCTTATTGAGAAGCGTTCTTTGATTGCTGCCGGTTGTGTTCGCAAGTCGTTGAAGCAGAGCAATGCGTGAAACACGATCATCACAACATCACGAAGGCAGAAGCGATGCGCGCACCGTGACTTACTTCTTTTTGAGTTTCGGCTCTGGTTGACCTCGAGCCCATTCCCAATCGACGCTGTAGTCATCGTCGCGGCCTTGGTCGTTTGAGTCTGTGATCCATTGCTCAGTCGCAACTCGCAGTCGCTGAAGTGCAGACACATGCTCTGGATTGCGAGAGTTCGCTAAGTTGACGGTCTCATGAGGATCCGACGCCGTGTCATAAAACTCTTCAGTGGGCATCGAGGGAGCAGTGATGAAGAGCTGCGCCGGATGACTCAGCTTGCCGTCTGCGGCGAGTTGCTTCATCAAATTCCAAACCGGGTATTGAGTGATCTTGTAGTCATTCCTCAACAGCATCGGTCGATCGGGAGTGAAGTTACGGATGTAGCGATAGCGTGCATCTCGCGCGGTGCGGAAGCGGAAGTTGGTTTGATCACAGCGGTCTCGCGCACCGAACACGATGTCACGTGGCGGTTCAGCAGTCGTACCCAGGAATGGTCGACCTTGCATGGCGGCCGGTTTCGTAATTCCTGCCCAAGCCAGCGTCTGAGCGGTCACATCCAGCGAGAGCAGCAATCGATCGCTTGCTGTTCCTGGTTGAAAATCGCGCGGTGGTTTAAGTGCCGACGGCCAGGAAATAACGAGCGGCACCAGTAATCCGCTGTCGTAACAAAACTGCTTCGCGCGGACATGCGCCTGCCCGTTGTCACCCACAAACACAACGATGGTGTTGTCGGCGAGTCCATCGGCTTTGAGTTGCTGCAGAATCCGGCCAACCTTGCGATCCAGTTCAGTCGCGGCGTCGAGGTACTGCGCCCAGTCCTGCCGCACGATCGAGTGGTCCGGATAGTACGGCGGGATTTCGACTTTCTGAGGATCGGCATGCGCTGGCGCATGAAACGAACGATGCGTTTCCTGAAAGTTGACCTGCGCGTAAAACGGCTGATGGTCCTTGAGGTCGGCCCAGTTCGCTGAGTCAAATGGCTTGCCGGTGTATTTGAAATTCCAGTCGGTCTTGCCTGAACCTTTCAGATTCACCGACTCGGGAAACTCGCGGACATTGGCCGTGAAGTAGCCGGCATCGCGCAGCCAATCGGTGACGACTTTGACGCCATCCGGTAACGGCTGTTTGTCTTTTTCAGCCGTGCGGTGTTGATGCGCACCGATCGTTGTCTGATACATGCCGGTCATGAATGCGCTGCGACTGGGCGAGCAAACAGGGGCTGTCGTAAAGTAGCGCGTGAATCGCATCCCACTTGCCGCCAGTTCGTCGAGATTTGGAGTCTGCACCTCGCGAGTGCCGTAACAACCCAGGTGTTGCCCAAAGTCTTCGGCAATCAGCCACAAGATATTGGGCTTCGCTTGGGCAACTGCGGTTGCCGTCAATGCGAACCAGCTCACCAACAATGCAAGGCAGAGAATGAATGTTCGTCGCATCTACAAGGCTCCTGAAGGAAACTGATCACGAGCACTTCTTACGTTGGTGTGTGAGTTAATTGAAAGTCACTCCAAAGACTCGGTCGTCTCCGGCGCTTGAGCCATCGCTCTGGTCTCTGTTGAATGGCTATTGCATTCGCCTTCTTCCTGCTGCACTACTGCGAGTCATCTACCCTATGTCCGACGCCGTCGCACAACAGATCAACCAGCTTCGCCGCGAGATCGAGCATCACAATCGGCTTTACTATGTCGAGGCTTGTCCCGAGATCAGTGATCTCGACTATGACCGCCTCATGAAGCGGCTCGAAGCATTGGAAGGCGAGCATCCCGAGCTTGCGAGTCCAGAGAGCCCGACTCAGAAAGTCGGTGGCGCCCCCATCGAAGGCTTTCAGCCCATCGCCCATCGCGTGCCGATGATTTCCATCGACAACGTCTACATCGAATCCGAGGTCCGTGAGTTCGACGCGCGTGTGCTGAAGCTGCTCGACGGCGCTCAGCCCGAATACACGATTGAGTACAAGATCGACGGAGTCGCCCTCGCGCTGGTCTATGAGCATGGCCGACTCGTGCAAGCCGTGACACGTGGTGATGGGCGCGTGGGCGATGATGTCACCCACAACGCCAGAACCATCGGTGGCATACCACTCAAACTGCATGGTGTTTCTCAACCACCAGTCATCGAGATTCGTGGTGAGGCCTACATCGCGAACTCGGACTTCGCCCATCTTCGTGCCGAGCAAGAGCGCGAAGGGAAAGAGCTTTTTGCGAACCCGCGCAATGCCACGGCCGGAGCGTTGAAGAGTCTTGACCCCAAAAAGTGCGCTCAGCGACGACTGCGATTCTTCGCGCACAGCGTGGGCTATGTAGATGGCCTGACGTGCGCAAGTCATACCGAATACCTCGAAATGGTACGCCGACTGGGAGTACCGACCACGCCTCGTGTGGGCTGCTTTCCAACGATCGACGCGCTGCTGGAGAATGCCCATACCTTGATGGATGGTTTGCATGAGCTGGACTTTGAAGTCGACGGGCTCGTCATCAAGGTCAATAGCTTTGCGCACCGCGACATGCTTGGTTCGACCGCCAAAGCGCCGCGGTGGGTCATCGCCTACAAGTGGGAAAAGTACGAAGCCGTCACTCAACTCGAGGCCATCGAGATTCAAGTTGGCAAGACGGGAGCGCAAACACCGGTGGCGTATCTCACGCCTGTCGAGATCGCTGGCACGACGGTCTCACGCGCCAGCTTGCATAACCGCGACGAGATCAAACGACTCGGAGTGCGTATCGGCGACTGGGTCGTTGTCGAGAAAGCTGGCAAGATCATCCCGCATGTGGTGCGCGTTGAAGAGCACCGTCGCACGGGTGTCGAACTGGAGTATGAATTCCCAACGAGCTGCGCCGCGTGCCACTCACCGACGGTGCAAGACGAAGGGGGCGTTTATGTCCGCTGCCAGAACCCGAACTGTCCAGCACAACTGCGTGAGACACTACGCTACTTTGCGTCGCGGGCGGCGATGGATATCTCAGGGCTCGGTACAGAAATCATCGCCAAACTGACTGCCGAACCTCCTCTGGTGAACTCAATCACGGACTTGTTCCGTTTACATACCCAGCGCGACGAGCTTGCCAAGCGACTCTACAAAGCTGGCACGAAAAAGGCCGAAGGCAAGGAAGAGCAATCGTTGATCGACAAGCTCTTGAAGGGCATCGAGCAAGCCAAGTCACGACCTCTGTGGCGGTTGCTTACGGGGCTCAATATCCGGCACGTCGGACAACGGACCTCGCAAATTCTCGCTGACCGTTTCGGAACCACGGATGAGATTCTGAAACAAGACGTTGCTCAACTCGCGGAAGTCGATGAAGTGGGTGACGTCATCGCCAAATCGATTCACGATTTCATGTCGTCAGACGCAGGACGCCGCACGCTCGACGAATTGCGTGAACTCGGAGTGCATTTGGGCGAACCTGTCGTTGTGAAGCCGCTCAGCGAACAGAAACTCGCAGGCCAAACGATCGTCGTGACGGGCACCTTGAAGCACTTCACACGTGACAGCATCAAAGAGTTCATTCATCAGCAAGGCGGCAAGCCTTCGGGCAGCGTCTCGAAGAAAACCAGCTTCGTCATCGCCGGGGAAGAGGCCGGTAGCAAACTGGATAAAGCCCAAGAACTCGGAGTCCGGGTTCTGAACGAAGACGAATTCCTGGCGTTGTTTGATGGCAGCGACACGAAAAAGTTGGAGCCAACACCGGGCTTACTGTTTTGAAGAAGTGGTGCGGGCGGACCAGTCAGCATGTGTGGGACTTAGCGCTGCTCTAGTCGCGCTTCCAGCGCAGCGAGCCGAGCTTTCAACTTCGCAATCTCGTCGTCAACGACATAGCCGAGCTTCACTCCCACTTTTGCTACCGACTGTGGCGCAATGATCTCCGGTTCGTCGACGAATTGAGTGCGTGTTAGCCACAAGAGACCATCTCCTGTTTGCACAAGACTGCCACGCTCGGGACAAGTCAGCAGGACTCGACCTGGCACTCCCCGCCAAGGCAGATGATGCTCAAGCTCGGCACGCCACACAATCAGCTTGCGGTCACCGAGGTAACAATAAGCACCAGGATGTGGGTCGCTTGTCGCACGAATGAGGGCCTGAATCTCGATGGCAGAACGTTGCCAGTCGATCAAACCATCGTCGGGACCTCGCTTGCCGTTGTAAGTCGCGAGCACTTCATCTTGCGGGCGCGGGTTCCATTCGCCGGCGAGTAATTTCGGCAACCATTCATCGAGCGCGGAAATGATGGCCGCTTCAAGCTTGTGAGTGACATCGGAAGCGTAGTCGCGTGGCGAGACGTTGAAGGGACGTTGAACAAAGATCGGCCCTGAGTCCGTGCCCTCGTCCATCAAAAAGAACGTCGCAGCACCGGGGACGCCATCAAACACGAGCCAGGCCAGCGGCGCCCGACCTCGACCTGCCGGCAAGAACGTCGGATGAAAGCCAATGCTGCCATATTTCGGAACCGCGAGCAGATCCGCACCGACAAGTTGCGAGAGACCAACGACAAACATCAAATCAGGTTGCCACTCGCGGACCTGCTCAACGACTGCGGCGTCATTGATGTTGCGAAACGTGACACAAGGAATACCGGCAGACGCAGCAATCTCATCCAGGACTTCGAAGCCGGTCACGGTGTGGGCCGAGGCTTCTCGCAATTGCAGGACACCGACCACGGGAGCCCGATGCCGAATTAATGCTTTGAGCGTCAGCGCCGTGGAGAGCGTCGCACCAGCAACAACGATGCGACCGAGCGGAGCCGTTGGGGAGTGAGCAACCAAAGGCATGCAGATTCCTTGTTCTTCAGTTGGGAAACCAACCACTCGTGCAAACGGTGCGGAACGCTCGCCCCCAACGGCAACGGCGATGTCTTGTCGCATTAGGTTGGTACGCGGACTCGATCGAGAATCTGTCGAATCGCGGATTGAGATCGCTCGCGCTGGCCTTCGCGCACAAGACCCTTGCTGATGACGCGATGTGCCAAAGTCGGAATCGCAATCCGTTTCACATCATCCGGGCTGACAAAGTGACGACCTTCTACGAAAGCCAATGCTTGAGCCGCTCGATAGAAGGTCAAGGCCCCACGCGTGCTCGCGCCCAGGGTGAGGTCGGGATGCTTACGCGTTTCCGTGACGATCTGCAGCAGGTAATCGCTGACCGAGTCTTCGACGACGACTTGTCGGACCTGCCTTTGCAAGTCGGCAAGCTGAGCTCCCTCAATCACGGATTGCACCTTGTCTGAAGGTTGCCCGTCGCGGTGCTTCGTCAAAATGTCGCGTTCAACTTTCGGATCGGGATAACCAATCGAGATGCACAGCGTGAATCGGTCGAGTTGATTCTCGGGCAACGGAAACGTGCCTTCGAACTCAAACGGATTCTGCGTCGCCAAGACGAAAAACGGTCGCTGCAACGGACGAGTCTCGCCTTCGATCGAGACCTGCCCTTCATTCATGGCTTCGAGCAACGCGCTTTGAGTCCGCGGAGTCGTGCGGTTGATTTCGTCGGCCAAGAGCACATTCGTAAAGATCGGTCCTGGACGGAACTCGAATTGCCCAAGGTTGGGTAAGAAGACGCTCGACCCCAAGATGTCACTCGGCAGCATGTCCGGGGTGAATTGCAGACGAGTAAACGTGCAGTTGAGACTCTTCGCGATGGCCTTAGCGAGTGATGTCTTGCCGACGCCCGGCGAATCTTCGATCAGCAGATGCCCCTCGGTCAGCAACGCGACAATCGATAACTTCACGGCCTCTGGTTTCCCGATGACGGCAGTCTCGATGTTGCGAATCAGTTGATCGATCAGCGTTTGAGCAGCTTGCACGATGGTCCTTTAAAAGAAATCCGCCCCTCGGCAGTCCAGCGATGACCGCGAGTTTGGTCTTGTCGTACTGAGCCGGCACGTCACCCCAAACATCACCTACGTTGCCCAAAAACGCGCCGTTGTCGATCGCGAAGTTGTGCTGCGTGACAGTGCCGTTGGGAACGCCCTCTGAGCGTTGAGAGTTGGGGCCAAGCCCATCGTCATCAGTCGCCCACACCGAACCGAGGCCCGTGAACAGTATCGCCAATCCGAACAGGCACTTTCGCAGCAATTGCTTCATCACAGTCCTCTCAAGGTCTGGCCTGACAACTCAGGCAGCGCGATGATAGCGCCGACCACTTGAACCGCAACCTCGACTCATCAGCTCATTTATCAACCATCAAGCGAGTCCAATCTGACGCCGATCCCTGGAAATTCAGGACGCAGAAAGGCTTACGTCAGCCTGTCGTCACCGTGGCGTGGTGTCGCTGCGGGTCCTCTGTTTCGCGCGTTCGACAGGAACCAACGCTTCGAAATCACTGTCATGCACCAGCGAAAAGGCTGCCTTGCGAAGGGACCTTGACCCGTTAAATTCCGGCCCGCCTTGGCAAGGTAGCTCAGTCGGTTAGAGCACCGGCTTCATAAGCCGGGTGTCGCGGGTTCGAGTCCCGCCCTTGCTAGCTTTTGAAGACCCCGAAAACGATGCGGAAACGCTTACGTTTTCGGGGTTTTTCGTTATCAAGACTGAGCATCTCAGCCGCCGTACTTCAACATGCCGATTGAAGGCACCGCCGGTCCAACATCTTTCATGGTCATGAATAGCACCGACGTTGTCGGGCTCTTCTGGTTTGGTAAGCGTTTATGACTCCGCAGTTTGTTTCTCAGCGCCGCGTCGAGTTCTCTGATACCGACATGGCTGGCATCATCCATTTCTCAAGCTACTACCGTTACATGGAGGAGGCCGAGCATGCTTTCTTCCGCTCGTTGGGACTGAGCATCATGCTTAAGCAAGCGGACGGCACGGTGATCGGTTGGCCGCGAGTCTCTGCCGCTTGCACCTTTGAAGCACCCGCTCGTTTCGAAGACCTGCTTGAGATCCGTGTCTTTGTCGAACGCAAAGGAGTGAAGTCCTTGACGATCCGATATGAATTCTGGCGTGACAACGCGCGAATCGCGCATGGCCGGATGAAGACGGCTTGCTGTTTGTGTCGGCATGATGCTCCGTTGATCTCGATTCCGATCCCTGCCGAGATCGAGTCACGCATCCAAGAATGTCCTTCAGAGAATCCTGCTCCCCATGTCGATCGTTAATCCTCCCCTGGCTGACCTTTCCATTTCCGCCCTGCGCAAGGACTACAACGGCCCGACGGGAACCGTCGCTGTCTTGCGAGGAGTGAATCTCGACCTGCATCGTGGTGATTCGGTCGCCATCACCGGACCATCAGGCTCGGGCAAGAGCACGCTGCTCTACATCGTCGGAGCTTTAGACCAAGCGACGAGCGGCACGCTACGAGCGTTCGGCGTCGATCCCGGCCAGCTTGGCATCTCTGAGCAAGCTCGTTTTCGGAATCAGCACATCGGCTTCATCTTTCAAGACCATCATTTGCTGCCGCAGTTGTCTGTCTTAGAGAACGTGCTGGTGCCCTTAATTGCCGGAAACGGCGTGACTGATACCGACGAGCAACGTGCTCGCACGCTGCTCGAACGAGTTGGACTTGCGCATCGAGTGGATCATCGCCCTGCTCAGCTTTCCGGCGGTGAGCGACAGCGTGTGGCTGTCTGTCGCGCGCTCATCAACGCACCGACGTTGGTGCTGGCGGACGAACCGACAGGCAATCTCGATCGCGCGACCGCTCAAGCCATTGGCTCACTGCTACTCGAACTCAGCCGAGAACAGAACGTGCTCTTGCTCTGCGTGACACATAGCCAGGAACTCGCGCAGCAATTCGCTCAGCACTGGGAGTTGCGGGACGGACAACTGGTCCAACTGAAGTAAGCCACTCAAGCAAAGAAGAAGACCTTCTCCGCGGTCTTCGCGAGCAGCCACTGCTTGTCAGACTCGGAGATTCCGTCGAGGCGATCGCGAATCAATGTGATCGAGGCGCGGTAGTTATTCCCACCCTGAATCTGATACGGGCAATCGCTGGCCCACATCAACCGCTGTGGGCCGAAAGCGTCGAGCAACTTCTTAATCATTGGGATGAGTTCCACATGCGGCGGCGTCTTGCGTCCCAAGGCGTAAAAAGCCGAGATCTTCACCGTCGCGTGCTTGAACTTCGCGAGTGAACAGAGCGCTGCGATATCCGTCTCACGCATCTGCCCGTCGACGCCAATGCGGGCGAAATGATCGATCACGACGGGCGTTTCAGGATACTTCGCACACATGCCTGCCACGCCGGGTAGATTTGCGGCATTGATCAAGCAACACATCGCCTGCCGCGTCTCAGCACCCGTCTTCCACATGTCATGCATGCCGCCGGTATCCAACCAGCCCGCTTGCTCGGACTCCGGACGAATGAACGGAGTGATACGGAAGCCAGTGACACCTTGCCGCAGCAACTCCTTCATCGTCGCGCCAGGATGGGGCAAGTGATCGTCAACCATGCCCTGCACGCGAAACAGCTTGGGATGCCGACGCACGGCGTCCACTAAGTACGAGTTATCGAACAAGTGGTAGACCGAATGCTGAATCAAGACGACTCGCCCCACTCCTTCCGGTCGCGCGATCGCCATTAATTCGTCATCAGTAAAACTCGGTGGACTCAGATCCTTCACGGTTTTGCCAGGCGCGAGCGGAAACTTGTCCGCAATCGGTGGCCAAATATGAGAATGGGCATCGATCCACGGCAAACCTTCGAGTGAGTCCGCAGCCTGAGCAACCATCGGTGCAAGTCCTAGTGCCAACGCCCCAACAGCCAGCGCGTCGCGACGATTCAATGACTGATCGGTGAGCATGAACAACTTCCTCGTTATTTCTTCGGAGCCGCAGCAGCGGGGGCAGGAGCAGGCGGCGGAGTGATCACACCTTTGCGGACGTCGCTGCTTTCGACACCCTCCAAGAGCACGTTCGCGACGACGGGTTTTTCGTCCTTCATCGTGACCCACACAAAATGATCGAAGCGACCGTCAGCGATGCCGGTCAGCTTTGACGCCCCCCCAGTCGTCGCCAGCATGTAGTACTCCATGCCCTTGCGGATGAACTTGCCGTACTCGTGTTTATGTCCGGCAAAGACGGTGTATTTGCGGCCTTGCAACGAATCCTCAATCGCTTGCCAGCCGAGCTTCACCAGGTCTGCTTTCGGGTAGGTCCAAGTGGGCTTATGCATGAAGACATAAGTCCAACGCACGTCTTTGTTCTCAGCGAGCGTCTGGGCGACCCAGCGTTGTTGAGCTTCACTGAACTGGAAGTCGATCTCCTTCGTACATGGCGGATCTTCCGAATTCAGGACTAAGAACAAACAGTCACGATAGCGGAAGTGGTAGTAAGTCCGACCGAACTTGCGTTTCCATTCATTGCTCATGGGAACGTTGCTGGTGTCATGATTTCCCACGCAGAGAAAGAAGGGCATCTGCAACGCGTTGATGTGCGACTCGAACTCGGCCCACTCCAAGGCCCAGGCACCCGGATCCTCGGAGTAACCTTCGATGAGATCTCCCACCGAAACAACGAACTCGGGTTGCATCAGGTTGATGCGGTCGACGGCCTTCTGAAAAATACCAGGGCGATGCCCGCCGGTCCGATCGGTGACGATCGCGAACTGAAAGCTATTGGCCTTGTTATTGAGTTCCTTCTTGGTCCACGGATTCTTCGACTCTTCGATGATGGAAAGCCCGGATGGCGCGGTTGCTTCGGGTGTGCGTGTCAGTGCGAAATGACTGGCTGCACCGAGAACACCGAGCACCAGTACCAATTGGAAGAGTCGTCGCATGGGTTGTCCTTTTGGAAAAATCTGCCAAGTCCGCATAGTTGCGCAGCGAGGGTAGTAGTTTGCAGTCGGTCACTCAAATGGCCGCCTCCGCCGCTGGGTAGAGCGGATACTTTGATCGTGAAGCTGTAACGATTGCGGGCAAGGTCCGTTTGCAACGGTTTTGCCGAACCGCAAATCGTGAAAGACTCGCAAATTGATTCGAGACCCGCGCGGCCTAGAATCGGTCTGCTCGGTCGCATGTGGATTGGCAGGAGATATGGAGCGAGTCTGAGTCGGCAGATGTCTATGAGGTCGGCTTTGGTGAAGTCCAAAGTCTTCCTGAGGACATCACACCAGAGACAGGTTGCTGACCCAGGTGGTCACAGCCGTGTCACAAGCCCGTCAGATTGGCCTCGTTCCCTCGCGTCGAACTCCCAAGTCGTAGGTCGGTACCCATGGCGAAGAAGTATTTGAGTTTAGATGAAGCGGCAACCAAGTTGGGCGTCTCGCAAGAGGCACTGAAGAAGGCTCGCGAGAAAGGCGATCTGCGCGGCTTCGCGGATCGCGGCAACTGGAAGTTCCGAGAAGAAGATCTTGAGGAATATGGCCGCTCGATCACGACCGACTCGGACCCGGATGTTCCCATTCTCTCGCCTGATCTGGAGCTCAACTTCGGTGGCCAAAGCGACCAATCCGTCTTCAGCGGTGACGATGACGACATTGGCGAGCAACCGACGATCATCCGCAAAGCGGGCGATAGCAACGTGCTCTCCGAAGAGAGCGACCTCAATCTGTTCGATGTCGGTGACGAAGGCGCATCCGATAGTTCCGTGCGATTGATGCTCGACGACGACCTGATGAAGCCGTCGGACTCCAGCAAGATCAAAGGTAATAAGCAGGCATCTGCTGCGGCCAATAATGTCCCCACCAGCCAAACCGACAGCGATGGCAGCCTCGTCCTGCCGGACGATGAGTCCAGCAAGGACATTCCGATTTCGTTCAGCGACTCCAGCAGCGAACACCAACTTGATGGTAGCAGCGTCGATATTCCCATCTCGTTCGGTGATTCGAGCCAAGAGCTCGTCCTGGCGTTGGATGACGACGACGATGACAACAGCGCGCATGCCCTGCCGGGAATGGGTGATTCAGACAGCGATGTACGATTGGCTGTCGCTTACGAGACTCCGAACCTCAGCGACTCGAACAGCGAAGTCGTCTTAGGGGGCGCAAACTCCGATAGCGACATCCGGTTGCTCGATCAGACGCAGCCAATGAGGCTCGATCCAGATAGCGACAGCGACGTGCGGCTGATTAAGACCGACTCCGACAGTGACGTGCGACTGGTTGGCGATCGCTCTGATAGCGACGTTCGATTGCTGCCCGCAAAACGCGGCCTGCGTCCAGACAGTGATAGCGACGTCAGCCTCGCAGGTTCTGATAAAGACATTCCGTTGGCAATTGCCGACTCTGGAGATGAAGACCTTTCGGGCGATGGCTTCGTGATCGGCGAAGGCAGCGACATCAAGCTCGGTTCAGACAGTGGCATCAAGCTCGAGTCCGAAGGCGATAGCGGCATCTCGCTCGACTTGGCTGGCGATAGCGGCATCGCTCTCGACACCGGCACAGATAGCGACATCTCTTTGGCAGTCGATGAAGACGACGACGGCATCACGCTCGATACAGCAGGCGACAGCGGCATCGCTCTCGACTTGCCGGATGACAGCGGATTGTCGCTCGACGGCGCTTCGATGGAAGCAACCGCTCCGCTGATCAAGATGACTGGTCGCGGTAAAAAAGCCGCCGATGACTCAGCGACGCTGGTGCAGATGCCAACGTATGACATGGGCGACGAGGGCGACGAGTCTGATACCGACTTCGAGCTCGGAGCCCTGGAGGGCGATAGCGGTTCATCGGATACGAGCGTGCTGCTCTTCGATGATGAAGACGAAGCCGACGATCGCGGCGCTACGATGATCAAGAAGAAAACCAAAGAGCCCGAACACTCCGACGAGACGTTCGATCTCGAAGGTGCCGATGAGTTCGAGGATGAATCGGAAGAGGATCTCGTTGGTGAAGATGATGAGCTCGAAGACGAAGGCGGCGAAGACTTCCTGGCCGACGATGATGACTTCGAGTCGGACGATAGTTCTGTCGACGGCAGCATCGACGGCGCGGCACCTGCGGCCGTACGCATGGTAGCCATGGAACACGAGTGGGGTGCTCTCGTCTTCAGCGTGACTCTTGTTTCCGCACTGTTGATGGTGCTGGCTGGTGGAGTGATGTTCGATCTCGTGCGTTACAACTGGCGAGCCGGTGACTACGGCGTGATCGCCGGACCGCTCGTCGACATGCTCGGCATCAAGTAACTCCATCGCTCCCCATCAAATCGTTCGTACCCAAATCAATCGAAGGCCGACAGTTGCTGCAACAGTAGCGACTGTCGGCCTTCTGATATTGAGGGTAGACCTGGGTGAAGGAGAGCTGCTTGAGAACTCACATCACGATGGAATCGCGCCCCGAAAGCCCTCGTTTGGCAGCTTGGACAGTTGGTTGTCATCAAGCCTTGCTCCCCTAGACTCCAGCCCGTTTTTTGACGGAGTTCGGACTCGTTTGAGGCAGCAATGGCGAAAGATTTTTTGAAGGGAGCCCGCGACCATTACGACGTTGTGGTGATCGGGAGCGGACTCGCGGGACTCACATCGGCCAACATTCTCGCTCGCGCGGGACGCTCGGTGCTGCTGCTCGAACATCACTATCAGCTCGGCGGAATGGCCACTTGGTTTAAGCGAGCCGGCGGGCACATCTTCGACATCTCATTGCACGGCTTCCCCGTCGGCATGATCAAATCGTGCCGCAAGTATTGGACGCCCGAGATTGCGGACTCGATCGTGCAACTCAAAGGCATCCGCTTCGAGAACCCGCAGTTCTCGCTCCGCACAACCTTCGATCGCGAAGACTTCACGCGGATCATCACGACTCAGTTCGGTGTGCCTCAGGAGACCGTCTCGAAGTTCTTCGACACCGCGCGCGGCATGAACTTCTACGACGATCAAGGCAAGACGACGCGCGAACTGTTCGAGCAATTCTTCCCCGGTCGAGACGACGTCGTGCGTCTCTTGATGGAGCCGATCACATACGCGAACGGCTCAACGCTCGACGACCCGGCGATCACTTACGGCATCGTGTTCTCGAACTTCATGAGCAAGGGCGTCTTCACGTTCGAAGGCGGCACGGACAAGCTCGTCACTCAGATGAGGGCCGAGATGGAGCGGAACGGAGTCGATATCCGCATTCGCTCGCAGGTCGAGAAGATTGAAGTCAGTCCCGATCGCAAAGTGACTGGCGTCGTCGTCAACGGGAAGCGGATCGGCTGCGGAGCGATCATGTCGAACGCGAACCTCAAGCAGACGATCTTCGATCTCGCGGGCGAGCAGAACTTCGATCGCTCTTTCATCGACGAAGCGAAGGCCGTGCGGCTCAACACGAGTAGCTGTCAGGTCTATATCGCGCTCAAGCCCGGCGAGAGTTTTGATAATTGCGGGGATTTATTATTCCACTCGGAGCATCGCGGCTTCGATGTTGATGCGCTCTTGAGCAAGCAAGTCAGCAGCCGCACGTTCTCGTTCTATTACCCCTACACGCGGCCGGGGCACGATCGCTTCGTGATCGTCTCGTCGACGAACGCCCGCTTCGAAGATTGGGCCAGCTTGCCCGAAGACCAATATCAAGCCGAGAAGCAAACGCTGATCGAAGGCACGCTCGACTGCCTTCAGAAGTACGTCCCGAACATCCGACAGCAAATCGACCACTGCGAAGCGTCAACGCCTCGCACGTTTCAGCACTACACGCGGCACTGGCGAGGTGCGTCGTTCGGGACGAAGTTCGAGGGGCTCGGCGTCAGCAAGAAGTTGCCCGAGCAAGTGGGCGGCCTTTTTCACGCAGGCTCAGTCGGCATCATCATGTCCGGCTGGCTCGGAGCGGTGAATTACGGCGTGATCGTCTCGAACGACGTCGACAAGTACCTGACGACGCCTGCCGCAACGGGTTGAGCGGCCGTCAGAGATTGCGTGGGGCACGTTTTCAACGTGCCCTATCCCAGTCATTGCAGCGTCCCTGCCGGAGTGTGCTGCGCCAGATCGGCGATCATCGCGTCCGTCGCGGCATCGACAGCTTGCTCCCATTGAGCGGGCGAGAACTGCGACTTGTACGGCTCTTGGCGCCACGGAAAGTTGATGCCGCGCGAGCTATTCACGAGCGCTCCGAGACCATTCGCATGAAAGCCGGATGCGACCTCTGAAGCTCCGCCGCCTTGAGCACCGTAGCCGGGAATCAAGAAGGGAGTGCTCGGCATCGCCGCTCGCAGTTCAGCAAGCTCAGCGGGATACGTCGCGCCGACGACTGCTCCGACGAGCCCGTGCCCGTCCGCTCCGGCCGTTTGTTGACTGAGCTTTTCAACAGTTGCGGCCACTCGTTGATAGAGCTTGCGGCCTTCGACATCGACGGCGTCTTGAAACGTGCCGGCTCCGGGATTGCTCGTTCGCACAAGCACATAGATTCCGGCACCGCGTTCCTTCGCAACCTTTACGAAGGGCTCAAGAGTGTCGGCTCCGAGATACGGATTCACGGTCAGCGCATCCGAGCCCCACAATGACGCATTGGAATCAGCTCCCGCGAGATAGGCTTGCGCATAGGCCTCAGCCGTCGTGCCGATGTCGCCGCGCTTCGCATCGCAGATCACAACGAGCCCCGCGCGACGCGCTTTGCGAATGACATTCGCCAGTGCTCGACATCCCGCCGGTCCATACTGCTCGAAAAATGCCGCTTGCGGTTTCACCGCTGGGACGCGCGAAGCAACGACATCGATGATGCGGCAACAGAACTCTTCGAACGCGGTTGCCGCGACGTCTTCAGGATTCGCAACGCGAGCCCGCGCGGCATTCATCACGTCGTCCGGCAACCAATCCAGCCGCGGGTCAAGTCCGACCAACGCAGGAGTTTTCTTAGTGCGAACGGCAGCATTGAGTCGATCAGCGTAGTGATGCATGTAATTCAAAAAAGTTCTTGAGAAGAGATCCGTTCGCCACTTGATGCACAGCCTTCAGGCCCCGCGACGAGTTCGATCTTTAATGACAACGGAGCCAACTGGTGTTTCTATCCGTAGTAGGAAGCAAGCCCGCCTCGAAAGCAACCGAGCCCTAACCGTGGCTTAGCTGCTCCACGAAACAGCCCACATCAAGCTCACACTCACCCCCTGCGCACATACCGCTGCCGAAACTTCAAGGGCGTCAGGCCCACGTGCTTACGAAACAACTGCGTGAAGGAACTTTGATCGCAAAAGCCGAAGCGCGTCGCCACTTCAGCGATCGACTGATCCGAATGCAGCAGCGCATCGCTCGCGGCTTGAATGCGGGTCTTGATCAGAAATTCTTGCACGCTCAGTCCAAAGACCGCCTGAAACTTACGATGCAGTTGCCGTGGCGAGAGTCCCGCGCGCTCGGCCAGCTCTTCGACGCTCATTCGCTCTTGGTGATGCTCGCGGATGTAGGTAATCGTCGAGTCGATCAACGACATCGGTTCGAGGGTACGGCGTTGGCCTTCATAGCTCCGCACCGCACCCATCACTCCGATGATCTCGCCGCGTGTGTCCATAACTGGCAGTTTGTTGGTAACGAACCAATCGAGCACGCGCTGCTCGTTGTACCAAAGCTCGACGCGCCCAATGATCGGCTGCCCGGTCGACATCACATGCTGATCGTCGCAGACAAAATGATCGGCGGCATGTGATGGGAAGAAGTCGTAATCGGTCTTACCGATTAACTCCGCTTCGCTCGCAACACCGAGATGCTCTTGAAAGCAACGGTTTGCACAAATCATGCGGCTCAGCCGATCCTTCACAAAAAACGAGACCCCCGGTAGATCCTCAAACAAGGCCTGAAACTGCTGCGGCCCGCCCATGCGACGAAAGAACTCTGTCTGCAATCGAGCAGGCTCTGATGTCGTTGCGCCGTCGATGTCATGCGCATCGCGAAGAGAGTGACGCGGAGATTGTGCGGTGGGTTTCATGTCGGATAGTCGATAAAAAATGTCCGATCCACACAAGAATGCGGCAACAGTTTCGATCTACTTTACAAGAAGTGGATGCTCCGTTTCGTGACTGTCGACCGATCCTCGGTTTGATCATTCTTAAGTATCACGGCTTATGACAAGGCGAGACAGAATGAAAGCATTGCTCTCCATCGTGCTCTGCGGGGCGACCGTCACTGCGTTGGCTCAAGACTCGAAGCCGCAAGAGCCTCGACCTGAACGAGGACGCTTCGGCGGTCCGATCACACTCCAGGCCGACGACGTTCCCGCATTTCCTGAACCGGCAGCGGACATCATTCAGCGACGTGAAGAAATCCCGCACGGCAAGTTGGAGATGATCGAGTACGACTCAAAGACCGTCGGCACTCGGCGCAAGATGCAAATCTATACGCCACCGGGATACTCGAAGGACGCCGGGAAGAAGTATCCGGTGCTCTATTTATTACACGGCATCGGCGGCAACGAGACCGAATGGCAGCACTTCGCGTCTCCAAACGTGATGCTCGACAACTTGATCGCCGACGGCAAAGCCGAGCCGATGATCATCGTGATGCCCAATGGCCGAGCCCAAAAGAACGACCGCCCCGAAGGTAACGTCTTTGCATCGGCTCCAGCCTTCGCGGTCTTCGAACGTGACTTGCTCGATGACGTCATCCCGACAATCGAGTCGCGCTACGCCACTCACACTGACCGCGAGCATCGAGCCCTCGCCGGCCTCTCCATGGGCGGCGGCCAGTCGTTGAACTTCGGACTCGGGCATCTCGACAAGTTCGGCTGGGTGGGCGGCTTCTCGTCAGCTCCAAACACCAAGCCTGTGAAAGAACTCTTGCCCGACCCGAAAGCCGCGAAGCAATTAAAATTACTCTGGCTGTCCTGCGGTAAGAAAGACGGCCTCATCCGCATCAGTCAGGGAGTTCACGCTTACTTGAAAGAGCACGAAGTCCCGCACGTCTGGCACGTCGCCGATCACGGTCACGACGCTCCCGAATGGAAGCAGGCATTGTTCTACTTCGTGCAAAAAGTTTTTCGATAAGATCCTGGCCATTGCGCGGCAGGGTCTTTGACCTCAGAACCTCTGCCTGTCAGAACGAATGATCTCATTTGGGGAGCCTCATAGATGCGTCAGTTGTGGAAGCTTTGGTTGTTGAGTGTGCTTGTTGTGATGGCGAGTGTGGGGCAGGCGGCAGAGCGACATCAAAAACTCAAGCTGCTGTATCTTGGTGATAGCGGGCATCATCAGCCGAGGGCTCGGTTTGGGCAGTTGCAGCCGGTGCTCGCTCAGCGGGGGATTGAGATCACTTATTCCGATGTTGTCGCGGATCTCAATGACGAGACGCTCGCGAAGTACGCGGGGTTAGTCGTCTATGCCAACATCGACAAGATTGAGGATTCGCAGGCGAAGGCGCTTCTGAGCTTTGTGGCGAGTGGTAAGGGGTTTGTGCCTTTGCACTGTGCTTCTTATTGCTTCAGGAATAATGACGACGTTGTCGCGCTCATGGGCGGGCAGTTTCAGCGGCATGGGACGGGGACGTTTCGAGTGACTCCGACTGAGGCGGGGCTTAAGCATCCGATTCTCTCGGGCTACAAGAGCTTCGAGTCTTGGGATGAGACCTACGTCCATACGAAGCACAACGAGAAGGATCGCGTGGTGCTGGAGACTCGCGCGGAAGGCGCGGGGCAGGAACCGTGGACTTGGGTTCGCACGCATGGCAAGGGCCGCGTCTTCTATACCGCTTGGGGACATGACGATCGCACGTTTGGCAATGCGGGGTTTCATAATCTCGTCGAGCGCGGCATTCGTTGGGCTTGTGGCGATGACCCGAGCAAGGTCCCGAGCTTCAGTGATAAGCCGGAGATGACTCCGCTCCGCAAGGACGTCAAAGCGTTTGAGTACGTCGACGCGAACATCCCCTTCTATCCGCCCGGCAAAGCTTGGGGCACGATGGATAAGGCTCCTCGCAAGATGCAGTTGCCGGTCGCGGCGGAAGAGTCCGTCAAGCACATCGTCACTCCGGTTGGGTTCGAGCCGAAGCTGTTCGCGACCGAGCCGATGATCGGGGGCAAGCCGCTCGCGATGAATTGGGATGAGCGCGGGCGTTTGTGGCTCTGCGAGTCGATGGACTATCCGAACGAGATTCAGCCGCAGGGCGAAGGTCGCGATCGCATCCGCATTTTCGAGGACACCAATGGCGACGGGCTCGCGGATAAGACGACCGTCTTCGCCGAGAAGCTGACGATCCCGACGGCGATCGCGTTCTATCGCGGCGGTGCCATCGTGCAGGACGGTCGCGAGACGATCTATCTCAAGGACACCGACGGCGATGACAAAGCCGACGTCCGCAAGTTGCTCATTAGCGGTTGGGGCATGGGAGATACTCACGGCGGGGTGAGTAATTTTCATTACGGGGTCGATAACTGGTACTACGGCATGCAGGGCTACAACAACTCGGTGCCCGAGTACGACGATGGGAAGAAGAAGGGCACTGCGTTTCGCATGGGGTTCTTCCGGTTCAAGGTGAGTGGCGATGCGTCGTTTAACCGCGACCCTCTGGGGAGCGCGTCGAACGGTGCCAGCGGTGACAATGCAAGGACGACATCGAAGGTCGGTGCCGTCGCGCAACAAGACTCGAAGTCAAACGCGGACGCGCTCCCCAGAGGGTCGCGATTAAACGGCGACATCAACGTGCGAGTCACCGAGGTCGAGTTCCTCCGCTCGACCAACAACAACACATGGGGCCTCGGCATCAGCGAGGAAGGGCTCATCTTCGGATCGACTGCGAACGGCAATCCGTCGGAGTTCATGCCGATCCCCAATCGTTACTACGAAGCGGTGCGAGGTTGGTCGAGCAGCGTGCTCGGCGGCATTGCGGACAGCAATAAGTTTGAACCGCTCGATGAGAGCAAGGTCCGGCAAGTCGATCAGCATGGTGGGTTCACGGCGGCGGCAGGGCATGCTCTCTACACCGCTCGCAACTATCCGAAGGAGTATTGGAACCGAGCCGCGTTCGTCACCGAGCCGACGGGGCATCTCGTCGCGACGTTTATCTTGAGGCAGGACGGTGCGGGCTATCGCTCGAAGAATTCTTGGAACCTGTTCGCGAGCAATGATGAATGGACCGCTCCGATCATGGCCGAGGTCGGGCCCGACGGAAACGTGTGGGTCATCGACTGGTACAACTTCATTGTGCAGCACAACCCGACTCCGGCTGGCTTCACGACTGGCAAGGGCAACGCTTACGAGTCTGAGCTGCGCGACAAGAAGCACGGTCGCATCTATCGCATCACTTACGCGCCGCATGAGAAGGCTGTTGCTGACGCGAAGAAGGAGTTGTTCCTGAAGTCGGCGGACAACGTCGGTAATAATAATGACACCGACGACGCGGCGATGATGGCTCGGCCCGATGACCTGCGTAAGGCGGCGAGTGAGCAGCTTGTCGCGGAACTCGGCAGCACGAATCGGTTCTGGAGACAGCACGCTCAGCGGTTGATCGTCGAGTCCAACAACTTTGGTTCGACGCAGTTGCTCATCGAGAAGATCAACGATCAAGCGATTGATGAGGTAGGACTTAATACAGAGCTCGTGCATGCGTTGTGGGCGTTGCATGGTCGCGGTGTGCTCGATGGTCAGAACAACGACGCGATCAAAGCCGTCACGTATGCGCTGCGTCATCCGTCGGCGAGCGTGCGGCTCAACGCGATTCGTGTCTTGCCGCGCGACTCGAAGACAACGACGTCGATCCTGCAAAGCGGCGTGATGAATGACTCGCATCCGCAGGTGAAGTTGGCGGCGTATCTCGCGCTCGCCGAGCTGCCGGCATCGACCGAAGCTGCCGACGCGATTCGAGTGGCCTTCACGAAAGTTGGTAACGATCGCTGGTTGAATGACGGTCTCATCGCGGCGGCGGCGAAGCACGATGTCGCGTTCCTCAAAGGACTCGCGGCCAATGCGAGCAAGACGTCGATCAATCCCGCTGCCATTGCGATCGTCGCTGAGCACTATGGTCGAGGCACTCCCGCTGACTCTGTCGGGTCGCTCGTGGATGCGCTCGCGAAGATCGACGTGAAGGGCGATGGAGCGACGGTGCTCGAAGGCATCATTCTCGGACTGGGCAAAGGCTGGCCGAAGAACGCTCCGATCAAGCTGAGCGACTCGGCGGAGAAGGCTCTGATTCAACTCGTGCAAACGGCGTCGCCCAATGCGCGAGCGGGACTCGTGAACCTCGCGAGCCGCTGGGGCAGCAAGGCGCTCGAAGCTCATGTAACGCAAATTGCAGAGGGCTTCCTCAAGATCGCGACGGACTCGAAAGCGAACGACGCTGATCGAGTCGCCGCCGCAAAGCAGTTGATCGAATTCCGCAAGCTCGACCCGGATGCTCCGGCGAGCCTCGCGAAGATCTTGTCGCCGCGCAGTTCGGTCGATCTCTCGACCGGAGTTGTGGAAGCGATGGGTCTCAGCGACGCACCGACAACCGGAGCAACGATCGTCGGCAATCTCCCGACGCTGACTCCGTCCGTGCGACCGACCGCGATCCGAGTGCTCCTCGGTCGCGCCGATTGGACGAAGGCGCTGCTCGATGGAGTCGACATGGGCAAGCTGCAATTGGCCGAATTGTCGCTCGATCAGAAGCAGAACCTCGCGGCACATCCCGATCGCAATATCTCGCGCAAAGCGAAGGATCTGTTGGCGAAGGGTGGAGGCTTGCCAAATCCCGATCGTCAAAAGGTGATCGACGAATTGAAAGGCGAGATCGAGAAGCAGGGCGATGCTGTCGCAGGCAAAGCCGTCTTCAAGAAGACCTGCGCGAAGTGCCATACGCACTCGGGCGAAGGCACGAAGATCGGCCCGGACCTCACCGGCATGGCGGTGCATCCGAAGCACGAACTCGCGATTCACATCCTCGATCCGAACCGCTCGGTCGAAGGCAATTTTCGGATCTACACCGTCGTTACAGACGATGGGAAAGTCTTGAATGGCCTACTGGCCTCCGAGAGCAAGACCGCGATCGAACTGATCGACGTCGAAGCGAAGCGGCATTCGGTGCAACGCGATGAGATTGATGAACTCGTCGCCTCCACAAAGAGCTTGATGCCCGAAGGTTTCGAGAAGACACACACGCCGGTTGAACTGCGTGACCTGCTGGAGTTCTTAACGCAGCGCGGCAAGTACTTGCCGATCCCGCTGGAGAAGTACGTGACGATCACGACGGTGAAGGGCATGTTCAACAGCGAAGACGCAGGTGTTGAGCGGCTGATCTTCTCGGACTGGAAGCCGAAGATTTTTGAAGGTGTCCCGTTTGTGTTGGTCGACCCACAAGACGGCAAGACCGCGAACGCGATCATGCTGCACGGTACAAACGGCAACATCCCGCCAAAGATGCCGAAGCTCGTCACACTGCCCTGCAACGCACCGGCGAAGTTGATTCACATCCTTGGTGGCATCAGCGGCTGGGGCTGGCCCGCGAGCGAGAAAGGTACGCCGTCACTAACGGTCCGCCTGAAGTACGAAGACGGCGAAGTCGAGGACCATATCCTGCGCAACGGCGAGCACTTCGCCGACTACATCCGCCGAGTGGACGTCCCGAGTTCCAAGTTCGCCTACCCTGTGCGAGGCCAACAAGTCCGCTACATAACCGTGACTCCCAAACGCGCGGTCAAGATCGCAACCATCGACCTCGTGAAAGGCAACGACCCGACGAGCCCAGTGGTAATGGCCATCACCATCGAAGGGCCGTAACCCATGACACCGTCACGGACGACTTGTGGAATCCCTCAAGCTCGTTCTCCAGCAAAACTGGGGAACGAGTAGGGAGTGGTGCAATCGTTCTTTGAGTGCTTTGCAGTGATCTGCCGAAGCAGATGTCGGTTGGCGATTGCTCATAGGCTGATGAAGTCTGTGCGCCGTGAGGCGGAGCCTCACCAGACGACTACCGAGTTGCAAAAACAACATGGTCGGTCGCCGTGGTCTCGTCGTCTACCTCCCGACGTAGCGGCTTAACGTGTCCACATTCTTCACGAAGGTGCTGCTATCAATCACACGGCGAGTGGCGTCGCTCTTACCGTGATAGCGCAGTTTCCCGTCTTCGACCCAGGCACCACGGGAATCGAGTGCCTGAATCACCGCGCGCACTTCCGCGTCGCTAGGCCGCCCACCGAGAAGTGCATAGCGCTGCTCGCGTTTGCTTGCGAGCTTCTCTGGCTTGAGTGCCGAGATCTCTGCAAACCGCTTACGAAGTGATTCGACCTTGCTGCCGATCTTGAAGCCGTAATGCGTAGGCAGGTCACTGTCGTCGTCAGTGAGCTTGTAATCTTTCGTGAAATACAGCGGCTTATTCGTCCTGAGTTCGCAAAACCTGGCAAGCTTGCCATCGGGCAACAGGGACCGATCGAGGTAATCCAACGCTGCCGGAATCGGCTGCAGGTACTTCTTGTTGCCGGATTCAAGATAGAGACGCAGTAAGATTTCGAGGATGCCTTGAGTTTCTCCGCCAGTGATCGATGGCGGTTCGAACTTACGCGCCCAAGCCGGCTGCATGTCGAAGTTGTATTGCTGAGCCCAGCCGGGCTGCGGTTCTGGCATCTGTGCCAAAATAATGAAGTCACCGGCTTTAAACGCGGCCTCGCGATAACGCGGTTCGTTGTAGGTCCGTGCAGCCAGAAGCAACGTGTCAATGGTGTCGGCAATCGCGTTGTCGTTAAACGTGTACCAAAACCAATACGGGCCACCGGGATACTCGCGCGACCAACTCTCAGGATAGCTCGCTTTCTTCACCGGATGAGCCTGGGGGTCAGGAGTCTCGTCGAAGACTTGTGCCCAGCCACCATTCGGAAACTGCACTCGCAAAATGGACTCCAACGCAAAACGAGCTGCTTCATGAATGCGAGCGTCTTGGAACTCCAGCGCGGTATCGAGTCGAACTAGCATCCGCACCGCTGCTTGAGTTTTATCGTCGTCAAATGACGAAAGATTACGGGCCTTAGAACGATGCGGTTCCACACGGTAGTTCAGCTTACCGCGCAGGTCCGCGCCAAAATCGATGTGTGCTTGCCAACCACCACTGCGAAGCTGTCCGCGCACCAGGCACTCGCCTGCGGCCTTAGCCGCTGTCAACAAGGCCTCATCACCTGTCCGCAAATATGCCTCGATGAACCCCATTCCGACAAACGGAGTCCCTGGCGATTGCACCCACACCGTCTCAGGAGGTGCGACTCCTTCACCTTCACGTTTCTTGAGATCATCGCTGCAGCGGTAGACGTAACCGCCATGCACAGCGACATCCTTCGTGAAGAAGGCGACCGCTCGACGTATGGCAGTCCGAGCCTCCTCACGCAAGACATCGTCCGCCTGCAGATTCTGGGGGCTCGTCAACAACAAACAAAGAAGCAGCCAACGGTTCATGAGAGATCCTCGACGACAGGAAGCGGAGGTCCGCTCAACGATGTCCGGCACAAGGTCAAGCCAACGAATGGGACCAACCAATCACGCAGCGTTCAAGCCGGTGCCACTCGTCAGCGAACAGTTTCGCCTGATTCAACGCGTTCAATGACCAGCATCAAAGTTTGCCACGAGCGCACGTCACCCGCAAAGTTTGCCACGCCTCACCGACCGGCACCCCGTGCTTTTCGAGAGTACGTCGCACAATTGGCTCTCAACAGACGGAACGGTTGTTGTCGGCATGGGTGATGCGAAGAGATTTCCCCTGACGAACCGATCTCTGACTTGGACCTTCAGCTTGCAGGTCAGCTCACTCACGGCGGAGTCATGAGGATTGGAATGGATGCCCTACTGCGATCATCGCATTGGCTAATGGCTGTTATCGCGCTGCTTGGTCTAAATGCCATCGGTTGCCAATCGATGACATCTGGCCGTCCCAGCGGCTGGACAAGCCCGCAGCAGCCTGCAACCAGCACGTGTCCCACATCGGATGTCGAGACCGTTCACTCGTGCCCCCGGCGTTCTGGAACGACGAAGTCAGACTGCCAGCAGTGCCAGTACGAGCAACCTCGAGAACTCAAGAAGATCTCGCTGCCTGACTACACCATTGAACCGCCTGACATTCTGCTGATCGAAGCCACGAACAGCTTACGACCATCCAACGCTCAGTTACGAGTTGGTGAAGCGTTGCTCATTCAAGTGGCAAATACCTTGCCCCTCGATGCACTCGACGATGATGTCGTCAAAGGATTCAAGCAGATCAACGGAACCTATCGCGTGCATCCCGATGGCAGAGTTCATCTCGGCCCCGAGTACGGCAGCGTGCTGGTGCGTGGATTGACTGTCACAGAAGCGCAGCGCGCGATTGAACTGCACTTACAACAGGTGTTGAAGCACCCTCGTATCTATGTCTCGACGCCCACGGACTCAGCCATGCAGCACATCGCTGGCGAGCACTTGGTACGTCCGGACGGCACAGTGGCACTCGGCATTTATGGCAGCGTCTATGTCGCTGGTATGACACTCGACGGCGCGAAGCGACAGATTGAACGCCACTTAGCGACACATATCTATAACCCCGAAGTGACCATCGATGTGCTCGCCTACAACAGCAAGGTCTACTACGTCGTGACGGATGGAGCGGGCGCAGGCGAACAAGTTTTCCGCTTCCCCTGCACTGGTAACGAGACCGTTCTGGATGCTCTCGCGCAGATCAATGGCCTACCAACAGTCGCGTCGAAAAAACATATCTGGATCGCGCGACCGGCCCCGCCCAACCAGGGATTCGAGCAAGTTCTGGAAGTCGATTGGGATGCCATCGTCCGCGGAGGTCAGACCAAAACGAACTATCAGTTGCTGCCCGGCGACCGCGTTTATGTCCGCGCCGATGACCTCATCACCTTCGACACAGCGGTCGCCAAAGTGACCGCGCCTTTGGAACGCATCCTCGGCTTTGTGCTGTTGGGCAACGGAACTGTGCGAGCCATCCAGCGTGGCAAGAACATCGGTAGTGGCCTCTAACGGATGGCACTCTTCTTTTACGAAACAACGCTCATGACATCCTTTCGTCGGCTCATCGTCGTGTTGCTCATGGCATTGAGCGTCTTCACATTCATTCGCACGAGTCTAGCGCAAAGTCCACGACAATCATCGGGAAGCCGTGGCTTGGGAGTCATCAATCGTCCAGCGTATAGCCCCTACCTCAACTTACTACGGACCAACACTGGTCCCGTGCAGAACTACTATGGACTGGTGCGGCCTCAACAACAGTTTCAAGCCAATGACGAACTCTTCGACTCCAACTTCCAGACGCTGAGGAAAGAAGCACAGAGCGTCCGCCAAGAGACGGATCAAAGCTCGAAGCTCTCTCAGAGCGGACATGCGGCGCGATTTATGACTGACTTGCGCGGCGGGTTTGGTTCCAACCTGCACGCGCGGTCTGAAGATTCGAAATCCGGTCAAGAAAAGTTCAATGCCAGCCGCCTTGGACCAAGCGGTCATGCGGTTTCGTTTGGCAACACAGGCAGCTACTTCCCAACTCGCGGGCGATAGCAGCCGAAGTTGCACGAGGACGTTTCATTCAGATCACCCCGTTCGCGACATCCGTCCCTGCGCGGTGCTGGTTCATCAAGCGATATCAAAACAATCACCAGCGACGATTCGAGCTCGAAAGGCTTCAGCATGGATCGCAAGCCAATCAAGTTGTTCTGTAGTTTGGGTGCTGGAGCACTGGCACTCGCCGCACTGCAAACCTGCGATGCTAGCGGACTCTTCAAGTCGCTCTGCGACCGCGATCGCTGCCATACACCCGACTGCCGGGACATCTGCCGTAAGCCTCCGGAGTGCGATTGTCGTTTTGGCCACTTTACGACGGAATGGACTCCGTGGGCTGCGAACTGCCCACCCAGCTGCGCTCCGTACGACAACCGTTCACACGGCGTACCATCGTTCCAACCGACTGACACGCCGTACTCAGCCGATCATTATTCGGCACCGATCATGCCCGAACCGGTTCCGAGTTATGTTCCGGAACAATCAGCAGTGCCCGTCGAGAATGGGTTTGATCCAACTCCTTATCTCCCAGCGCCACAAGCGCCGCGCGACATGAGTTTGCCGTTGCCACCGGAAGTGCAGATTCCATCTGGGCCAACGCAATCACCGCAGTTCCATCAGCCGGGGTCTGTGAACTCCGTACGTCCTCAACCCCCACTGCAAGTCGCACCTCCTCCACCAGTACAGATACCACAACCTGTCGGTAGTTCGGTGACTCCGAGCCCCATCGAAATTCCAAAGGCAGTTCCGATGCCGCCGACATTGAACGACTTTCAGCCGCCGACCAAATCGTCGATTCCCGGAGACAGTGCCTTCCGCCGCTTCCGCAACTCGGTGCAACCAACGAGCTATTGGCCACAAGACCAAGAACCACAAGCTCCGTCCGGTTCGTCGGTCCAATGGCGCATCATGCCGGGCTATCACGGCTCACAACCTCAACAGCCCGTGCTGTCGCAACCCTTCCATCCCTAATGGAAGACGAGGCTGACCTGCTCCGCTGGGAACTCCAGCCAACATCACACCGTCGGGACTGACGGACTTGGATTCAGCGAGGACGTTGACGACTCACGTTCGAACATGCGCAACAGCAACGGCAGTAAGAACAAGTTGCCGACCAATCCACCGCCCATCGCCACGCTGACCAAGAGGCCGAAGTAAACCAGCGGAATAAAGTGCGAAAGCGTCAGCACAGTGAAGCCCGCGACGAGAGCGAGGTTCGTAAAGACGAGCGTCTTGCCAACGTGTGCTTGTGTGGCTTCGAGGGCGTCACGTACGGCTAAGCCGCGCCGGCGCCCGGCCAGGAAGTCATCCAGATAAACAATACTTGAATCAACCGTCAGTCCCATGGAAACGCTCGCGATCATGGCCGTTGCAATATTGATAGGCAGGCCAAACCAACCCATGGTTCCCACGACCATCACAATCGGGAACACATTCGGAACCAATGAAATAAGCCCTATCCGCAGACTGCGGAACGCGACACTCATCATCACCACGATGCCAACACTCGACAGCACGAAGCTGACAACTTGATCTTCCATCAAGCTTGAAATGAGGAAGCTTAGGAGCACAAACAGCCCCGTCGTGCGAATCTGTCGCGGTTCGATGGACGAACTGGATGCGTTCGTTGGCAGACCATCGCTCGCCATGTGCGACCATTCGTCGGTAGCGATCTGCTGCACACGTTCGATGAGTTTGAGTTTCTTATCCGAGCGCTGGCGTTCGAGGCCTCGCAGCAAGAAACGCATACGTCCGCTCTCGGCGTTGTAAAGACTGGGCAAGATGCCGCCGGGTAGCGCGTCGAGAATCTCCAACCGTTGCTCCAACGAGAACGATTTCGACAAAAAGCCGATGCCGATTTGCTTCGGGATCAGATCCAGGCCATCCGTCACTGAAACGACTTTCGTCAGGTGTCCTTCACCCGATTCGGACTCACGCAGATCGGTCGCGGTCACCAGCAACTCAGAACGCAATCGCTCGGCCAACTTGCGCACACGATCGAGATATTCGTCATTCAATTCGCGCGGCGCAGGAAAGTTGACTTCCCAAGTACCTGCTCCGCCCAGTCTCGTCTCGACGAAGTTCAACGAGCGAACCAGTTCGCTGTTCTCGCGGAAGTTGCGACTGAAGTCTGTTTCAACATCAATTCGAGTTACTCCCCAGCCGGCCCAAGCGACGATCGCGAATGTCACCATCGTGACCGCACGCGGATGCCGATCAGCCAGATGCACGATCTGGGAAAGCCCACGCAGCAATTGCTCCTCCGCCGGTGCCGCCGCCGGATCGCCAAACCAATCGCGCCATCGTCGAGCCTGCCATGCGACGGATTCGTGGGACACGTTTTCAACGTGCCCTATTTTCTCATTGGCCGTCAAGCTGACTGACGCCTCGCTCCCAATATCTCCCGGCAAACGGGCTTGCTGACCCGCTTTCCCACTCGCGCCGAGCATGCTCATGCCGAACACACAAAACGGCACAACAACATACACAACAACGAACACGAGCATCGTTGCCGCAGCCATCATCAAGCCAAAGCTACGACACGGAGTGACTTTGCTCGTGATGATGACACCAAAACCATACGCCGTGGTGACGGTTGTCCAAAACAACGGCACAGCCAGCTTACTCATCGCCAATGCAAGGGCACGTTCGGGGTCATACGAGCGACGCAGTTCGCGATACTTCATCGCCAGGTGCATCGCCGTAGCGACGCCGATCAGCGTGACGAGCGAGTTAAGCATCGAACTCACCATGCTTAGCTTCACGCCCGCAACGACAAACATGGCCTGCGTCCAACGCACGGTCAGCGCGACGACAACGAGCGGAAAAACGACCCACCGCACGCTTTGTAAAATGACGACCAGAATCGCCGCCAAGATCACGAGCGACACTAAGAACAACAGGTGCCCGTCCTGCTCGACGAGCCGAAACATTTCGTGGATTTGAATGGGCTCACCAACAACAACCGCTGGTGGCTCATGTGCCGCCGCTAACTCCCGGACACGGCGAAACGTCTCGGCCCGAGGCACCGGCGAGTCCTTCTCCGACTTCAGTCGTGCGACAACCGCCGTCGTCTCGCGGTCACTACCGAGCAGCATGCCCTCCACCATTTGAGCCACACGGCGCCGCTCATACGGAAACGCCAATGCTGCAGGAGCCGTCTGCATCGACGATGAATCGATGCCGGGTATCTCCCCGAGCTTGTCAGCAAACTCTTTGATATCGCGACCGACCTCTTTGTTGAGATTGAACGATTCTCCCTCGAAGAGATTGGCTTGCGGCCAAGCGACGATAACCAATTCATCACCGCCGAACTGCCGCTTGCTATCGACGTAATCGATCAAGTGCGGGTCATCGGCGGCATACAACGTTTCGATCGACTGATCGAACTCCAGCCGATTGGCCAGAGGCCAACTAACAACCGCAAGCACCACGACGCCAAGCAACAGCCACAACCGACCCCGCAGCAATACCAGCATACTGCGGGTGATCCAGTCATTTTCGAAGTCATCAGAAGAAACGGACTCGTGCATCATGCACTTCAAGCAGGAGCCAATCGGAACCGCCGCACCACACGATGCAGCAACAGGCCCTGGGACGATAACGGTGCCCACACAACGAGCGAAGTTTGTCAGCCGTTTTCGCTGGAAGTGCGGGAATCCTTTCCCGCTTGGCAGCGCAGTCACTTTTTAGGAGTGACCAAAGGTCCCATGGGGGTGCAGCAGACACGAGCGAAATACCAATCGAAAGCGGTGAAGAATCACCACACTCCAAATTGGGAGCCATCAACCTGCACGCAACGCCGTCACGATGGCCATGCGGCTCGCCTCTTTAACGGCGAACCCTGCCGCCAACATCCCGACCACAAACACAAGCCCCAGCAACGCCGCTCCGCTCGACCACGGAGTATCCGCGCCAACTGTGATGAGGTGCGGCAGCATCGCGATCAACGCGCAGCCCGTGCCGACAGCGAGACCGAAGACAAGTAGCAGCGCATTCTCGGCGAGCACCATCAGCCGCAACTTACCGGGAGTAAAACCTACCGCCGCGAGCAGCGCGAGTTCCGAGCGTCGTTCAACGACATTTCGCAACATGACCGTCGCGAGTCCGAGCGTTCCGAGCAGCAGCCCCAATCCGCCGAGCGTTTGAAACGTCGACAGGTAAGTGTTCTGCACGATGAGAAACGCGGCGATGCGATCGGCCACTCGCTCGGCGTCGAAGCCGAAGGACGTCAGTCCGGCTTCGAGCGTGCTCGATAGCTCGCCGACTTCCTCGCGCGAGAACTCGCCGCGCGCCTTGAGTCGCTCGGCATTCGCGCCAATGAGGAAGTACCGATAGCCGGGATGCTCCGGGAACAGCTTTTGGAAGTTGGTTTCAGACATCAGCAGCACGCCCTGAAAGATGCTGCTATCGAGCATGCCGACGACCGCGAGTTCCGGCTTGCTCTTGTCGTCGTTCGACAGCGGGATCGTCGCGCCCGGTCCCTTATGCAGGCTAAACATCAGAGTGTTCATATCGCCGACAACGGAAATGCGACCGTCCTCACGCGGCGTTGTGAGCAGCTTCCAATAGTCCGCCTTGCGCTGATCAATGAACTTGAACCCGCCGCGCTGTAACAACGATTCCGACACTCCGAGAATCGTCGGCAACTGCGTCTGATAGAGATTGAGACAGCTTGCGTTCTCGCCCGGACGCATGCGGAAAGCATGCACTTCAATGTCGGCCAGCAACTTCTTCTGAGCCTCTTGCTCGGGCATGCGAAAGCCGGCTTTGTCTCGACCGGCTTCGGTATTGAGATCGGGGAAGATCGCCGTCGCCGATTCTGCAACCAGCACGAAGCCGCCGTTGCCCGAGTTCTTGTCGGGCGTCTCGTTCGCCGGATTACGCCGCCCAGCAGCGACGGCAACGATCACGAACGTCGCCGACGCAATGAGCGCTGTCGACAGCACGCTTCTCATGCGATTGCGAGCGGCATTGCGGCAGCCGAGTCGCGCGACCATCACCGGACCCGCGCCGCGCATCGTTTGAATGCACTCGCGCTTCAAGATCGCGGACAGCGTCTGCAGCGAACCGACGAACAACGCGATGCCGACCATGAAGAAGCTCACAACGAGCCAACTCAGTCCCGATAACGCTTCGCTATTGGGAATCGCCCCGAGCAGGCCGAACACGAGCAGCACTCCGGCTACAGCGAACTGAATGACCGCCGCACGCGGTACGAGAGATGTCACTTTTATTCCATCATTTCGCGCGTCGGAAATGGTCTCGACGCTGCTCACTCCGGTCAGCAATTGCCTCGGACTCAACGTCTTCAAACTCCGCAGTGCGAACAGCAGCGAGAGCATCGCAACGAGCATCGACGTCACGAAGCCCGCGATGAGACTCGTCGCCGTCACATGCACGTTGAGAAATGGAGTCCCGATCGCTCCACCCCACCAATCGGGAGACTTGAGCGCGAAGACTATCAACTCCGCATAGCCGATCGCTGCGAACGAGCCGAGTACTGCTCCGACGAATGCGACTGCGAGCCCTTCTTCGAGAATGAGTTGCTGCACTTGCTTCACTTCAAATCCGACCGCCGCCAGCAAGCCGAGTTGAGAGACTCGTCGCTCCACTCCGAGTCGGAAGAGCAACCCGATGAGCACCATTGCCGACGCGATGACAAAGAAGCTGAAGCCGACAAAGAGTCCCGTGAAGTCCGTCGTGCCTGAAGCCGCATAGAGTCCCTGCCACTTCACGGGTAGCACCGCAAACCCGAGTCGCGCCGCATCAAGCTGCTTGAGCAACGCCGCTTCGAATTTCTCTTTCTCGACATCGCGATTCGCGTCTCGATCGAGCGCCACTCGCAGCGATGTCAGCGACCCGTAACGGCTCTTCCATAATTCTTGTGCGACCTTCAGCGAGACGAACGCCTTCGGCAACGCGCGATGCTCCTTCCAATAGTCGTCATCGCGACCGGTGATGCGACTGATCTTCATTGGGAAAGGCTGCTTCCAGTCGTTGAAGCTGTCGGCGTCTGTAATGCCTCTTACCTCAGGCGTCAGTCCGCGATCGCTCGCAGCGCCGGGACCGTCGAGCGTCACCACTTGCCGCACCTTGAAGACCTTCTCTTCTTCCGGCAGCTCGCCGTGCGAGCCCACAAGGTGATACTTCAAGCGAACGTACTGCCCGGCGTTGACCTTGAGGTCCGCAGCAAGCCAGTCATTCACGATGATCTCGTCATCGGCGAGATCGACTGTATTAATTGCTCCCCTCGCCCCTTTGGGGAGAGGGGCGAGGGGAGTGATTTCTTTCCCGAAGCCGCCAAACGATGTCCCCGCCACTTCCTCCGCATCGAGTCCCGCGACGATCGAGTACATCGCATACCGATCGCCGAGCCCCGAATCAGGATCGCTTGCCGGAGACTTCGTATTCCCCGTCGGCTGATCGGCTCCGATGAGCTCGTTCGCTAGATAGACGAGCGCTGAAGACGTCTTCGCGTTCCGTTCGGCCGCCGCCTTCTTCGCTGCCTTGGCGACCGAGTCTTCGAGAATCATCTGCTCGCTCTCGACCGACAGATAATTGCGGTCCTGATGCGCGACGACGCGCAGGCTCAGATCCGCAAGCTGCATCTGCTGCCCGAGCAGCTTCGTCATCAGACTCGCCGCCTCGATCGCGCGCGGCGTTGATTGATCCTCAGCATGCTTCGTCTTCACGAACAGAGCGTTGACCCGCGCCGGCTTGCCTTGCGGGTACTCCTTTGATCGCCGCACCTTTTCGAGCCCGAGTTCTTCTTGCAGCTTCGTCAGCGACACAAAGACGGTGAGCGGCAACTGCTGACTGGGATTGAGATCAAGCCGTCCGGTGCCCGATGTCTCCGGCAGAATGCTTTTCACCGTGAGCGCGACTTCTTGTGTGACTCGCTCCTCGCTGCCGCCAAGTAATGTGTCGCGCGGGATATTGGTCGGCACTTCAAGCCATAACGTCAGCGACTGACCAACCTGCGCTCCGATCTGCTTTGCCGCGCGATGACTCAGCACAATCTGGTCGTCACTCGGCAACTCGTCGGCTTTGAGTTCCCCGAACTCTGCGAACTTCTCATCGACTGCAACAACTCTTACCCCGCCCGCACGTTCGTGTGGATTGCCTTGCTCGTCGTTGCGGACCAATCCGCCATCCATCAGCAGCGCCGGGGCTGCTGCCGCAAAGCGTTCCTGAAACTCGGTCGAGCCGACGACATCGCTCAGCAAGTCTTCGCGAAAGAACCGATGCGATCGCAGCGCAAGATCCACTCCGCCGAGCCGATCAAGGCTCATTTGCTTGAGACTACCACGCACCGAATCGCCGACGATCAGCGCGCCGGTAATGACTGCTGTTCCCGCGAGGACTCCGAGCAAGACCGCCAAATGAGTGCGCCAGTAATGCCGCAAACTCCGCACAACGAGCGTCTTCGAATTCATGTCAGCTCCGATAGCACGCCCGCGCCGCAGTAATCAGGATTACCGAAGCGAGTGAGGCGATGTCCGAAGGCATGCGCGAACGACATCAGCAAGCGGTTGTGCGGCACTTTGTCGAACTTGATTGAGCGGCCCATCTTGAAGTCGAGGCCGTTGCCGACGAGCACAAACGGAATGTTGTCGAGCGTGTGCGAGTTGCCTTTACCGAGCTCGTTCGTCCAAACGATCGTCGTGTTGTCGAGCAGGCTGCCTTGCCCGCCCGGCTCGGGAGTCTCTGCGAGCTTCTTCGCGAGATAGGCCATTTGCTCCGCGTACCAACGATTGATCTTCGTCAGTTTCTTTTGAGTGTCTTCGTTGTTGTCGGGATGATGCGACAGCTCGTGATGTCCCTCTTCAACACCGAGCCACTTCATCCGCGCACCGCCGACGGAGTTTGTGAACTGCAACGTCGCGACTCGCGCAAAGTCCGATTGGAACGCACTGACCAGCAAGTCCATTTGCATGCGGCTGATCTTTGGCATGTTGTCGGTGTCTTCCTTCACGCCCTTTTCGAGTTCCGGGACCGCATGCCCGATCTCGACCGTCGAGTCTGCCTGTAGTTCTAACTCCAGCTCGCGGATGAGCGTCGTTTGCTCGTCAAGCAACTGCCGGTCTTCGTTCGAGAGCTTGCCGCGCAGCGTTGTGAGTTCCGCCTGCAACGTATCGAGCACGCTCTTCAGGCTCTCGCGGTCCTTCGAGCGACCATAGAGCTTGCCGAAGAGTTGATACGGATCATCAATTGGCGGCAGCGGCTTATTGGGACCGGCATACGACAGCCGCGTCCAAGTATCGGCCTTCTCGGGGACGAGCACTCCCAGTTCGAGCGACCCGAACCGCGTCTTCGTCGCCGCATCGGCCTGCAAGTAGTTCTTGATCTCTTGATCGACCGAAATGCCGCTCGACCAACCGGCGGGAGTATGCGAGCCGCCCTGAATGTTGCCGGGGAAGAGTTCGATACCCGTCAGCAAACAGCCGATGCCGCGCATGTGGTTATCGCCATCACCGCGCACTTTGTCGCAGACGCCGTGCAGCACGAGCGACCGATCTTTGAAGGGCTCAAGCGGCTCAAGACTCTCTTTGAACTTGAAGTCCGCGCCAGCAGCATCAGGCCAGAACGTATTGGGCACGACACCGTTCGGACTGAACATGACCACGAGTCGCTGCTTGCGTCGCGTCGTATCACCAAAGCCGAGACTCGGCAGATTCCAAATAAAAGGCAGCACCGCAGCACTGACACCGAAATCTCGAATGAACTCGCGACGAGAAAGCATGTGAATGTCTCTCAGAGAAAGGCAGGAGCAAACCAGAACGCAGGTGTAAGTCATAGCCGGGAATGGACCTGATTCCCAAGCTCCACTTAGGAATACGAGGTCGAGGAACTCTGCCTCCAACCCACTCAGACATCCAGCATTCGCACTCAGACCACGAGACTGGTACGACGCCCGGAATTTGAGATTGATCGCCAGCAACGATCAATAGCCGCTGTACCATGCGTCTCATACGGATCGCAGGAATGCCCACGCTCCGACGTGAGCCGAACGCGCGAGCGTCGGACCAGAAAGCCAAGGCCTGTGGCGATCGCCAACGGCCCACTTTGAGCGCGGCTGTTTTCTGCGATCCGTCTCATTTCACGATGTGGGTCAAGTCTTGTTCTCGGTCATCGGAGTTGACCGCGAGCGAATCAAATTCTTGACCCCAAATGCCGGTCATGATCCATGCCGTCATGACCCTCGCTGACACAGATCTCCCCCAAAACCTGAGACGTGTCTGAGAGGGCGAAGGCCAAATTAAGGATTCTGACTGCTATCGGGATGGCTCCCCGGCATCATCCATTTGCAGCGTGAGTTTGATGATGTTGCCGTTGTCGTGCAGACCCAGATCAGAGAGGTGCTCGGCTTGTCGGTGCAAATCAGCGGCGGATGGAAGAGTTATGACATCCAACGAGCTGAGACTTACGGCTGTTCTGCTTAGTGGCTTCTGTCGTTTCGCGGCGTTGTCGTACGAAGTCGACGCGTGAGTGCAATTCATCGAACGTCAGATTGGTTACGACTCTGTTGTCTAACAGTCGGTGGGCGTGGCGACTTGCGAGCTTGTCAGCCGATCGGCTTTTTCGGGTTCGCCCAAGGCTCGGTAGGTGGCGCTGAGGGCTTCGCGGTCGGAGAAGTTCTGGTTCGCGATGGCGAGTCGGACGCGGTCTCGTTCGAGGGCGTTTTCGGTGTCGGTCACGGAGAGGCGGAAGCGGCCTAAGTTCACGCTTGAGTCGATCATCTTGTAATGCAGCAGTTTGATCACGAGCGATTGCGGTGATGGCAGAGTGAGCACTTCGGCGGGGGCGAACAGCGCGTAGTGCGGGGACGAGGTGCGGCCCCAGACGTGCCAGACTTTTCGTTCGGTGAAGGGGCGATCGCGAATGGTGCCGAGGACATCACCCCATCGTTCCGAAGAGTCAGCGTCGCTCCGAATTGCGATTGCATGACGCTCGATTGAAGCTTGATGACGGTATGCAAGAAATCTTCGCCATCACGTTGTTGGTCAACTCCCTCTTTCAGAAGGCAGCACAGCCGCAACCAACGGTATGACGGACTTCCAGTCCGTCGTACAAAAATGCGCGTACGGCGCGCTGAAGTTACAAAGCAAGACTCTCATCTCATCAACGACTAACCCAAGCTGATCGCCGACACGTTCATTCCTCCGGATGGGTCACTGGCGTCTGCTCCTGACGAACTCCGCATTGTCGATTAACAGCGTGTCAGTGGCTGCCGGACTCGGTTGCCGAACGGGGCAGGCGGTTGAGCCATTCTTGCGAGTTGAGTTTGGCAGTGCCGCCGTTGTCGAGTGAGCGCAGGCCGGAGATGACTTCGGCTTGTCGACGCAGGCCGGCGGGGGAGAGAAGAGTTGTGACATCCAATGGCGAGAGGTCGATTAAGGCTAGTTCACCGAAGCCTCCAACGGCGGCGAAGCGGCCGTTGGGACTCAGGGTCAGAGTGCGGAAGTGCGGCCAAACCAACGCTGGGTTGTGAACCGGTTGCCGAGCGGGCCAGAGCTTGACCGTCGATCGCCAATCCCAAACGTTGAATTGGCCGGCGTGATCGACGGTGAGCAGTTCGTCGTGATGTGGACGAAACGTCGCTCCGATGTCGTTCGATCCGGTGAAGGGCGCGCCAACCAGACGCCCAGAGGGAAGCTCCCAGACTTGAGCCGTTGCAGTTCGGCAGACCGTCAGCAGATGGCGGTTGTCGGCAGAGAATTCCGAGTAGTGCAGTCCGGCGGGATGCCCTAGGGTGACGAGCGGATTGACTTGAGAAGTGGTTGCAGGCGATTGCGAGATGTCCCAGACGAGAACCTTCGCGTTCTTGAAACAGGCCGCAACGCGCTTCTGGTCCGAAGAGAATTGGAAGTCCATTCGCAAACCCGTATCGGACGCTCGAAGGACGATTGGATTCTTAGCGTTGTCTACGGACGGCGACTGTCGAGGCAACAGAATGAAGCTGTTCTCGTCTCGAGTGCCCGCGATCCATTGTCCGTCTGGGCTGATGCCGAAGATCGCCGAGCACTTCTCATCAGCGATCTTGTGCGACACGAGCTCCTGATCGGTGAGTTCAAACCAAAGCGCCGTGCCTAGCTTGCCTTGAGAGACAAGCATTTGCTGGCGACTGGCCGTCAGTTGCATCTGAGCTTCATACGGTGCGGTGGCTGCGGTGGGCACGGTCACCGTCTGCAGGAGAGTCCCGGTCCGCCAGTTCCAGACCCGCAACTCGCGCAATTCGGGACTCAAAAAAACCATCCCCGCGAGCCGTTCGTTGTCTGGCAGAAACAAAGGAACGACGGTGGCTGCTGGCGAATGCGGGGGTGACAGCTCGATCGTTCTGACTCGCTGCTGAGTCATCAGATCGTGAATGGCAATTTTCAAACTGGCATCGGCGATGGCCAGATATCGCGAATCGTTTGAGAAGGCTGCTCGACGATGGCCAGTGCTCAAGTCAGCAACGTCGGGTTGCGGCGAGTCCGTCGGAAGCTGCCAGACACAGAAGTGACCGTCATTGAGTCCGCTGGTGATTAGCCGCTTGGTATCGGGTGACGGAACAATCGAGAAGCAGCCCGTACTGGTTGTGAATTGGAAGGGGAGCGGCTTGAACTCCGGCAACTGCCAGCGTTGGGTGTCGCGATTCGCATAACCCACGAGGAGTTCGTTTCGCTGCGAGTTGAAGGATGCCGAAAAGACTTCACCGACCGTTTCTTTGACCGGCTCGATGACGGGCTGAAGGCCCTCGCCCAATCGCAATAACGAACCCCCATTGTTCCCCCCCATGAAGAACAGCTCGTCGCTCAGTGGTTCAACAGCGACAACATAGCCTTGACCCTGCGGGACGTTACGCGGCTCGTTGGGTCGCGCTAGGTTTCGCAATTCCAATTGGAGCGGCTGTGGGAATGTCAGCAAGGTCGAGTTACGGCGCAGGAATGTGGGAAGCGCTCGGGCTGCGTATTCATTCATGAAATGCAGCCCCACAAACTTCGGTGCGGGAGCAACTTCTGAGCTGCTGAAGTCCTTCGTCGCAAACGCTTGAAACTGGTTTCCGGCATTCACGCTGATGAGCCATTCGCTATCGGAGCTGAACACGAACTCGCGAATAGGATGAGCCTGCGACAAGGACGGTCCGAGAAACTCACGCCGCTCGATATGCCACAGACGCCAATGAGTGCCGCATGCGATCGCGACGTATCGCCCTAATGGATCGGGCACGAGCCACTGCACCAGCGACGGCGTCGAAGCCACGTTGTCGATGACCTGCGGCTCATCCATCTGAGGGAACCGAAATGAAGTCACCCGGCCAACGCTTCCGACGAACAGTCGCTGGCCATCGACGGACCAAGCGATGCCACCAATCTCGGCACCGGAAAGTGGAATTTGAATTTCACGGCCGGTCGTCAGATCAAACAACGCGCAGTGCTTCATATCTCGATCGCGTTGCACGACGGCCAAACCTTGCGGATGCACCGCATACGACAACGTCCAGTGACCCTTTCCCCACCAGCAAAGACGTTCGAGCGTTGCCATCTGCTGACTCACTGCGTTGAACCGCGTGACGTTGGCTCGATAACGCTGCGTGTCGAGCGGCTGACACTTCTCCGCAGACCCCGCGAACAACACCAATGCTTCGCGCTCTTTGCCCGACTCGGCAGCTTCCAGTCCTTGCTTCGCGAGCACATCCGACAACAACAGCGTCGAGCGATCGCGTTCCTCCTGAGCATCTCGCGCGAGCTTCCCGTTTTGTTCCGCGAGACGAGTTTGTTCGGTCGCCAGCTTCTCATTGCGATCAGCAAGCAACCCCTTTTCGCCCGCCAACTGACGTTGCTCGCCTTCTAACTGCTTGAAGTGAACGTTGGCGATCACTGAGCCGATCAAACCGACGCTCAGCAACACAAACGTCGTGAGTAACAAAAACGACAGCAACTTGTTGCGACGCGACCAGCGGGCGAAGCGTTCGAGGTTTGAAATTGGTCGCGCGCGGATCGGTTCGTCGTTGAGGTAACGCTGCAAGTCGTCGGCGAGTTCGTTCGCCGTTTGGTAACGCTGGTCGGGTTCACGTTCGATCGACTTGTGGATGATGGTGATCAGGTCGCGCGGCGCTGACGAGACGAGCTTCGAGAGTTCCGGAGCTTCTTTCGTGAGGATCAGATTGAACAGCTCCGCTCGATCGGGTGCATCGAACGCCGCGCGGCCGCTGAGCAATTCGTAGAGCGTCAGCCCCAGTGAATAGAGGTCGCTGCGTTGGTCGGTCTGGCCACTCATCGATTCCGGAGCGAGGTACTTGATCGTGCCGATCACGTTGCCGGACTCGGTCAGCGCGGTGTTGGTCTCAGCAACCTTCGCGAGACCGAAGTCGGTCAACCAGGCGCTGCCGCGATCATCGAGCAGAATGTTCGACGGCTTCACATCGCGATGCAGCACCCCTTGTGAGTGCGCGTAGCTCAACGCTGCGGCCATCTGCTGTCCGATCCGCGCGACATTGCGAAATCGTTCTTGCTGAGTGGCTCCGAACTCGGGAGCGAAGTTGATCTCGGTGTCTGCTCGCTGTGAGCCGGTAGGCGCTAGCCCCGGGTTCCTTTTCGCGGCGTCCGCGCTCTGCCCCTCGGACCGGCGGCTAGCGCCTTGCCGCTCACCAGAATTCCATTGGCTGCTCGTCGCGTGCAAAATCTTCGTCGACCCAAACGTCGACTCACAGAACTCGCGCCGCCGATCGGCTTTCGCCAGCAGCCGATCAAGACTCTCGCCCGAGACGAACTGCATCGCGATGAAGTGCGTGCCGTCCGCTTCTCCGACACCGTAGACATCGACGATGTGCTCGTGATGCAGGCGTGCGATCGCCCGGGCTTCGCGAGAAAACCGCGCGATGCGCGCCGGATCTTGCTGACCACTCGGCGGCAGCACCTTCAACGCGACATGCCGCTGCAACGAGGTCTGTAACGCTTCATACACGATGCCCATTCCGCCGCGTCCCAGTTCGCGCAGCAACTGAAAGTCGCCGATCTGAGTTCCGACCTTCGAATCCGATGATTGCGGTGGCGCACTGAGCGCTTCATCCAAGACTTCGAAATAGACGCGCTCGATCAAGTCGGCATGAGTGGGAAACTGATTGAGCAACGTCTCTAGCGGAATGTCGCGTTTCTCGGCGAGTCGCAGTTCAAAGTCAGTCGCGAGCAGTTCTCGCAAGCAGTCGTCGATGTCTTCGGGCGGCACGCGCTCGACGAAGGCAGAAACATGGGGCTCGGTGTCGTTGTACCAAGCGTCTTCATATTCCCGGCACAGCGCATCAATCCGCGTGCGACGAGTCAGGTCGAGTTCGTCGAACGAGTTCAGCATCCGTGATTCCGTGACAAGAGCAGGCGCAGGAGGAGCGTCCTCAACTCATGAATTCGTAAACGACCAAGAAATGTGACATTGGCACGACGGAATGTGTACGACGGACTGGAAGTCCGTCGTACCAAACCAAACTATTCCGTCTCTTCCCAATGACCGCGGATGACGGAGAGCATGCGTTGGATGGTGCGGCGGGTGTAGCCGAGGGCTTCGGCGATTTCGTCGTTGGTGTGTCCGGCGAGTCGCATGATGGCGACGGTGCGGAGTTCTTCGCTGGGGAGCTTGTCGAGCAGAATCTCCGCCTCTTCAGCCAGCAGCAGTTTTTCTTCGGGGTTTGGCGAGTCGCTGGCGAGCAACTGCAAACCCGATCCGACCGCGTGCCTGCGCGCATCTTGGTCGGCCAATTGTCCCTGGCCGCGCTTGGCGGCGGTGGCGTGCTGCACGCGCTGTCCCGCTTTTCGCAGCGTGATGACGATCAACAGGCCGAGCAGTTCGCTCCGATTTTCGACCGACTGGTACTTCCCCTCGCGAGCCGACAGGCAAAATGTGGCGAACGCGCTGAGCACGATGTCTTCTTCATCGACGATGTCTCGATTCCGCAATCGTCGCATCCGCCGCTTGGCCACTTGATGCAGCTCTGGAGAGAACCGGTCCCACAAGTGACGCGCCGCGTCGTGGTCCCCTTTCTCAATCGCTCGCAGCCAAGAGGTGACGGATCCCGGTGAGGGCATAGGAAATTCCTGGAGGTCATTTGATTGACGCGAGCGGGGCGTAGGAACACTCTCAATATGTGGCACACTGCGTACTGGGCTGCTTCAGGCTCGTAGGCCAAGTTCACGCAGTCGCCGGTCCGACCACGACTCTTCATCGTCGGTGAGCGGTGGGTCGGGAGGTTGCTGATAATTCAGCCGATAACGGCCTCGCTCGAAGCACTCGTCGAGCAGCGGCTGAAGCTGGAGAACGGCGTCTCGGTCGGTTGAGCGAAGTGGGATCGGGATGTTCGGAAGCGGATCGCGCAGCGTGATCGGGTAGAGGTTGGCTTCGTCGGGTTGGGTGGCACGTCGGACGTTGATCAGGTACGGCGTGTGGCACTTGCGAGGCAGTTTGCGTTCCGGCATCGCCAGGATGAATTGGCCGCCCCGAATCAGGTCGATCTCCACGAGGTTGACGCGCGCTGCGATGAACTCGGCCTGCTTCTTGTGATAGGCGGCGACCCCTTCGCTGGTTTTGTTCGCAGGGCTGAGAAGCTCGATGGCCGTGATGACTCGTCCGCCGGTTTTGTGGTCGAGGATTTCGATATGCCGCTCCGTGCGCGGATCATCGCGTAGCTTCACGACGGTGGCTTCGGCAACCGTGGCAACCTGTGCGAGGGCGACGGCGACTGACGAGCCAGAATCCAACTCGAAGACATTCACATCCGGGTAGATCGTTCGTCGCTCTTCCTCGATATCGACGGTGATGCTCTCTTCAACCCGTGCCTCCAAGTCTTCGGGAAGAGATTGGTTCAGCGCATCGCTCATCGCGACCGTGAATCGCGTGTGAAAGTCTCCCCATCGGAACTGCAGATAGGGGTTCATGCCGGGGTATGGGTTCTTCATGGAGTCGCTCCGAAACGATCAGGACTAACGAGGCTTTGCTTCAGACCATGAGCCGGAACGCGCTAGCGTCCGGTTCGGAACGTCGAACGACTTTTGAACCGGACGCTAGCGCGTTCCGGCTCATCAAACTGGACGCGGCAACGATGACCACGGCGAACGCGGTAATCGCGAAGAACGGGATGTGCGAACGTTGGAGATTCGATTTCCTGCTCGCCAACACACGTTTCATCGCAGGTCGTGTTGGATGGCGTTTCTGAGGTTGTCATGCGTGAACAGAGTTCATGGATTTGAGGTCGGGGTGCGGCTTTCGCGTTTCAAAAAATTGTCAGATCGCTGTGAGACAGGGCTGAACTGACGATGTCCATGCTGGCACGCTGGCTGTTTTCTCCAATTTCAAAATTTTTGGCGAAGTCATGTCACTTCACCGAGCGGAATACGAATCCCGCAGATAGCGGCGACTCGCAAGTGCCCCGTACGACGGACTTCCAGTCCGTCGTACAAAAAACGGTCAATCGCAAGAGGCGAGACAGAATGATGGCCACTCGATGGGCAGTCAATCAGCCACAACAGCGTGACCGGCCATAGCCGCATTGAAGATTTACGACGGACTTCCAGTCCGTCGTACCGTTTCAGCCCTCAATCATCATCCATGTTTCGGAGAGCTTCCTCCATGTTGTTGACTTCTTGGTTGCGTCAGTTGCCCGGTTTGATGGCTCGTCGTGCGGTACGTGGTGCGAAGCGGAGATTGAGCACGAGGAAGCCGGTGCAAGAGGGCTTCGCGGCCAATCAGCGGCAGGTCGAGTTTCTCGAAGAACGGCTCGTCCTATCTGTGACTTTCGGCACGACCAACTTCGCTGCCGGCACCTTCCCCGCTTCGGTTGTCAGCGGAGATTTCAACGGGGACGGCAAGCCGGATCTCGCCGTCGCCAACAACGGCGGCAACAACGTCAGCGTGCTGCTGGGAGATGGCAGCGGCGGTTTCGGCGCGGCCACCAACTTCGGCGTCGGCACCAACCCCCAATCGGTCGCCAGCGGAGATTTCAACGGGGACAGCAAGCCGGATCTCGTCGTCGGCAACTTCAACGGCAACAACGTCAGCGTGCTGCTGGGAGATGGCAGCGGCGGATTCGGCACTGCCACCAACTTCGCCGTCGGCACCGGCCCCCAATCGGTCGCCAGCGGAGATTTCAACGGGGACAGCAAGCCGGATCTCGCCGTCGCCAACTTCAGCAGCGACAACGTCAGCGTGCTGCTGGGAGATGGCAGCGGCGGATTCGGCACTGCCACCAACTTCGCCGTCGGCACCGGCCCCCGATTCGTCGCCAGCGGAGATTTCAACGGGGACAGCAAGGCGGATCTCGCCGTCGCCAACCAAAACAGCAACAACGTCAGTGTGCTGCTGGGAGATGGCAGCGGCGGATTCGGCACGGCCACGAACTTCGTCGTCGTCGGCCCCCGATTCGTCACCAGCGGAGATTTCAACGGGGAC
>Ga0172376_10000533_pt1 | contig 49096 bp, 39 predicted proteins | sample Lak35m_FD_121114 | JGI IMG/M metagenome (GOLD analysis project Ga0172376, IMG submission 121114) | Freshwater microbial communities from Kabuno Bay, South-Kivu, Congo - kab_092012_35m | ecosystem: Environmental > Aquatic > Freshwater > Lake | place: Democratic Republic of the Congo: South-Kivu...
CAAGCTCAAGAAATACGACGCAAGGCGATTCCGAGATATCGTTTTGCCAGTCGGAATAGAGAATTGGTACCAACCGGGCTTTGATGACTTCGAATGGATGCAAGGAACAGCGCCCATCGGCAAAGGACTCTGGGATCACAGCGGTATCAAGCTGAGCCGGTACGCTTCTGCCTGGGGCGAGGGTGAGTTTCTGCTGATGCGTACGAGTTTTGAAGTGGATGATTTGAGCTACGATTCGTATCGCATTGCGGTATTGGCTCAGCGTAAGTAGCGTAAATGTTGGCTAGGTTTAGTTTAGTAAATGAATAAACAACAGATGCTGGGCGTTCTTGGGGGCTCTGCCCCAACGCCCCGGGGATTTATCGTATTGTGGCCCAAGGCAAGTGGCACTTGCCTAGGGATCCATTGCACCCCCATTTGGTAGGGTCGCCGGGCAATCTTTTTTTCCTATTTTCGACCCAGTGACCAAACTAGTCACTGCACCGCTTCACATTCTCTTAACTGACGGTTTCTTCGATGGTTAGGAACGCTACCTGAGGCCAAATATGCCTTCAGTAGCAATTCTTACCCAATCCTCAAACCTAGACACCAGCGGACTTTAGGTCGCCCCGAACAAAAAGTTTGACTTTGCGTTTGGAAACGATAAACTGCCTGCCCATGACGCTACATGTAGTGCCATTGCGACGAAAAGACTACTAAGGGTAGTGTTTCCTGTCGATAATGGTGATATGTGACTGGTTCATCGATTGCTGCCACGTGCGACTAGGTAGCATTCGCCGAACGCGTCGGAGGCTTGTAAGGAGTCTGGGGCAAGACGCCCCGCCGAGGTCGCAAGGAATCGTCTCGTCCCACGTTGTGCAAAACGGCCCTTTTCCCTGGATTAAAACACTTGAGGACCCTTATCCCCCAATGTTTTCTCATTAGAAGAGCTAATTTGCGATTCGCCTAGTCTTTATTTACACACCCCAGGAGTCAATCCAAAACATGGCAACTGCAGAAATCGGAAATGAACGTCGAGTTAAAACCCGAACCCCCCAAGAGGTTCGCGGCAATCGCAACGGCTTGAGGATTGAATCACGCTTTTGTCCGACGGGTGTTTCTGACCCTTTTGAGACGACCCAATGGGAAACCCGTAGTGCGGCGATCAAGGATGAGAACGGCAAGGTCCTTTTCGAGCAAACCAATTGCGAAATCCCCTCGACCTGGAGCCAATTGGCCACCAACGTGGTTGTTAGCAAATACTTTTACGGCGACCCAAAGAACACCAAAGAGCGGGAGTACTCGGTCAAGCAGTTGATTCATCGGGTCACTCGAACGATCGCCGATTGGGGATTGCAAGACGGTTACTTTGATCAACCCGCCGATGCCGAGCGATTCTATCGCGATCTGACTTGGTTGTGCCTACATCAGCATGGATCCTTCAATTCGCCCGTTTGGTTCAATGTCGGACTTTACCAGCAATACAATGTTGTGGGCACCAAGTGCAACTGGCACTACAACGTCCAACGCGGTGAGCTGGAACAACCAGAGAACCCTTATGAGTATCCCCAAGCCTCGGCATGCTTTATCCAAAGCGTCGATGACAACATGGAGGACATCATGCGTTTGGCTTCGAGCGAAGCGATGTTGTTCAAATTCGGTTCGGGCACAGGCACCGACCTTTCAACGATCCGCTCGAGCCGAGAAAAGCTCTCTGGTGGTGGCAAGCCCAGTGGCCCACTTTCCTTCATGCGTGTGTATGACCAGATTGCAGCGGTGGTCAAATCCGGCGGCAAGACCCGTCGGGCGGCCAAGATGCAGTCGATCAAAGTCTGGCACCCTGATGTGATGGATTTCATCGAGTGCAAATGGAAAGAAGAGCAAAAGGCTCACGCATTGATCCGCGAAGGTTACGAGTCGAACTTCAACGGCGAAGCCTATTCGTCAGTGATGTTCCAAAATGCCAACTTGTCAGTTCGTTTGACCGACGAGTTCATGCAAGCTGTCGGTGACGATCAAGTCTGGAATACCCGATGGATTTCGAACAAGTGCAAAGAAGAGCCCCCCAAGTATCAAGCTCGCGAGATCCTCAATCGCATGGCCGACTGCGCATGGCATTGCGGGGACCCAGGCGTTCAGTACGACACGACCATCAACACGTGGCATACCTGCCCAAACAGTGGTCGCATCAACGCGAGCAACCCATGTTCTGAGTACATGTTCTTGGACGATACCGCTTGCAATCTTGCATCGATCAACTTGATGAAATTCCGTCGTAACGACGGATCGTTTGACCATCAAGGGTTTATGGCTGCTTGTCGATTGTTCTTCATCGCACAAGAGATCCTGGTTGACCATGCGGCTTACCCAACCGACCGGATCGCTTTCAACAGCCACCTGTTCCGTCCTCTGGGGCTTGGGTACTCCAACCTCGGTTCGCTGATCATGACCAACGGGGCCGCTTACGACTCTCCGATGGGTCACGGAATGTGCGGGTCGATCACGGCTTTGCTCCACGGCGCAGCCAACTTGGCCAGTGCCGAGATGGCGGGTGTTGTCGGTCCATTTGCCGAGTACACCCGGAATGCAGAACCGATGATGCGCGTCATGCAGATGCATCGCAATGCCATCGAGCAAATTCCCGATGCAGGTCCTCGATACCTCAAGGATGCCGCTCGCGAAGTTTGGGACAAGGTGCTCGATGCGGGACGCAAGCATGGCTTCAGAAACGCGCAAGCCACCGTGCTTGCACCCACCGGAACCATCAGCTTTATGATGGACTGCGATACCACCGGAATCGAACCCGATATCGCTTTGGTCAAGTACAAACAACTTGCCGGAGGCGGGATGCTGAAAATCGTCAATGGATCGGTTCCACTTGGACTGCTCAACTTGGGATACACCCCAGAGCAAGTCGAGGAGATCGAGAAGTACATCGACCAAAAGGATACGATCGAAGGTGCACCGCACATCAAAGATGAGCACCTGCCGGTTTTTGACTGTGCTTTCACACCAGCCAATGGAACACGCAGCATCCGATGGCAAGCCCACGTCGAGATGATGGCTGCCGCACAACCTTTCTTGTCGGGTGCTATTAGCAAAACCGTCAATATGCCGTCGGATACCACCGTCAAAGACATCGCCGATGCTTACTATTGGGGATGGCAGCTGGGGCTCAAAGCTGTCGCGATCTACCGCGATGGCTCGAAGCAAAGCCAGCCGCTTTCGACCAAGTCCGAAGCCAAGAAGGCCGAGGAAGCCCAAGCGGCCAAGGTTGTAGAAAAAGTTGTCTACAAGCCACGTCGCGAGCGATTGCCAGATACGCGAAACAGCGTGACCCACAAGTTCAGCATCGCTGGTCACGAAGGCTACATCAACGTAGGTCTTTACCCAGACGGTCGACCTGGCGAAGTCTTTATCACCATGGCCAAGGAAGGTAGTACTATCGGCGGCCTGATGGATAGCTTCGGCACTGCGATCTCCCTATCGCTTCAGTACGGGGTTCCACTGGAAGTTTTAGTCAACAAGTTCAGCCATACTCGCTTCGAACCCAATGGCCATACCACCAATCCCGATATCCGAATCGCCAAGAGCGTCGTCGACTACATCTTCCGTTGGATGGGGTTGACGTTCATGGCCGGTTATCGAGAAGAACAAAAGGCCAAAGCGGATCTGATCTCCGGCAGTGAGTCCAAGGAGACCAGCAAACCTGTAGTCGTGGCCGCCCCGGTTGCTGCCGCAGTCAAAACCGAGCCGATCCGTAGTGAGCCCGTTCGCACAGAGGCTAAATTCGTCAGCCATGAGGACAAGACGCCCTCTTGGTCGATTTCCTCGACGGCTCTCCGAGAAGACTCGCGAACCGAACAGTTCTCCCGTTTTCAAAGCGACGCTCCAGCGTGCGATAACTGCGGGTCCGTTACGGTGCGCAACGGCAACTGCTACCTGTGCCATAACTGCGGAAACAGCCTTGGTTGCAGCTAGGCATCCCGCAACACAGTCGCTCTGAGTCCAAATCGATTCCTTGCAAAGGGCGTTGGGAGCTGAAATCCCAACGCCCTTTTTTTATGGGCCGATCGCTTTCCACTGCAGCCTGCCAATCGCTTTTGCTAACCCGGTTTGGGGGTCTACATCGACCCAAGTGGCCGCCAAACGTACATCTTCGGTGGCCACATGAAAGGTATTCGGATCGAAGGTCAATGTCGTCTTGAGGATGGGTTGGATCTCCCTCCCAAGGATGCTTTTATAGGCACCTGTCATCCCGATATCGCACTGGAAAGCAGTTCCTCCTGCGAGAATCTGCTCGTCGGCCGTTGCCACGTGGGTGTGGGTCCCAAGCACAGCGCTGACACGTCCATCGAGAAAGTAGCCCATCGTCTGTTTGTCACTAGTGGCCTCTGCGTGAAGATCCACCCAACGGATTCGAACCTCGGGTGGAATTTGATCCAGTATTTTTTCGATGGCTTCGAAGGGGCAATTGACCGGACGCATAAAGACGCGTCCGAGCAAACTGACCACGGCAATCGAGTAACCGCTTTTGGTTTCTACGATGCAGAAGGTCTTGCCGGGTGCTTTGGCTGGAAAGTTGGCTGGTTTGACGATATTGTTGCGAGTCCATAGGACTTCTTGGATCTCACGTTTCTTGTAGATGTGATCTCCCAAGGTGATCGCATCGACACCCGCACTACAGAGTTGTTCGTACTGCTTGACTGTAAGACCGGTGCCTTCGGCTGCATTCTCCGCATTGACGATAACTGCGTCGCAACCGGCATCGCGAAGTTTACTTATTAGCGAACAAACGACTGTCATACCAGGTTTCCCGACTACATCTCCAACATGCACGATCCGCACGGAGTTTTGTCGTTTATCCGAAAGAAAGTAGTCGTGATTCATCTTCTAGGTCGGCTGTTGATCATCCGTTTCAGGAGTATTGGTTGCGATGGTTCCGAAGTCGACAGTTTTGTCAAAATCCTTGTTTTGAGCGATGGTATTCCAGACCAAATCGGAATCTTTGCCGGTGGATTTTGTATCTTGACTTAGAAGCTGGGTTTCGTGGTGAGCTTGAGAACCAGCCCTGGAGGCACCTGAAGTGGATTTGGTCGATTCGAGCATTGGGTTTGCGCCTCGCTGGTAGCGACTCCACCAAGCATCTGCGTCATTGATTGTCCAGGCATCGCTGGCTGCGAGGCGATGGATTAAATTGGCAAGATCTCTGGCGGTTTGTGGGCGTTTTGCGCGGTTCTTTTCCAAGCATGACATGATAGCATGTTCCAGCTCTGAGGCGATGGGTTTTCCAGCCCGGAGCGAAGGCGCAAGTGGGATTGCGTCGACGTGCAATTGACAAAGCTCTGCTAAAGAGGTGGCTTGGAAGACCGAGGAACCCGTCAGAAGGAAATAGCCAACAGCACCCACGGCATATAAATCGCTGCGCGCATCGACGAGATCGGGAGTTTGGATCGATTCGGGCGACATGTATAGGGGCGTACCTGCCATCCCTTCCTGTTGCTTATTGCGTTTTGCATCGTCTACGGCTCGCACCAAACCAAAGTCCAAGAGCTTCACAAAGTCTGGCACACCGCCTCGTCGATTGAGCATGACGTTTGCAGGTTTGATGTCCCGGTGAACCAACCCCATCGAATGGGCTTCGAACAGAGAGCTGCAAAGTTGATCGAGGATCTTAGCGACGCGGCCTTCGGGTTGGGGACCGAACTTATCAACCAAATCTTGAAGATTGATGCCGTCTAAATATTCCATCGCATAATAAAAGACACCTTCTGGGGTTCGTCCGTAGTCATAGATCGCAATCGTGTGAGGATTGTTCAGATTGCAAGTGATTTGAACTTCTTGCTCGAAACGATTGATCGATGTTTCGTTGACTCGGTCGACATTCAGGAGTTTGATAGCGCTTTGTCGTCTGAGCATCGCATGATGGCCCCGATAGACGGTTCCCATAGCACCTTCACCGAGTTTTTCATCGAGGCGATATTGGCCGAGTTGCTTGGCCTCCACGGCCGCTTGCCTTGCCTCTCGCTGCAACTTGCTAACGATCACTGTAAAGGCCAAGATAGCAAGAGTCGTCAGCGCCAAAAGGCCGAACATGGTGTAGAAGGCTCGGCGCAGGATATTGAGCGGCTCAAAAGCTTCGTCGTAGTCGATTTCCGTCACCAAACCAAACGAATAGTCTTTGAGCCAAGTCCATACTCCAACGACTGGAACCCCTCGATAGTCTCGATATCCACCGATTTCCAAGCCGTCTTTTCCTTCGATCAAATGCATTGCGGCTTTTGTGAGGCTTAGCTCACTGCGGCGGGATTTCGGACGAAACCCTCGAGTCATGTCTCCACCGGGATCTCGCAGTTGAATGTTCAAGATCGATTCGGCGTTCTCTTTGTCAGGAAGGACTCCCAGAAGAATCAGGTCCTCGTCGAATCGGCTACCGGAAACCATCACACCCTGACTATCAACTGCATAGGTCTCACCGGATTTTCCGATACGCCCAAGCTGAATCAACCTTGTGAATTCTCGCTCGGGACGAATGCGCAGCGACAGGGCCGCGATGATCTGTAGATCCTGATTGAGGATTGGAACACTGACGAACATGGTTGGGACCCCGGTTTGCATTTTCCCGTGCACATCGGCGATCGGAACGCGGCTGGCAAAGGGTGGGGACACCGATGGCTTGTTGTCAAAGACGCGGGTCAAAAAGCTTTCGTACTCTACGATATTCTTGCCAATCAACTCACGATGATTCGACGCCAAGACTTGGTGCTTTGGATCCGAGATCATGTAACCAGAGAATTCGTAATTGGCCAATGTCGGAGCGACTTCTTGTTCGATCTGCTCGAGCAAGTTGGCATCTTCGATTCGCGAAGCAGGGTTTGCTAAGGGTGCAATATTTTTACTTGTTTTGATCAGGTCTTCGACAAGTTGCCTGAGGTCGCTTTGGTTGGCCAGTGTTCGGGCGCTGATCTCTTGCTGAGAGAGCCATTTGAGCACCATGGATTTTTCAACTTCAAGAAGCGTCGTCAACTGCGATCGCAGGTTGGCTTCCATGGTCAATCGAATGCTTCGAGTGATCAGATATCCGATGAGGGACAGCAACAGCACGGCAAGGAGCGGCCAGATCCAAAGCTGTCTGCGAAGCAGCAGGGTGGTGCGTTGGATTCGATTCCCCATCGACGTGCGAGCGAAGGTCATGTGGGCCTTCCGTCCGTCGTCTTGCTCTTTGGGTTGGGCCCACCAATTCTTGATCGCAGAGAACATCGCTTACAGAAACCCTAAACTATCTCTTAGTCCATCACAAACCCTACAAAGCAAACGGTCGGAAGAACCCAACCGTCGTGCCTAAGTTTGCTTATTGCAACAAGTCAACGGTAGTTCACGATTGCCACCGGGCGAGAGGAACCAGCAGTTTTTGGAAGTTTTTTTGGGACGACGGGGATTTCTGTGGCTGTAATGGATGTCTTCGGAGGCTAGCGGCTTTCCATTGGCATTACACCACTGGAGGCGTAAGCCCCGGCTATCGTTTTGATTTCTTTGCGCGGGCGACCTTTGTTTTCTTTGTTTTCTTGGCTGGAGCGGCTTTAGCAGGCTTGGTTTTTTTGCTGGCCTTTTTGGTGCTTGAAGGGCTTTTCGATCTACTTGCTTTCGACTTGGTGCCGGAGAGATTACGTGCTGCGGTTTGAACATTGGAAGTCGTTGCCAATTCAATACCGAACATCGCACCTAGGTCTTCACCCGCCAGATCGGAATGCTGATCGAGACCGATTGCATCGTCGGTGGTTTGCGAAGTCAAGGCATCGGAGACCAGATCTGATTGCTGGACACCTCGCATCTTGAAGAACAATTCAGGCTCTGAATCTAGCAAATGTCCCACTCCATAGAGGGTGGCTGCGACGTGTTTGCACATCGAGGCATAGTCAGGACAACTGCATTGCAATTTGAGTTCCTTGGGACTTGGGAACATGCCCTCCTTGGGATCTGTTAATCGGCCGAGAACGGCATCCGGCAACTTGCCTCGCATCAAATCCAACAGCGAGCTGACTTGCTCAGAACAATCGCTTCGAATCGCCTTCCACTTTTTCTTGTTCAGCGGATCGATGGAGATTTTGATCTTATAAAGAGACGAACCGCTTACCAGAGCCGTGATCTGGCCGGTTTCGATCTGTAGATCGATGATCGATCCATTGCGGGCATAGGTACGTCCTCGGGGCATACGATTGGCCCAGTCGGCGTAAATCTCTAGGTTCTTGCACCAAGCAAGCCCCCAGAAACTCGTGGCGATGGCTTTCGAATTGATATGGATTGGCCGAAGACTCTTCCCTTTTTTGTTGAGCTTACTTGCCTGAAGTGCCGCTTCGGCCCGTCGCTGTGCGACTGGTACGTATGGCGCCCATCTGTCGTCGAAAGCCATATTCGATCCTCCATGAATGTTTTGTGCGAGCTAAATTGGAGATGCTTTGTTGATGTCCAAAGAGACGAATTGCAGTAAGTCATTATCTGACATCTCGGTCAAATTCACTTCACCCGAGTCGTCAAACATGTCCCGGCTGATCTGTTTTTTGGATTGAATGAGGTCATCAATTCGTTCTTCGAGGGTGCCTGAAGTCACAAACTTATGAACCAGGACATTTCGTACTTGGCCAATCCGAAATGCTCGATCTGTCGCTTGGTCTTCGATGGCTGGATTCCACCAGCGATCAAAATGGACGACATGACTGGCTTGCGTCAAATTCAATCCTGTGCCCCCGGCCTTAACCGAGATCACAAAGAAGGGTGGGCCAAATGGCTGCTGGAATTCGCTCACTAGTTTACCGCGCAGCTTTGCCGGAGTCTTGCCAGTGAGCGTTAAACCAGGGCGTCCAAAGACTTCTTTTAGAAAATTGCTCAATGGTTCGCACATCGTTTGAAACTGGCTAAAGATCAATACTTTTTCTTGTTTGGCAGAAATATCCAGGCATAGCCGCTTTAGCTCGGCGAACTTGCCAGAGGTCTTCTCATCGAACGACTGACCTTTCAAGTACATCGCAGGATGATTACAGATTTGCTTAAGCTGTATCAACGTTGCCAACACAATGCCGCGACGCTGAATGCCCGTGGCCACGTCCAGCGACTTCTCCAGATCCTTGATCACTTGCTCGTACAGTGTAGCCTGTACGGTGGAAAGATTGCAGTCTACTCGAAGCTCCGTTTTGCTTGGCAGGTCAGGCACTATGCTTGGATCTGTCTTCATCCGCCGTAGTACATAAGGCTGGATTAGCTTACGAAGCGCAGCGAGATTCTGAGAACGTTGACGTTCATCTTTGCTGGAGACAAATCGTTTGAACTCGGCAGGGGTACCGAGCAAGCCTGGCGAGCTAAAATCAAACAACGACCACAAATCTCCCAAATGGTTTTCTATCGGTGTGCCAGTCATGATCATGCGGCAACGTGCGGGAATAGCTTTGATCGCTTTGGTTTGAATAGAACCGGCGTTCTTGATCGCCTGAGCTTCATCGAGGATCACTAGCTTCCACTTGATTTTGGTGAGCCATTTCGCATTTCGGATCGCCCCGTAGGTCACGATGACGACATCTTGATCCGCGACCTCCTTGGCTGGATTAGACTCAATGGCTTTTAGCTGATCGAGACTCTTTACCGAACGATGTGCTACCAAGGTTTTCAACTGGGGTGCAAATTTGGCGATCTCGCGCTGCCAGTTTCCGAGCAAAGAAGTCGGTACGATGATCAGACATGGTGAAGAATCATTGCGGGTCGATCGATGGTACCGTTGCAGCAATGCAATCAGCGAGATTACCTGCAACGTTTTCCCCAATCCCATGTCATCGGCCAAGCAGACTCCGAGTCCAAGTTGTGTCGCGAACCATAGCCAACGAACACCAGCGATTTGATAATGTCGTAGTTTTGCTTGAACGACCGATTCCGGATCAATGTCACCACTCTCACTGGGCTCTCGGAGTGCTTTGAGCGTTTGCTGCAACCACTCCCCGGGCTCGATCCGTGTCCAACGGACTGTTTCAGAATCGTTGTCTGCATGGCCAATGGCTGCTCCCGATAGCAGTCGCATTGCTTGAAGGAAATCAACGCCTCCAACATGTTGCTTTCTCAATTCCTGCCAGTGTTCCAATGCAGACTTGAGCTTATCTTGATCGACCTCAACCCATTTACCTCTTAACAAAACAAGCCCCTCTCTGGCGGCTAATAATTGCTTCAACTCTGTTTGGCTAAGTGGCTCTCCTTCGATCGTTACACCAACTTTCAAGTCCAGGCCGTCGATCCCGAATCGGCTAGGTTCCTTCGATCCTATGTTCACCGAGACTTGCGGACGAGGTGGTCGAGAAGCATTCCACCAATTCGGGACGCGAATCACCAAACCCGCTTGTTCCATAATGGGAATCGAGGACAAGAATTCATGTGCTTGTCCGATTCCCCAAGACTGCGGCGCAAAGAGCCTGCGAGTTTCCAGCAAGCGTGCAACGAGATTTACTGACCTGGCAGCACGGCTGACTGGTTCAAGCAACTGATCGAGCTTAGCAGTGTCTTTGGCTGCGATAGACTCCCGTAGTGCATCGGCCAACGGACGATGTTGCGGTTTCCCGTCCTGGGTTTGCCCTTGTGTGTACGTCGCAATGAAGGCGAACGGGGATTCGGGATTCTTCTTGTTTTCAGCCAGATGAAAGGTGACGCGACCGATTAAATTCCAGCTCGCATCGAGCGATTTGAGAAATCCGGTTAACCCTTCGTCGCATGCCCTTGCCGTAACGTGCGTGTACGCATCGATATCCTGCCACAACTTTTGCAAGTGAATCAAGGTCAAGTACTCGAGACCTTGCATGGGCGGTGCAAGTTGCAACCATTCTTGAACGGTCGTCGCATCAGGCGGATCGATGGGAGACCACTGTTTGGAAGTCGATGAGTATTGGCGACAGAGCGAGGAGAAATAGTAGCGAGAAAAGTCTCGCCAAAATTTGAATTCGGCTGGCCAATCCTTCACCGCTAACTGCCAGCGGCTAGATGCCAGATGGACAAGTCCGCCCGCAAATGATTCATCGAAAGCATCTACGACTTCAGGAGCGACTTGAATCGATTGGACCAGAGAGTCAATGTCGCTTGCTGTCCAGACCAGCCCCAAAGCACCTTGGGGAGAAATGGCGATCCGATGTGTCAACTGATGCAACCTCACTCGCTTGACCGTTGTCCGTGGTACTCCATGGCGAGAAGCGTGGTCGAAAATCGACCTTGGATCACGGATGAATCAACGATAGGGAATGCAAAGTTTACCCCATGTGTGACGCAAAAAACAAGGGCGTTGGTAATTGGGTTTCGGGCCACGCTATGGCGTTAAGAGATGATTTCGGAGAAATCATCGACGTTAACAGCCAAAGACCGAATCAGCCATCTGGGTTATCTATGAGTGTTTGCAGTCGCTGGGCTAGGGAGGGCTCGAATCTCTTTGGCCAAGTTGCATCGATAAGGCCGACATGGATCATGTCCAGCAAATGCACCTGATCCTTGATTCGATAGCTGTTAAGCTTCATCGTCACGAGCTCCTGAAGTTGAACAATGCGACGCCCATCAATCGTTATCGATGCTTCCACACATGGAGCCGGCGTCACGTACTCAGGACGAACCTTTCGTTCGGCCAGCAGAATATGAATCCCCTGACTCGGTTTGCCATCTTGACCATCGAGGAAGACTGTCACATCCATAACCGAGTCGCGGTAAAAGCCAGCCTTGCTCAACGCAATCGCTGCGCGATCCAAGTCCTGTTCTCGCAGTAGTATATCGACATCACGCGTGTTGCGAATCGCTCCATCGTCGATGGTTGCAACCCAAGCTGCAACAGCATGACCACCGATCACTGCATAGGGCACACCGTCATTTTCTAACGCTATGCAGGACCTTTCCAATCGTTCTCGAACTTTATCCACGGCACTAAACATCCTATCGAAAATCGGAGTAGTAGACTCGCAAACACTTATCGAATTCTTGATGTCACTCATAAACTACTCTTCTCGTCAACTTGGTCGACTCAAGGGGTGGCCATCAATCGCTTGGCTTCTTCGAGCAAAAAGTCCGCGTCCGTAAACGGCTCGTATCCGATATCCTGCCATCGAATGCGACCTTGCCCATCGACGAAAATCGTCCCGTGCAGAGGTTGACCCTCGAAATCATCAAAACAACGGAAACTCTTGAAGACATCCATGTCTGCGTTGGCCAACAACGGGATGTTCATCGTCCCATCAAACCGCTTGAGCCCATCGCTCAGCGACTGGGCATCCTCTGTACTGACTGCTACGACCTCGATCCCTGCATCCTTGAAGGCCTTGAGTTTGGGCGAAAACGTTTTCAATTGCTCTGTGCAATGCAAACAACCAAACCCTAGATACAAGATCATGACATAGGGTTTGCCTCGCAGATTCGACGAGGAATTCAAAACCGCTGCAACAGGCTCGGAGGATGCAATCGGTGTGGTGCGTTGGATCTCGGGAGTTCCCAGACTCCACGAAGGGGCTGTCGAGGGAACCCACCGCACCGGTCCGAGCGAATCCAAAACTGGCCGATCCCCAAGATCCTTGGTTTCAGGCGGACTAGTCTGCCATGCTAGTCCAGGTGAAGCACTTGTTGCGATCTGTTTGGCTTCTTGAATCCAAGGAATTCCGGGTTCGCAAGACCAGACAAGTTTTGCACAGCGTTCGAGCGATCGAGTCCGATCCTGCTTCCATTGATCAACCTGTTTGCTCTGCGGATTGGCCTCGATAGCTCGATGGGTGACGATGGCAAACAGGGCGCTGGGCAATACTTCCCCCTCGGATCCATTGAACGCATCGCGAGCTTTGGCGATGGCGATCTCATGTTCTCCGGCCGCTTGTGCCCAAAGGATCCTCTGCCAAACATCGATCGTATCGTGCGCCTCACTCGATCGGCGAACTGCTTGTCTATAGTCCCCGCTATGAGCCGCCCTGTAGGCCTCAAGCGTATTGATGTAACTTGCCAATCGATAACTTCGATAGTTCTTTTCATGGAGCAACTTTTGGCGATCGATCTCTTCCTTGGGTTTATCCTTCCACTTGTTCTGGTCGAAATCTTGCGTGACCCGATCGACGAAGGACAAATCGCGATTCTCCCCCCAAAGATCCTTGGGTGCATCGCTGGCTTCTAAGAGTTTCGGCGGGGTTGGCTTGCTGTTGTCGGCGACCTGATTGGCCGTTTCGACTTCGATGATCAAACTGCGACGCAGGTCCTTCATGCTCTGCAAGATCGATTCGGCGATGTCCTTTTTGCCCGTTTCAAAGGCAGCGATCCCTCGGAGCATTTGAACTTCGTCGGCACGCGTTGAACCCTCGGTAGCCTTTAAGTAAATGCTATCGACAAGCTCTGTGGCTTGTGGCCAAAGATGATACGTTCGGATGGTTTGCAAAAGACGCTGACGACCAAGACTTGAACTGCCGTTACCGGTCGGAGAGTTGTACTTTGGATGACGAGGCAGTTCGATCATATTCTTCGACAGCGCGAGGGCATCCGAAGGGCGTCCGATATTGAGCCAGTTTCGGATGAGCCACTCATTGTTGTGTGCAAAGTTATGGATTTGGTCGGGCATGACCCGATCTCGAATCATGTGGGCATGATCGACTCGGGCCGAAGCTTCTTGTTGCCAAGCTGCATCGGCATAGCGATGCAAGCGGGAGTAGGTATGGCCTGGCATGTGCCACATGTGAGCGATCCCAGGAGCGCTGGGGCCACACTCTGCTGCAGCCTTGATCGCGAGTTTCTCTTTGCGATAGTCCCACAAATGGATTCGGAAATGGTGGGCTGGATGCCGCGGGTTGCGTCGAAAGATGTCCTCGAGCATCGAATCGATGGCCGTGTAGCTTTGGATGTCATGGCCTTGACTCTGGTTTTGCCAAAGCTGGAGCACGAGCATGGCTTTGAGCTCGATCTCTTCGGGGTAGTCCTGAACCATCTCGTCGAGTTCGCGCGCGTAGGACTTAAAACGCTCTTTGCGTTTGTCTCGAATCTCATCGGTGACATTGGGTTTCTTTTTATTCCCACTGGTGGGTTTTTTGGATGCATCTTTGTTTTCGGACTTTTTGTCATCCGTTTTTTCGTCCTGCGGCTTGGACTCTGCGGGTGGTTGCGGCCAATCCTTGACTCTTCGAGACCATGCTTCGATGAGCCGTCGTTCGAGGGGGCTTGTTTTTTCAATCCGTTTGACGGCTTGTTCGATGAACCCAGCAGACCGTTCTGGGTTCTCGGTATTGGCACGCGCCATTCCCCAATAGAAAATGGCCCTATCTGGATCGATCGAGGCAGCTTGTCGGAAGGATCTTTCGGCTTCGAAATACCAAAAACCATGAAGTTGCGAGATGCCTTGGTCAAAGAATCTTTGGGCCATAGGATTGGGGGTGGAGATTTTCCAATGGACATTCCCCATCCCTTGCATGAGGTAAGCGGCTTGCCTGGGTCCTTCGTTGAAAGCCTCTGCATGAAACGAATGCCCTGGATTAGCGTCCTTGGCAGGCTCCTTGGGGTCCTCGGTTGCCAGAGCCAAGGTGGCACTGAGCAGGCAATAAGCGTAAAGACCTACTGATAAAGGCTTATAAAACAGCGCTGGCATCGGTCATTCCGGTAGTAGCGTCGAGTGAGAATTGAGGATACTTGCACGCCCTGGATTATAGTTCACAGAAAGATCGTCTGCTTGTTGTTTTATCGCAGTTGCAAGGCGACGTAGAAAGGGTCTCGATAGCCCACCGAGCGCCTGTTTAGTTGGATATTGCTGGGGCTTGGACGGAGCGTTTCACTTGACTTTTCCCAAGCCTGGATCATCCAGGATTGTTTTTCGGGGAAGTCATGATGAAAAATATGTTCGATCGCATCCTCCCGGTGCTTCGGCGGCATCAGTATCCATTTGGATTCGATTTCATGCTCAATTCTCGATAGGTAACCCGACCGATCTTCTTCTTCCAAGCATGCGATATCGATCCAAAGAAAAAGGCCCTTTGGAGATAGAATCCGCCGAATTTCCTTCAGGACAACAAGCTTCTGATCGCTCTGAAAATGATGCAGAGAGTAACTTGCTAACACCAAATCAAAGGATTGGTCTGGGAGCTGTTGGATCGATTCTTGGATGTCCCCAAGGACGGTTTGCGGGTTGGGTCCAAGTCCTCCGGCGCGTTTTAAATGGTCTAGGGCATCTTGCGAAAGATCGATTCCTACGTACTTTTCGATCTGGCAATCGCAAAGCCCCTGGCGGGCCATCTGTCCGTCACCGCAGCCTAAATCCAATACTTTCAGTTGCAATCCCGTTGAGGATTTATGGATGAACTGCGCCATTTGCTCATGACGCATCCAGTTGTTCAGGACGATATTCTTATAAAGATCCCAAGAATTGAAGATCTCGACACTTGGTTTATCGGTCATAGGCTAAATCAATCCAATCGCTTTTCGGCCGATCCAAAATGCGCTTAGCAGCGCGACCATAAGCGCCACGAGCCATGGATGGGACCAAAGGGGTATGCGCCGGATGGTCGACGGTGGCTGAGGAGCCATACGGATTGCATCGATCCACTGATCGGGTTGCTGAAGCGAGAGTGTTTTTCCTCCGGTCAAACGAGCAAGTTCTTCGAGCACTTTAGGCCGGGCAGCTTGGCCTACCCGCTCCTTGGAAACACCTTGGACAAAGAAGCTGGTCTGGAGTGATTCGGCGGTCTGTTTGCACAAGAGTGTCACTTTGTGGTTTCCCGGTTCAGCGGTTTCGTAACGGCCCTCGAAAGACCCCCAGCTTTCGGATCCTCCGGCGGCCAGCTTGATCGACTGGGTCTTGCCCGAGGGAGACTCGATCCTGGCCGTTACATCGCCTTGGGCAAGCGGTTCACCGCTGGTCTGCATCACGTTGGCTCGAAGCGAGAGGGTCTGACCAATACTGGGAGTGTCCGGTGAGAAGTAGAAACGCATCGATTCCCCTTTTGCCATATTTCTTTGGTAGGCCATCCAGCGGACGACTTGGCTCCAGAATCGGTAATGGTATTTGTCTTCGACGCCTTTTCGCCATCTCCACACTCCATCGGTACCCATGAAGAGGACTTTGCCGGATCCAAAGGTCTTGGTAGCAAGCAGTGGCATGCGGCCTTGCTCACCGGTGGCTGTCTCGTGGACGGCCAAGACTTCGACACCCGCTTTGGCTCGAGCGACGGCACTGTGCCATTGGAAACCTGGCAGATTCATCCAAACATCGACGTTATCCTCGGCCGTATCTGCGAGTTTGGTAAGCAAGCTTCTTCGGCCCGCTTCGGTCAGTTCCATCCGCATGGCATTGCGAGTTCCGATACCATCGGTATTGGACGGGTCAAGAACCACGGGCATCAGAGGTTCTAAAGGGGTCTGGGCTAGACTGTGCTGGTTGCCTTGGGATCCTGGCATGAACACCAAACCGCTTGCCTGGAACTCGACCAACCCGCGAATCATTTGGCACTGCTCTTGGGTCAATTGACCTTTGTCGGTCCCGACATCCCCTAGGAACACGACATCGTACTTGGATAACTCATCAAGGGTCGCAGGAAATTCTTTGATGTAATCTTTGTTGCCCCCCCCAAGTCGATCTAAATCAGGATGGAACAACAAGCAGGAAACATCGACACCAGGATCGCGAGAAAGGGCGTTTCTCAAGTATCGGTACTCCCAGCGGGGCAGTGAATCGATCACCAGGACCTTGAGCTTCTCCTGTCGTATCGAAATGGGAGAGGACGAAGCGTTGTTGGAAGTGATCGTCTCTTCGGAATGTTCGGGGATTTGGACGCTGATGGTAAAGTCACCCTCGGACTTAGGGGTCCAGACCACGGCATCCGAAGTTCGCGACATGGCGCGTATGCGTACCTCTTTGGTTAGTTTCTCTCCATCGGAAGTATTGATCACGATGGTCGATACAACATCGCGAGGTAGCGATGAGTCGATGGTAAAGGGGATACGGACCCCTTTTTTAACAATTCCGAAAGTCGGTGTATCGATGCTCAGAAGCTCCAGATCCGGAAGCCTCGTCGAGGACCCCACCGGCAAGGCGAAGATGGGGGTACCCAAAGTTCGGTAACGAGATGCGACGCTTACCGGAGGTGTCCCGGCGTTCCAGTCCCCATCGGACACGACCAGCACCCCCATGACGTTCGAAGCGTTATCCAGGACCGATCCAAGCGGGGTCGATAGATCGGTCCCATCGACGATGCCTTTGGGTGGAAAGTCGCTGATCACAACATTCGCTATTTTAGACAATTCGCTCCACGCCTCAGGCTTGGCTACCTCATCGACGGCAGATTCTCTGGAAGTGGCTTTCTTGTCGAGGATCACATCTTGGGTTTGCATGCTCGGCGAGCGATCGACCAAAATTGCAAATGTCGGTTTCTGGGTGGATCGAAAGTCCTGGATCCATTCGGGTTGGTTTAGAAGGATCGCACCTAAGAGCACCGCACTGGAACGAAGAACCTCCAGCCCTATGACGCTTCGCAGGTACCCACTTCGGCGAATCGCAAGCCATGACAACGCAAAGCATGCTGCGCACGCGAGCACCGAGACTAGGATCAGCCATGGACTGGTGCTGAAACTCAGCGATTCATAGGCGGCGTTGGTCGCCGAATTCTCAGCGATCGATTCGGTATTCATACGACTTTAGTCTAATCACTGGATCCCTAAGTGGTATGCTCGATTCGCATTTCCGCCCCAGAAGTTAGCTTGCTGCTGGGCGTTGAGATCCTTGGCAAAAACGCTCACCGCAGCCACCCAATCGGCATAGGAACTACGAAGCAAACAAACGGGCCAATCGCTTCCGAACATCAGACGATCCGGGCCGAAGGCATCCAAGGCAACGTTCCAATAGGGACGAAGCATTTCGACGGTCCAATCCGGATCGCGAACCTCGGTGACCAGGGCCGAGAACTTGCAATCGACATTGGGGCGTTTTGCTAATTCGCGGAAGTCTTTTTCCCATTGCTTATCCAGACCGTTTGAAGAGATCACGGGTTTGGCGATATGGTCCAGTACAAAAGGTTGATTCGGATGCCTGTCGACGAATCGGATGGCCATCGGCAGTTGCTTGCCGAAAATCAAGATGTCATAGACCAATTCAAAAGAGCGCAGCAATCGGATGCCTGCGTTGAAGTCATCGCGGTCGAGAAATTTCTCATCGGGTTCGTCTTGAACGACATGCCGAACACCTTTGAGGTTAGCTTCACCCTGGAAGGAATCGAGGACCTTGGCGATCGAAGAGTGGGCCAAGGGAACCCAACCGACGACTCCCTTTATCCATGGATTGACTTTGGCGTAATCCAGAAGGAATCGGGTTTCTTGAACTTCTTGACGAGCTTGTACGCTGACGACATAGTCGACGTGAGTGCTTTGCGTCTGGGCGAGAAGATCTTTGGGTGCAAAGTCCTTGCGGAGGACTTGCATCTTTTCGTTGATCCAGCCGTATTGCTCGACGGAGTAATTCCAAAAATGGTGGTGGCTATCGACGCGCATCATGATTGAGTTTTAGCCTTTTCGATATCGATGATTTTTTCGAGTCTGCGAAGGTGTCTTCCACCTTCGAATTCCGTGGCAAGCCATATTCGTACTAGATCGCCGACGGGTCGATCTCCGATCAAGTCCCCTGCCAGACAGAGGATATTGACGTCGTTGTGGCGTCGACACATTTCAGCCATGACTTCGTCGGCACAAGTCGCCGCGCGAACCCCCCGAAACTTATTGGCCGTGATCGCCATTCCAAAACCGTTTCCGCAGATGAGGATTCCGCGCTCGACTTTGCCTTGAGCAACCTCTTTGGCTACCGCGACAGCGTAGTCTGGATAGTCGACCGGTTGGTCGCTATCGGTGCCAAAGTCGACCACCTCGTGGCCGTCGGCCGATAGCAAGGTGATCAGTTTGCCTTTGATTTGATAACCGCGATGGTCGCTTGCAACAGCGATTCGCATACGAGCGCTCCTAAAGAGTGTGGAAAGGAAAAAACCTGGGCGAGATTATACTCAAGAATCCCACTTGATGACGATCGATGGGTCGAGTCGATCGACCCAATAACTGGTATGGCGATCTAGTTGCTTGGCACAATGCTCATAAACCTCCACCGGTCCTCCAAAAGGGTCGGAAATATCGCCTTCGTCGGCAGCGAGCATAAAGATTTTTTCGGAATATTCGGGCCATTGGGATCGCAGGACGCTGCGGTGGCGGTGCCCCATGACCAAAACCAAATCGGCTTGCTCGATCATATAGGAATGAACTTGGGTGCTTTCGTGGGATTCGAGCGTTAAACCGTACTTTCGGATCGCATGGCGTGCACCTTGGGATGCTGGGTCCCCGAGGGCAGCACTCACACCCGCCGATGCGATGCAGATGGGGACCGATTCGATCGCACCACCGAAGCGAGCGAGGACTTTCTTTTGCATCAAGGCTGCGGCCATCGGCGAGCGGCAGGTGTTGCCCGTGCAGATCAATAGGATCAAAAACTGCGAGAGGGCTTGGAGTTGCTCCAAGGCCAACACGCCTGGAAGCAAGATCTTACCGCAGGAGCCGTCAACGCTCACCAGGGTCGGAGCCCCGATCCCCTGGATCGCACCTGCGTCGATAATCAGCGAATTGGGATGACTTTCGAGCTTGGCTACATCGGTCAACAACCCACGGGACTCCATCGGCAAAGCAGCCACGATAGGACCTGAAAACAACCGAGAGATCGATCGCAAGATCCCGTTGCCCGGTTGCCAGAGACGGACTTGCCTATCGGAGGTCTCGATGAGTTTGAGTGTCGAAGCACACAGGCAATCCATCGTGCTGGACTTCGAACCATTGCGGTGTTGGATCACCAGAGGTCCTGGCCATACCTTCTTTGCCAGCCTCAAAGCTCCTGGGCTAAAACCGGGGACAAAGTCAACGGACTCCTCCGGCGAACGAGGCAAGATGCACAACTGAGGATTCGTAGGGTCGCAGTAAGCCGTAAGTGCTTGGACGGCATCTTCTTTTAGCCCGCTTGCGATGGCGATATAGCAAGTATCCGTCGGCAGGACGACCAAGTCCCCTTCGGTCAAGGCTTGCACAGCCTGATGAACAAAATCAGCCGGGTCTTCGGACCCTCGCCAATCCAATACCCTAGACATGGTGAGGTAACCTAAGGGCTTTCTCATACGATGGCTTCTGTGACCAGGCCCACGCAGGCCTCAAATGCTCTGGAATCATTCTAGTGCAAAAAAGCGGATCTACCGAGGGTCCACCGGATGATTCCAGCCAGAGAGTGGATATTCTCAGCATCGCTTCATCGCAAAAGTATCGCCGTTGTTAACCGCTTGGGTCAGGTATCCTCGATCCTTGAGGAATCCAAGGCTTTGTTCATACTCCAGTTTGCTCAAATGAAGATGCTCGTAGTAGATAAACTCGGGTAAGCTCGGCAGAGAGTCAATCTGCTTAACAATCTCAAAGTCGAATCCCTCGGTGTCGCTAGCCAATAGATCTACCCTTGGAAACCGGTGCTTAGCGACCACATGGGCCAGTCCCAGACACCGAACATCCTGGGTCTGAAGGTGTTGCTCGATGTCCGGTATGCGGTCTTTGTGACTGAGGATCACTTCGCGCCTGGCAGATGCAAGTTGGTTGGCCCAATGGGGCAAGCCCACTGCTGTGTCGCTGACTTTGTAGAGTCGCAGGGTCTCTTGTTCAGGACCTATCGCAGCATGCTCAATCCGAATGTTCGGTCGATCGGCGTAAATGGATTGCAAGGTCTGAACGCATGGGCTTTGGGGTTCGATCAGAATCGATTCCCAAGCGATATTTTCGATTAAGAACCGATGGAATGGATCGGAAGTAATCCCGTTATGCGCTCCGACTTGGACGAAGTAAAACGGTTGATGATCCAGTTCCCAGTTGCGGATGGCTCGTTCAAATACGGGGGTTCGAACAAGCCTGAAACCCAATCGGTGCACCGTTTTGTGCAATGCCTTTCGAAGTTTACTGCGCAGCGACCGCATCGGTTATTTCTTTGGCGTAGGTGTCTGTATCAGTTCGAGTTCGGGCAGGGTGATCCTAGTATTGTACCTGCTGAAGACCACCGGGATGACTTCTTTGGATACGGCAGCATCGTAGACCAATCCCAAGTACTTGTGGGCCGGTGTGGAAAGCCTCAAAATCCAACTAAAGAGCCAAACGCGAAAACGTTGCAGGGGTCCGAGGTCCTTCGATGCAATGATATCCTCTTCTCCTACCTCAATGATCCATCGCTCGGCCGCGATCGGCAAAAGACCTGCTGACTGGATATCTTTCAAAGCTCGGCGAATATCCGGTTGCTCCATATATCCGTAACTTGCGACCAACGAATGGATGTCATTTCCCAGCTTGCTGACCCGGTAGCGATCTGTCGCTGGATATCGAGCAAGCGTCGTTTGATTGATATGCATCAAAACCACCTGAGACGGCAACACGCCGTATTTTTTCAGGAATATTCGCATGACAACAGGAACGTAATCTTCGGTCGATTCGATCGGTCGGGAGCACAGAAACACCGCGGCTCGATCGCTTTCGACCAGCCTCCGTCGACCCTGTATCAAGGACCTTGCTGCAGGCAAATTCTCCTTGATGGTGATTTCGAGTTCATCGAGCATATCCCTAAGAGATACCAACCACTCGATCCGTTTGCCCTCTCGCACCCCAAAGTCATAAAAAGCCGAAGCCAGAGATTTGCGACCCCATTGCCAAGTTAGCATCACCAAAATCAACCCTGCAGCGATAAGCACAGGGAAGTATCCGCCGCTTCCGAGCTTCAAAAGATTGGCTCCAAAGAACGCAAAGTCGATGATCATGAAAGGGACAAAAACCAGGAGCACCCAAGCGATGTTCCAATTCCATCGGTAGTAGGCGATGTAAGAAATAATGATCGATGTGATCGCCATCGAACCGGTCACTGCAACACCATACGCCGCAGTTAAATTGGTAGCGGTTTTGAACATCAAAGTCACTGCAACGCAGCCCGCAAAAAGAGCCCAATTGACCGCAGGAATGTAAACCTGGCCTTCGCCGTGCTCGTCGGTGTGAAAAACCCGAAATCTCGGTACAAACCCAGCCACCGTGGCTTGTTTGACAATGCTGAACATTCCCGTGATCAAGGCTTGCGATGCAATAATCGCTGCAACGGCAGATATCCCCACGTCGAGCACTTGAATCAATCGATCGATCGTTGGGTTTCCTATCTGAGGTGTCAGTGCATAGAAAGTGTTGGCGCGAGGTGGTACGCCTCGATCGAGCATGTAAGCGATCTGCCCTGCATAACAGAGAATCAAACATGGAAGAACAATCATGAACCAAGAGTACATCACAGGCAATCGACCTGAGAGCACCGGTTCAATGCTCTCGTTGCCAGTCGCCTTGGATTCACTGCTTCGAGAAAAATGCCCGATATCGGCATACTTGGCTTCCCCCCCTGTGATAGCCAAAACCACCACACCCAAGATGACCAGTGCACCGATCCATGGGAAGCTCGCAAGAAACCCGATGGCATACATGGGATTGATCGCCCAAAAAACCTCTGGATGCGCCACAACCCAGGGCAATCCTTTCAATGCAATCCATGGGAACCAAACCGCAATCATGAACCAACCAAACATCCCCCCAACCTTGCTAGTCCCACGCCACTGCATTTTAAAAAGGATCACTAAACATACCAGGGTCAACATCATCGAGATCGGAACACCCAGAGGCTCAAACGCACCGAGCATACTTACCGGCGGAGTGATGATGCCGTCGGCAGCCAGTAACCCTGCTGCGCATACGACCATGAAACTGATAAAACCACCCGCGAATATTTTACCCGTGTAGCCCTTGAGCAGACTCAGCAGGGCAAAGGTTCCACCCTCTCCCCGATGGTCGGCTCGCATGACGATCAAGTCGTACTTGACCGTCAGAAAAATCAACGCCCAGAAAACCAAGCTCAAACTTCCGAGCAACTCCGATGGACTCAGTAAGTCCTTGCCCCCTTGGACGATCATGTCCGCAGCGGCATGGTTACCCGCCGCATGCTGCTTGAGCAAGATCGTCTCTCGGGTGATCTCCATCGTGGTGTACAAAACCGATGTGCCGATGTCCCCATAGACCGTTCCGGTCGCTTGGCGAATTCTAGGCCAAAGTGTGGGATCCTTATGCAAGTTGATTGTAGCCATGATAGGTAGCAGACTAGACCCGACATGCAGCGACACGTCGTCCATAGGGAAACGGAGAAGGAATCTTCAGTGATCGATAGATTGATCGCGACGCTGGTCGCTTGTCCTAAGTCGGATTCCTAGCAGGAACGGGGAAAAAGTTCCTCAAAGTCCACTAAATCTAATTCAACAAACAAACTTCGAAAAGTAGATAAGCAATGGATTTCAAATGTAAATCCCACCAAAAATAGCGATCCAATGGCTGCTAGAGGAGCCTATTGCCGCACTGCAACTAGCTTTATGCGATTCCAATTCCCTTTGTAGGCATAAGGCATCCAGAAAGGATCACCAGTGCATCACATAACCGCCATCGACGTTGATCGTCTGTCCGGTTACCGCTTTTGCTCGCTTCGAAGAGAGAAAAACGATCATCGAAGCGATGTCTTCGGGAGTTTGCCATTGCCCCAAGGGAATCAGTTGCTGGATCTTGGCCTGGGCCCAGGTCTGGTAATCGAGTCGCTGGGATTCTGGTGTTCGATCGTGCCAAGCTTGCCAGACGGAGCGGTTGAGGTTGGTTTGAACCATTCCTGGGCAGACGGTATTGACCCGAACCTGATGGCAAGCCAGATCTTTGGCCATGCATTGCGCAAAGTTGATCATGGCGGCCTTGCTGGCACTGTAGGGAGGGTCGGTCTGCGATCCGATTTGGCCTGCTACCGATCCGACGAATACGCAGGTGCCTTGCTGGGATTGGATCAAGACAGGACTCAGCGATGTTGCCACGCGAACCATACCCAGGATGTTGACATCTAGGGTTTTTTCCCAGTCCTTGATTTCAAGATTGGTGAATGGGAAACCGAACTTGCCCGATCCGATCGCTGCGCTATGGACCAAATGCTCAACCTGAGAAAACCTGCTGATGGTTTTGTCCAAGGCATCGCGGATCGATTCTTGGTCAGCGATATCGACCTGGAGTCCCATCGCCCGAACTTTGTATTTGTCATGGATTTCATCGGCGATCGATTCGACTTTAGGATCAAGATCCCAGAGAGCTACGTGGGATCCCTCCTTTGCGAACTGCTCAGCGGTAGCAAGTCCGATTCCCGATGCCGAACCGGTAATCACAACGGTATGATTTTGTAGTTGAAGATCCATGGAGATTCATCCGGTTTATAAAATGGTGTATCTTTATCGGCATGACAAGCAACTTCCAAAACACGGTATTGGCAAGCGGATTAGTTACCCCGCAGCAGTGGGAGTATTGCTTGAGGTTGCTCAAGCATCAGATTCTAAGCGCTCAGTCCAAGGGTGAGTTGGTCGACGAAGATAAAATACTTCGGAGTATTTTGCTCGACCAGCGGGCGATTACCGAATACCAAGCATTCCAGTTGGCCGATGGGAAAACCAAATTTCGGCTTGGTCCCTACGTCATCACGGACTTCATCGGGCAAGGGGGTATGGGCCAAGTCTTCAAGGCAGTGCATGAGGTGATGGGGCGCGAGTGCGCCGTCAAGGTGTTACCGCTGCACCGTGTCACCGACGAAACCTTGGCAGGCTTTAAGCGAGAGATTCGGATGCAAGCCAAGCTCGATTGCCCGTATCTGGTTCGAGCCCATGACGCGGGTCAAGACGGCAGCGTTCATTACTTGGTCACCGAATACGTTGCAGGAATGGATCTGCGGAAACTTGTTAAAACCCGTGGACCGCTTTCCCAGGAGGTTGCCGCGGGAATCATCATGCAAGCGGCCCTGGGATTGGCTTACGCTCACGATGAAGGCCTGATCCATCGGGATGTCAAACCTGCGAATATTTTGGTGACCCCCGAATCGATCGCCAAAGTCTCCGACGTTGGGCTAGCAGGCTTTGCCGCGGATCTTGTCGATGACCCCCGTGCGGGAAAGATCGTCGGTACTCCCGATTTCATCTCGCCAGAACAATACACAACACCATTGCAGGTCAATGCCGCAAGCGACGTTTATTCGTTGGGTTGCACCCTGTACTATGCAGTCACTGGCAAAGCCCCTTTCCCCGGGGGCGATACAACTTCGAAAATTCGTCGGCATCTAGAAGCCACCCCGCTTCACCCTCGGAACTTCAATCCCGAATTGAGCGAGGAGTTCGTCGATATCATCGCGGAGATGATGGAAAAGGATCCTCGCAAGCGGATTCAAACGATGGCAGAGGTGGCCGCTAGGCTCGAAGTCTGGGTAACTCCTGACGTTCCTATTGCACAAACGACCATCACTCGGGGACCATGGTTAGCACCTCCACCCCCGATGCTCGATGCTGGATCGCGACTCCCACCGATGGAAGAATCCCCTCAGGATACTTCGTTTGCCTCAGGAACCAACAGCATCAATCGTCCACAAACATCGCTGAACGCTCCACCCCCACCACAGTTGCCTTTTGAACCAAGTCACAAGTTAGAGACTCAACCATCCTCCAAAGCGATGATCATAGGAATGACCATCGCTTTGGTACTCCCTCCTACGTTGGTGATCGGGATGATCTTGGGGTATTTGATCGCAGTCCAATTCTAGCCGACGAGTTCAAGGGGTCGAATTCGCCTGGTCATGAGGTTTACAGTTCCGACGAAGCTTTTAGGGTCGCTGCTGCAAGATCATGATCGAATGTATCGGCGATGATTTTGCCATCCCGCAGCACGATATTTCGTTTGGCATTTCTAGCCACACCCAGATCATGTGTCACCAAAATCACCGTGAGGTTGCGGGACTCGTTAAGTTGCCTAAACAACTCAATCACCTCTCGACTTGTACGCGAATCGAGATTTCCGGTAGGTTCGTCCCCCATCAAAATCGAAGGCTGAGTCGACAATGCCCTAGCGATGGCAACGCGTTGTTGCTGTCCACCTGAGAGTTGTCCAGGATGGTGATCGAGCCGGTCACCTAGTCCGACCAGCCCTAATAGCTCTTTAGCCCGGTCTCTGCGCTGTCGACTCGTCAGGCCTTCGCCATAGAGCATCGGTAACTCGACGTTCTCCAGAGCGCTGGTACGAGCCAACAAGTTGAAGTTCTGAAAAACGAAACCGATCTGTTTGTTGCGGATGCGAGCTCGCACATCGGCAGCCATATTGACCACTTCCACTCCGGCGAGTTTGTAACTGCCGCGAGTCGGTCGATCTAAACAACCCAGAGTGTTCATCAAGGTCGATTTTCCTGATCCACTCGGGCCGATAAGCGCAGAGTACTCTCCGCGTTGCATCACCAAATCCACGCCGTCGAGCGCACGGACTTCGACCTCCTCAAGCTTGTAGACTTTCGCAACATCTTTGAGTTCGATTAGAGGCTCTTGGGTGGCATCGGGTGGACTTGGATTCATATCGCTTCTGTCCCTCGCTCGGAAGTCCGAATACGTATGCACTCTTCCATGGGCAGAACGAAGATTTTTCCATCCCCGATCCGGCCTTCCTGCTCCGACTTGGCTCCCTTTAAAATCGCTTGGATTGTCGGTTCGACAAACTCTTCGTTGACTGCGATTTGAAGCTGCAGTTTGCGGAGCAATTGGATCGATCCATCGCCTGTTCGTTGAGCATTCTGCTCCCCTTTTTGCCGAGCATAGCCCATACAATCGACGACCGTCAGCCGAAAGACTTCGACTTGGCTCAAGGCTTCTTTGATCTGCTCTAACCGATTGGGTTGAACAATGGCGATGATGAGCTTCACAGGAACTCCTGGGCAGCGGTTGGATGGACTGGACGTTACTTTTGAATTTCCCAACTCTCTGGAACCTAAAGAACGAACCGGCGGGGATTCCACCGGTTCGTGATTCACAAGATCCAGTTTTTTGGGCGATTCAATCGAGCAACCTAGAAACCACCTTGGTTGGCCATTGCGGCTCGCGCACCACCAGCGGCGGCTTTGATGACCCCGTCTTGGATGGTGATGCGATTGACACCACCCCGATCGATGATCTGGCTATCGAATAGGATCATGTCATCACCACCGTTAAGCGATGATAGCATGCCGTCGACAACTGGATTGGATTCGATGGTTTGAACGAAATTCAAAATCTGAGACATGCTCACTCGTATGCGGGTCGGAACGCCTGGAGCCGTTTTATTGGAAACATTTGCATCCAAAGCCGTCTTGAGCGAGCTCTCCGCATTCTTACCAACCGACAGATAAACCGATTTCGGTGCCGTCGCGATCGCAATCTTCACGTCATCGCCCAAGACCTTACGAAGCTTGTCGTCTGCGTTGTAGGGGAGTGGTACGGAAATATTGTGGAGGTTTGCACCTTGGTGCTTGCCCGACATAAGCTTGACCGTCACAGGAGCACCTGCGTTGGTGGCTTCGTTGGCCAGATCCTGAGCCAACGCCTCGACTTTAGCTCCATCGGCCAGGGAGAAAACGGCGATGGCGTTCAAGGCCGGATCGGTCGTAACACTCACGGCAGCTTCAACCGAACCTTCACTGCTTGAATCGATCAAGATGGTCACGAGGCGATCCAAGTACTCTTTGACTTTGGCCGATACGGCTGGGTTGTTGATTTGATCTTCGATCTGCGAATACAGAGCCTTCTTGGCTTGATCGACGCTGGTTTTCATCTGAGCGGCATCCTCAGGTGCAAGCAGACTCATGGTCTTGGCACTGATGGCGCTCGAATCGGTGATGTAACCCGAGAGTTTCGAGACCATCGACTTCATCGAGTTGAGCTGCTTGGCCAATTTCGAGCCATCCACCATTTGGGCGCCAAAATCGATCGTGATGTTCTTTTCTTTTGGATGAACTCCAAGCCCAAACACAAACCGGTCGGTTCCGGTGATCGCTTCTTCAAGCGATTTCATGGCTTGTTCACCTTGAACTCGGTTGGCTTCGATTTCCGCATCGCTCAGGTCGCCCGACTGGGCTTCCATGGCTTGCTCGAATCCTGTTCGCATCTGGCTTGTAAGCAGATCGACAAGTTCGTCAGGAATATTCTGAACATTGACTTCGAACATCAAGTCGTTCTTGGCTGCCATCTTTTCGATACGTACACCTGGGTTTTCAGGAGCACCTTCGAGTGCCTCTTCGGCGGTCGATACGAACAACCAATCATTCTTAAACTGAGCAAACAATGTGTTGGGGCCCAAGTTCATGCTGTAGAGGCCGTCGCCCAAATCCTCAGCTTCCCCGAACAACTCCAAGCCCCCAAGGAATTCGTCCAAATCGCTGATTGGAAGAGCAAGAACACCATTGGGAAGTCCGGCGCTGCTGAGTTTGACAAAACCACCGATGGGGCGAGAGCGGTCCAAACCGCTGGTGTAGCCGTTGACAGCACCTGTGATCAAACCACTCTGTGCTCCGGCACCGGAAATCCTCATCACATGGGTGATATCTGGAAGGAGTCTATCCAGCGGCGCGATGGCCAATGTCACGACATCGGTCCCCTCGCTGCTTGCGGCCTCAAAACCTGGGATCTCCAAAGTCTTGGTGTCCTGACCATAGGCACGATGCATCGGAGTGCAAACCAAGGCACCCGAACCCAGAAAACTCGCTGCGGACAACCCCGCAACCGCCAACCTTCGAAATCTCATAGAAAAGAACTCCTTGGTCCAAACTCAAACTCAAAAAGCAGACTTGTATACCTAGTAAAAAAACCGAACTAGCCCCGTGGCTCTCATGCATTCGACACACGCGAACATTTCTTGGGAGTTATCCAAAAACGAATTCAAATCGATCGCTATAACTAGCGTTCTCGAAATACAATACGGCCCTTGCTCAGATCATAAGGCGAAAGCTCGACACGAACCTTGTCCCCTGGAACAATCCGAATGAAGTTCTTGCGAATCTTGCCTGCTACGTGTGCAAGCACCTCTGTCCCGGTATCCAACTGCACTTTAAAACGTGTGTTTGCAAGCGCCGCTGTCACCGTTCCTTCTACTTCAAATGCTTCTTCGTTTTTTGCCATACAGGTTCCGAGGATGCTCCCTTTGAAAAATGTTCCGATATCAAAACTAAGGTTCCGGAAATTGCCTACCGTTCCATGGACCGACCCGGTTTTAATAAGGCTTATTTATAGACGATAGGCCCCTGCAGCGTCCACAAGCAACTGCAGACCATCCTCCCTTTTTCCCCAACTTATCAGGCACCACCGCATCATCGCAACCCAGCTAGAACCTAAATCAACTATGACTTTGCCTGAATCCAAGCAGTCTTTCTTATATGTTGCTTGCCAACACGGTGCGGCCGCCGGTCTGAAAACCGCACTTTGCGAGCCCAATGGCCCCTTTCGATTGGCCTATTCAGCACGCGGTTTTCTGACCCTAAAAAGTGCCCTTTCCGTTCCGTTGTGGTCCAGGGCACTGCCCGAACATCCTTTGATCCGCGCTCGAGGTGTCGTCGTCGCGAAAATCGAAGGGAGCGAATCGGGACCCATGATTCAGAAAGTACTCGAAATCACTAAGGATATCGACTGGCAAACCTGCCATGTCTGGCAACGCGACATCGCCGATCCAGGTTGGAACGGATTCGAGCCCGGGGGTACTCCGCTGGCTTGGCTGGTCGCAGAGCAATTCAAAACCGCGCTGGCTTGCATCTCTCCAGAGACTTCCCCCAACCATCCAGATCCAAACGCTCCCCCTCGATCGGTCATCGCCAATCGCCCCTCTCTAGAGGTCCAAGCCCCATTGGATCCGTTCCGATCGGCTAGTTCCAAGCTACCAAAGGTCTTGGAGATTATCATCGATGAGCCTAATCGATGGTGGATTGCTACCAAGACCGCTCAGCAAACATTTGATTACTGGCCCGGGGGTGTGCCGGAATTCCCGATTCCCGAAATCGTCTTGTCACGCGCCTATCTGAAAATCGCTGAAGCCTTTGCGTGGGCCAATCTCCAGATTCAACCCGGAGAGAAGATCGTCGAGATCGGTGCCAGCCCCGGGGGAGCTTGCCAATGGCTTCTGGATCAAGGTGCCGTCGTCACAGGTGTCGATCCTGCGGAAATGGATGAGCGAATTCTCAAACACCCCAACTTCACGCACTGGCGAAGCCGATCGCTACAGGTCAAGCGAAAACTCTTTCGCCCTTTCCGAATCCTGGTTTGCGACGCGAATGTTGCTCCCAAATACACACTCGATACGGTCCAGGACATTGTCAATTATCCGACAACGAAACTGCGGGCTCTGGTGCTGACGATCAAGTTCCCGGAATGGGGAACCGCAGAGCAGATCCCTGAGTACATCCAACGCGTCAAGTCCTGGGGCTATAGCGACATCCAAGTCCGCCAATTGGCTCACAACCGTCGCGAAGTCTGCTTGGTTGCCAGGAATCGAGTCCGCAACAACCAATCACTTCCAACCGAAAATCACACTGATCCGCAGTGATCGGCAAGCAAGCTAGTTCTTTGGCTAAGGCGGGCTGATGCGTCTTATAGTGATGAATTTCAAGAGAAGATTTTCAGCGTAAGCTCTCCGTCGGTTTCCAGCAGACGCCTCCATCAAGGATACTACTTGCAATTCGATCCTGGTTCACTCGCATGCGCTTTCGGAGTCTATGGCTATGACACTCATCGCAAAGTCCTTTGTCAAACACACCTTCGGCGGAATCCTATCGGGTCTTTTCTGGCTTGCGATTCTTTCGCTTTTGGTTCAAGCGAGTTTCGAGCGGACCACCAAACCGATCGTCATTGCGCATCGAGGAGCAAGCGGCTACATCGTCGAACATTCTGAGGGTGCTAAAGTCCTTGCGCACGCCCAAGGAGCCGATTTCATTGAGCAAGATGTCGTGATGACCAAAGACTTGCAGTTTATTGTCACTCACGACATTACGATGGAAGAGACGACCGATGTCGAAACGATTTTCCCTGATCGATGTCGCGCCGATGGCAAGTGGTATTTCGTGGACTTCACATGGGAGGAAATCCAAAAGCTCACTCTCCATGAGCGCACTCGCAAGGGAAGCCAAGAACAAGCCTTCGCCAACCGTTTCCCTGGAGGGTTTGGACAAAGGGTTTTACGACTCGAAGACGAAATCCGCTTGATTCAAGGACTTGATTGCACCACGGGCCGGACTACTGGGCTGTATATCGAGCTCAAAGGCCCGGCGTTTCATCGCAATGAGCTCTCGCTATCGATGGGCAACGAGTTGCTCAAGTTGCTCAAAAGACTTCAGATCGACCAAGCCAAAGACCATTGTTACATTCAATGTTTCGAACTCGATGAACTGATGTGTTTGCACAACGATCACGCATGCCCACTACCGCTTGTGTATCTGATCAGCAAGTCGATCCAGCCCGATGAAATCAAGGAGCTCCGGCCAGCCATTTCGGGGCTTGGCCCATCGCTGGAGTTGGTCGCAAAAAGAAATGCCGACGGAACGATCTCAAGTACCGGATTGGTCGAAGCTGCCCACGAAGTAGGGTTGCTGGTACACCCCTACACGGTGCGCAAGGAATCTCAGCCTCGATGGTCGCAGTCGCTCGACCAGACCCATCAGGTCTTGATCGATCAATTGGGTGTCGACGGATTCTTTAGCGACTTTCCCGACACAGCACGCCGTGCCGTTGATGCGCGTTAAACCGGGATGACGCTGCCTATTAGTTCTTGACTTCGAATTCCGCATCGATTGCATCGTCGTTGGAGCCTTTGTCCTCGGGCGCCGTTGTCGATCCTTGCGAGCCAGATGCGAAAGCTGAACGGAACGCGTTTGCGGTTTGCTCAAGCTCTGCGGTCGCTAACTTGATGGCTTCTGCGTCGTTTTGAGCTAACGCATCTCGAAGCTTCTTGATGGCTGCTTCGAGAGGTTCTCGGTCCGATACAGCGAGCTTATCGCCTTGGTCCTTGATGGCTTTTTCCAAAGCGTGGATCGTGTTTTCGGCTCGGTTGCGGGATTCAGCAAGCTCAACCTGCTTGCGATCCTCGTCGGCATGGGACTCAGCGTCGCGTCTCATTCGTTCGATTTCGTCTTTGCTAAGACCGCTGGACTGCTCGATCTTGACGCTTGCCTGCTTACCAGACTTGAGGTCTTTGGCCGAGACATTCAAAATCCCGTTTTGATCGATATCGAACTTCACTTCGATCTGTGGTACACCTCTAGGTGCCGTGTCGATTCCTTCCAGGTTGAATTGGCCAAGCAGACGATTATGGATCGCCATCTTGCGTTCGCCTTGGAAGACGCTGACGGTCACCGCCGTTTGGTTGTCTGCGGCGGTCGAAAAGGTTTGCTTTTTCTCGACAGGAATCGTGGTGTTTCGCTCGATCAACGGAGTGAGGATTCCGCCTTCGGTTTCGATACCCAGGGTCAAGGGAGTCACGTCCAAGAGCAATACGTCTTTGCGTTCGCCCGACAAGACGCTTCCTTGAATCGCAGCGCCGACTGCGACGACTTCGTCGGGATTGACTCCCTGGTGGGGTTCTTTCCCGAAGATTTCTTTGACCAAATCTCGGACTTTAGGAACTCGCGTCGAACCTCCCACCAATACAACTTCATCGATTTCGGCGGGGCGAAGTTTCGCGTCTTGTAGTGCTTGGAGAACCGGTTGACGGCAACGATCGATCAACGGATCGATGAGGCCTTCGAAAGTGCTCCTGGTGATGGTTGTTAGCAAGTGCTTCGGACCTGTAGCATCCGCAGTGATAAACGGCAAATTGATGTCGGTCTGGGGCAGGCTGCTGAGTTCTTTTTTGGCTTTCTCACAAGCTTCCTGTAGGCGTTGCAGGGACATCGGATCCTTGCGAAGATCGATTCCGTTATCGCGTTGAAATATGGATGCAACGTGGTTTAGCAAGGACTGGTCAAAGTCGTCGCCACCTAGGTGGGTGTCACCGTTGGTGCTGATGACTTCAAAAATTTTACCGCCCGACTCACCATCTTGATTGTGGGCGACTTCCAAGACCGAGACGTCGAAGGTACCACCACCAAGGTCAAAGACGACGATTTTTTGGTCCTTGCTTTTATCCAAACCGTAGGCCAAGGCCGCAGCGGTTGGCTCGTTGATGATTCGAGCGACTTCCAACCCAGCAATTTGGCCGGCGTCCTTGGTCGCTTGCCTTTGAGCATCGTTGAAGTAAGCCGGAACGGTGATAACAGCTTTGCTGACACGGTGACCAAGGTACGATTCGGCCGCCTCCTTGAGCTTCCGCAAAACCTTGGCCGAGATCTCTTGGGGAGTGAACTGTTGGTCTCCGATTTGGACCTTAACGTACTCGTTTGAACCTCCGACGATTTGGTAAGGAACAATCTTCTCCTCGGATTCAACTTCGGAATGCCGACGGCCAATGAAACGCTTGACCGAGTAGACGGTTCGCCGAGGGTTGGTCACCGCTTGGCGGCGAGCAGGCTCACCGACGATCGTTTCACTCTTGTCGTTGAAAGCAACGACGCTGGGAGTCAGTCGGTTTCCTTCCGCATTTGGGATGACTTTTACTTCGGAGCCTTCCATGACCGCGACCACCGAGTTGGTGGTTCCCAAATCGATTCCGATGATTTTCTCGCCAGATGGCATGGTGGATGTCTCCCTAAACGCAGTGCTTGTAAGATATTGACGGCTTAAACCCCAGCAGATTATTCGGCCAATTCCGGTGCAAAAAACGCGGGGTTTCTTTGCGGGGAGCAACAGCTGTGCCAAAACCGGCTCAGCCCAGCCAAAAAACGCTTAACCCTATACAATTGAAAGGTTTGCGCGTAAATTTAAAAGATTTTTCTTGCCTGGAATTGTTCCGTTGAAGTCGCTCCACCGTCAATTTGACAGGATAACGCTTTGAATTCATCTACCTCCGAAGACACAGAACGACTCGAAAAAATTCGTGAAATCGATCGGCGAATCGAAGAACTATTGAGCCACAGGGGCGAGGTCGTAGCAGGCCTCGGGGGAGATCCTAAAGAGATCTTCGCGCTGGGACTTCAATCCCACCCAATCGGGGTGGCTTACCTTGGCCCCCAGCACTCGTACAGTTACGCAGCAGCCTCGAAGTACTTCGGGTTCTCTGAGTTTCTTCACCCGGTCTCCTCGATCTCAGCGGTGTTCGAGGAGGTGCAGCGGGGACAGTCGCGCTACGGAGTGGTCCCTATCGAAAACAGCACCGACGGACGCATTGTCGACACGATGTCTAACTTCATCCGTAGTCCCATCCAAATCTGTGGCGAGGTATTGCTACCGATCCACCACAATTTGCTGTCGAACTGCCCGCGGTCTGAAATTCGCAAAGTCTACAGCAAGCCCCAAGCGATTTCCCAATGCCGTCGCTGGCTCTCAGAACACTTGCCCGATGCGCAGCGGGTCGAAGTCGCAAGCACGACCGAGGCAGCAAAAATTGCTAGAGAGCAACCTGGATCTGCGGCCATCGCATCGGTTCAAGCCGCCCAGGAGTATTCCCTTTTGATCGTCTGCAAATCGATCGAAGACGATCCTAACAATGCGACTAGGTTTGCGATCATTGGCAAGGACTATCCTCGCCCAAGTGGCAACGACAAGACTTCGTTACTTTTTCAAGTTCCTCACCAGCCGGGGGCTTTGGCAGATGCGATGTTGTTATTTCGAGACAATCAAATCAATCTGACGTGGATCGAATCCTTACCGGTGCCGGGGGCTCCTAACGAGTATTTTTTCTTTGTCGAGCTTGATGGACACATCGAACAGAGTTCCTTGAACCATGCGATCGAGTCGCTCAAGTTGCGAGCATTGCGACTGGATATCCTTGGTTCCTACGCGCGCGGAAGCTGAATTGAAAAATGCATTTGACTTTGGAAGCTCAGAGGCGATGCAAATCGTATCTTTTGCCTGGGTCGATCGCCATCGATGCCACAGCCGGCAATGGCTTGGACACCCTTTTTTTAGCCGAAGGTGTTGGACCCGATGGGATGGTCTATGCGGTGGATATTCAATCCGAAGCGGTTGAAAGAACCAGGGCCAAAGTGCTCCAGGCTGGATTTGCAGACCGTGTCGAGTGCATCCAAGCGGATCATGGGTTGCTTGGTAGCGTGATCCCAAATGAGCACTTTGGTAAAGTAGTTTGCGCGATGCTGAATTTGGGTTATTTGCCCCACTCCGACAAATCGATTGTCACCCGGGCAACCACGACGATCCAAGCTCTCGAAGCGATCGAAAAGATGCTTGCCAGCAGATCGATTTTGTCGATCTTGGCTTATGTTGGACATCCGTCGGGTCGTCAAGAGAGTCTTGAGGTTCAGCGCTGGGTCGATCGGCGGAACATCGATTCCGACCAAGTCGGCGATCAGGCAGACTTTCTGGTAGAGCGTCTTGTCGACGAAACGAATCCTTCAAGTCCGATTCTATGGTTACTTCGAAAATCCTGAAGGTTTCCGATACCGAATCAAGCGATTCGCACAGGTGTAGGAAACTCCAGGACGAATTTCGTGCCTCGGCCAACTTCGCTTTGGACATTGATACGACCACCGTGGGCTTCGATGATCTTGCGTGTGGTTGGCAGACCCAAGCCGGACCCTTCGGGTTTGGTCGAATAAAAAGGCTCGAACATTCGCATCGCGGTGGTTTCATCCATCCCGTATCCTGTATCGATCATATCGATCGCAACCCCGTTAGGGATGACGTAGGTGCGTATTACTAGTTCGCCACCATCGGGCATGGCTTCGAGCGAATTTTTCACCAAATTGATCAATGCGGCTTGGAGGGACGATCCATTGAGTCGAATGTTAGGAAGGTCTGCATCGAGGAATCGTTCGAGGCGGACGGATTGTTTGTCGGCTTGAGCTTGGAAGAGATTGAGGACCGAAGTGATTTGTTCGTTCAAGGAGCCTAAGGTCAACTCCATTTCCTGCATGCGTGCAAAGCGAAGAAAGTCTCGAAGTAGATTCTCCATACGGTGGCATTGCTGCTTGATCATATCGACTTTGGAAATGGCTCGCCGTTTTCCGGGCCATTGGCTTTCATCGAGTTCTTCGCTCAGCAGATCGGCGTTCATGTGAATGACCGAAAGGGGGTTCTTGATTTCGTGGGCCAACGATCCGGCCAGTTCAGCCAGTTCGTGGTACTGTCGCCAGATCGCCCCTTGGGATTCCTGCTCGTTGAGATCCTTGCTCTGGTCGATCATGCCAAAAGCCATTCGGCAAACGAGCGGACGAGAAATCCCGTACCTCCGGCATCGCACCATGGTTTTGGTGAGTCCAGGAATGCTGGCCCAGCGATGTCCAAATGGACCCAAGGTCTGGCTTGAACGAACTCCTCAAGAAACTTCGCTGCAGTGATTGCGCCACCCCAGCGTCCTTCGCCAACATTCTTGATATCGGCGACTTTGCCAGCGATCTGCTCGCCGTAAAAAGAGTGCATCGGGAGAGGCCAAGTCAACTCCCCACATTTTTCGGTAAAGGATTGCACGTCGCCTTGGAGCGGATTGTTGTTGCTCATGAGTCCGGCCACATCATTGCCCAGAGCGACGACGCATGCACCTGTTAGGGTTGCAAAGTCGATGATCTGCGTCGGGTTTTCCTGCAAAGCCACATTCAAGCAGTCTGCGAGCACCAATCGGCCTTCTGCATCGGTATTGTGAATCTCGATGGTTTTACCGCTACGGGCAGTCAGTACATCGCCGAGTTTGAACGCATCACCCGAGACGAGATTCTCGACCAAACCTACCACGCCGATGAGGTTGCGTCGCACCTTAAGTTTCGCGACCGCGTTGAAAATCCCTAGAACGGTCGCCGCTCCGGCCATGTCGCATTTCATGGTGAGCATCCCATCGGTAGGTTTTAGCGAATATCCACCGGAATCGAATGTGACCCCTTTGCCCACCAGCGCCAGAGGGTCGCTGTCGGGCGTCGAGCCTTGGTACCGCAAAATCAGCAAGCGAGGTTCTCGGATCGATCCACGAGCCACCGCAAGCAGAGCTCCGCACCGCTCCTGCTCCAAGCGATCTTTATCCCAAACTTCGACGGAAAACCCCGCATCGTTGGCGACTTCATTGGCCCGATGGGCGAAGGTTTGTGGATACATCAAGTTCGGTGGCTGGTTGACCATGTGCCTGGCCAAATTAACCGATTCGCCGACGATCTCGCCGGCTCGGATCTGCGAGTCGTTGGCCCCAAACCACTGTACCAGATTTGGGGAGAAAGTGGATTTATCGCTCTTGTAGAGGTCTTGCCCTTGTGCACCGACCATGGCACCAGCGATGGCAGCTCTGGTCTCCAGAGGGGAATTCCCAAAACCGACGAACCTTAAGACCGATCGCTGCTTGGATGCCAAGGATCGCATGGCAGAACCGGCAGCTCTGTAGTACGTGTTGCAGGACGTTGTGGACGTTGAACCTGTCCCGACGATTGCCAAGACTCCGGTCGGGATTCCTGGGGGAGCGATCAGCATCGATACTTTGTTGGGTTTGGTCGAAACTTCCGCGGTGTGCATGGCGCGTCCAAACCACCCTGAGGTGGCGCGATCCAGGGCTTGGAATTCAGGTCGACTTGCCCATTGATCGTCCAAAGCTACCACCAGAGCATCGCATGGGTCAGACACCCAGTCTTGCGGACTTGATACGAACTTCATGATCACCCGAGTTGCTTCGTGGAAAGAAAATATTCCGAACTAATTCTGAATCTGATCGTGCCTATGGAACTGCCCGGCTGGTGTTTTGGAGTGCATTTGCTTGAGCGAGCGGTTGACCGTTTGGATGTAGGCCTGACCTTGCTGGGTCAAAGGGTGGAACAGATTGTAGTATAGGATATACCAAATAGCCGCAATTCCATCCCTTACTCCGATTTTCTTGCCTTCATCATAAGTCCTTCCGTAGTAAGAAATCGGAACTTCGTAAGTCCTTGCTCGGGTTTTGCAAACCATCGCGGTAATTTCCACCTCCATCCCAAAGCCTTTGCTGGTCAATTCCATCGGTGCAATGACCTCCCGACGAAATGCCTTGTAACAGGTCTCGATGTCGGACATGTTGCGATTGGTCAAAACATTGCTCAGGAGCGTTAGGAACTTGTTGGCTACGTAGTGATAGAAATAGAGGACTCTTGACGCTTTCTTGACCAGGAACCGACTCCCATAAACAACATCGGCACAGTTTTCGAAGATTGGGTAAAGGACGCCGGGGATTTCCCTCGGGTCGTACTCCAAGTCGGCGTCTTGGATGATGATCACATCGCCGCTGGATGCTTCGATGGCGGTCGCAATCGCTGCGGTCTTACCCAGATTTTTTGGCTGTTTTATAAGCCGAATGACAGAGCCTGCCGAAGGCTGCTTGTCCAAAAACTCTTCCACCATCTGGCAAGTTTGATCGGTGGATCCATCGTCCACGACGATGATTTCCTTGTCGACCCAAGGGACAGTGGATTTATCCATAAGTTCGACGGCCAAGAGTTTCCCAAGCACAACTCCGATCGTGGCTTGTTCGTTGTAGGCCGGGACTAAAATCGATACCTTCATGCTAAACCAACAGCCCTCGGGCATCGACAGCCAACTCTTGAAGTAAGCCATCTTGATGTAGATAAAACGTATTCTGGAGATTCACGCAAACACAGATGTGATTCGGGATGACCCACAGACGATCTCCCACGCTTGGCCTGGGGCCTGAGTAATTCTCTGGAAATATCACTTCTCCGTGCTCCTCGCTCAGTCGCGATACCTTGGCTTCTGGAAACTCGACCACCTTTCCGAATCCTGAATCAGCATCGACGCAGTTTCTGTCGCTCGAAAAGGTCTTGCTACCGGCATCGAGAATGAACTTGCTTTTCGTCGGCACACTTACCACCGTGGCGATAACCCTGGCGGCGCAATCATCGATGCTGGCGACCCCCAATGAGACTTCGTTCCAGTCGTTGTAGATATACGTACCAGGACGAATTTCGTTCAGAATCGGATTTCGATGCGACTCCATCGCCGTGGGTGTCGAACCTCCGGAAACGACCGGAACGTCAATGCTTAGCGCCCTCAATCGGTCGACGACCCTGGCGATCGCGTCGTGGTAATCCGCCCAACTCTGGGGGCTTGCGTTGGGTAAAATGTGTCCTGGAAAGCACATCAGTCCGCGAAATCTCAACCCAGCTTGTTGGGATACCCAAGTGCAAAGCTCGATGGCTTCCTGAGTTGTTTCGGTCCCCGTTCGATGAAAGCCGACATCCAGATCGACCATGATTCCGATTGGCACACCGGCTTTGGTGGCCGCATCAGCGATCCCTTGGGCAGCCTTTTGTGAGTCGACGCCAATGGCCAATTGCCCACCTTGTTGGCCCGCAAGCTCCTTAGCGAGCTTTTCAAGTCGCAGTAGTCGCTGAGGTCCTATGGCCGGATATGCGATGAAAAGATCGCTGCTTGCCGCCGACATTTGCTGGGCCTCTCCGACCTTGGCCACAGTCAGACCTTGCGCTCCGTGTGCGATTTGACGCCGGGCCATCGGAATCGACTTGTGCGTTTTGGTATGTGGCCGCAAATGCAATCGATGCGTGTCGCAATAATCCTGCATCCGCCGCAGATTTCGGTCGACTCTCTGAGCATCCACGACCAACGAGGGGGTCGGGTGGTCATCGGGCAACTCGATCCAATTCATCAGGAATCTCTCTGTTTGGGTGCGAAAAGTGAAGCAAAACCGGTAGTTTATCTCATCTTTTAGGCCGCTGTAGGATCTTCGGAAAAAATCTCTCTTTGTGTACAATTTGCCCACCCAACGAGCCCAATTTTATGCAAGATAGCCCACTTGATGCAGAATCCGAAGTCCATCTTCCGGTCGTTAAAGACCACGTGTACCACTGCGTCTGCGGCTACGAGTATCCGGTCGAGCCCAATCGCGGCGGGCAGTGCCCCTTCTGCCTTCGGCGTGTCTCGGGCGAGGCTCTTCAGGACGCTTACGAAGCCACCGTGAGTTTGTCAAGCTTGCAAAGCTCAGCAAACCATTGCGAAGTTGATTTGGCCCCGAAAGACTCGATGAGCGATCAACTCTTCGGTCACTTCAAGCTCGATAAACAGCTAGGCCAAGGAGGTATGGGCGCTGTGTACCGTGCGTTGGACACTTCTTTGCAGCGTTACGTGGCCGTTAAGGTCATGCGTAAGCGAGGGGAGGATTCCTCAAAGCGCGTCGATGACATGCTGCGCGAGGCGATTGCTCAAGCCCGTCTTAATCACCCGAATGTTGTGACGATCTACTACGTAGGCCGTCAGCAAGAGGAACCTTTTTTGGCGATGGAATTATTGCCTGGGCCAACCCTCGCCGAACGTATCCGGCTCCAGGGCTCGATCCCTTATCCCGAAGCGATCCAATACGGAATTCAAGTCGCATCAGCCCTCAGGCATGCAACGATTTTTGACTTGATCCATGCCGATATCAAACCCGCCAATTTGATACTGGCAGGCGAAGGTCGAGTCAAGATTTCCGACTTCGGTTTAGCCCGCATGGAAAAGGGCGATGGGGCTGGTCAAGCCAACTCGTTGGCAGGAACCCCTTCGTATGTTGCGCCGGAATTACTTCGCGGTGGAGCTTACAGCATTCAGTCAGACATGTATGCCCTTGGTGTTACTCTCTTCGAGATGGTTTTTGCAAAACTTCCTGTCGCACTCCTGGGGGATACCCTTCAAGAGAGACTCGAAACCCTCTTGGCAGCACAGATCGAATTCCCAAATCCTTGGCCAAACGCGATTCCCCTGGAATTCAGGAATCTATTGCAACGACTCTTAGCGCGCGATCCCAAAGAACGTTATTCCGATTACGACCAACTGCTCGATGCCCTTAAGGCCATCGCACCTGTAAGTACCACCGCCGCGGGATTCGCTCCGCGTCTGATGGCCTATTCGGTCGACCAAGCTTGCCTGTTGGCGGCGATGGCTCCCTTTGCCATTTCCATTTTTGGGATCCAGGCCTCTGGAGCCGAAAGTCGGCAGTTGCTGATTCCGATTTTGGCCTTCGCCTCGCTGATCGTACCTGCCCTATATCTCTTTTTGATCTACAAAGGATGGCCGTCGCTGGGAAGATACCTATTTCAATTGCGGATTGTCGAGGAACACGGATTGCCTCCTAGACGCGAGCAATTGGTTCCCCGCGAAGTTCTTCGAAACGCGTTCGCTTGGTTTTTCCCACTGGCTTTGTATATTTCCTTGCAATCGGTCTCGGTTTCCAAGGGGATCGAATATTCCTTGATCGCCGTTCTGGGGCTAAACTCCATCGCCTTGTTTTTGCTCGGACGTCGCAAAGCCTTGCACGACTATTTGTGCCATTCGAATGTCGTGCTTGCTGTCAACAAGTCTGAATCCTAAATACTCGCTCGCTTTTCCCCGAAGATATTTTATCGACATGCAGAGCATCCAAGTCTCATTGGGTCAACGATCCTATCCGATCTACATTGGGCTACCCGAGGCAACGGAGCTTGCGCTGGCGATTCGAAAGCATCTTTCGGATGCCTCGAAAGTAGTCCTTGTCGCTGATAAAAACGTCGTGCCCATAGCGATGAAGTTGCGAGAATCGATCGCCTTTGGAAGTGCACAAACGGTCGTCATCGAGGTTCCTAGCGGTGAGACTAGCAAGTCGGTCCGTCAACTTGAGACACTCTGGCAGCAAATGGCCTACTTAAAGGTAGATCGCAAGGCTTTGGTGGTCGCTGTCGGCGGTGGCGTCGTAGGTGATTTGGCAGGTTTCCTTGCAGCGTCATGGAACCGGGGCATCCGGCTAGTTCAAATCCCAACCACCTTGTTGTCGATGGTCGATAGCAGTGTCGGGGGGAAAACCGGTATCAATCTACCTCAAGCCAAGAACGTGATCGGAGCTTTTTGGCAGCCTCATTTGGTCTGGATCGATCTTCAATCACTAGAGAGCCTGCCTGAAAGGGAATACCGAAGCGGTCTTGCGGAGGTCGTCAAATACGGTGTGATCATGGACCATGCGTTTTTCGCGTGGCTTGAGTCGAGCATCGAAGCGATCCTTGGTCGAGATCCCCAGGCGCTGGAGTTTCTCGTGAAGAGATGCTGTGAGTTGAAAGCCCAAGTCGTCTCGGCGGATGAGCATGAGACTACTGGGCTGCGCGCCATCCTCAACTATGGACACACGTTTGGGCACGCGATCGAAGCCCTTGCCAAATACGGTACTTTTTTGCATGGCGAGGCTGTTTCGATTGGGATGACCATGGCCGGTCGGCTTGCTGTGAAACTAAACCGATGGTCCGACGAGGACTACCACAGACAAACCCGATTGCTAAGTGCCTATGGATTACCGATCGATTTCCCCGCACAAACATCAAGGATTTCAGCCCAGGAGATGCTCCAAGCGATGCAGCTTGACAAGAAAACCGCTCATGGCAATTTGCAACTGATATTGCCCAGTCGTATCGGGCATGTCGAAACCGTCGCAGGCGTCGCACAACAAGCGATCATGGATTCGATAGCAGGCTGATCTTTCGTCGGTTTTCGAGCCAGTCGATCCACAAGTCCATGCCTTCGAGGGTCTTGCCTGAAGTTTCGAAAACTTCGATGCCAGGTCGAACGGCTTGTAAGTTTTCGATGGCTAACACTTGATCGAATTCACATGCTTGGGCTAAGTCCATTTTGGTCAACAAGGCAACATCGCAGGTATTGAACAATCCGGGGTACTTAAGCGGTTTGTCTTCCCCTTCAGTCACACTCAAAAGTCCCACACGCAAGGACTCGCCAAGATCCCAACTGGTTGGACAGACAAGATTTCCGACGTTCTCGATAAACAGATAATCGATCGGACCGATATCCCAGGCTTCCCATTCCTTGCGGATCATGTCGGCTTCAAGGTGGCACAGGCCATGGGTCATGATCTGTCGGACACAAGCACCGCTTCGTTCGAGCCGCTGGGCGTCTCGGTCTGTTTCTAAATCACCGACGATGGCAGCGACTTGCAAGCCGCGGTCGATCAATTGCCGAAGAGTATTTTCGAGCCAAAGAGTTTTTCCCGATCCGGGACTACTGACCCAATTGCTGACAAAAATGCCACGGCTGAGAAACTCCTGGCGCATCTTTCGTGCCAGTGTGTCATTGGCCTTGAGTATCTTGGTACGAACCTGCAGAATTCGAGGTTCCATGGCTTAATTCTCCTCCTTTTGATCTTGAATCTCGATCCACTCGACGATCATTTCTTGAACTTCCATTTCTTGAACTTCATCGATGCGATGGATTTCAAGTCGGGCTGATTCAAAGGGTGTTTGATCGACGAGCCAGCGGAAACTGTTTTGGAGGGATTGCTCCTGCACGCAGCTCCAAGCCCCCAATCGGATCCCCACGGCCGTCACGTCGGACGCTTTAACGTTGGCTGCCGAAGCATGTTCCTGAACGATCTTTAAGATTTCATTGGCGATCGAAAGCTCATGCATTCATTTCCCTCAGGGGGCGATAGTATTCAAAAGACCGTCGGCGATCTATGATACAATGAGGACACGAAACTCGACACTCAAAACCAACTGCAAAGAACTTCTTTAGTAGCGAGAGTTCAAGGAACAGAATGTGTTTGGCGATTCCAGGACAGATCCTCAGCATTGACACCGGTGGTCCATTGCGCATGGGACGAGCGGATTTTGGCGGAGTGATCCAGGATGTTTGTTTGGAGTACACTCCAGATATTTCAGTTGGAGACTATGCGGTGGTGCATGTAGGCTTTGCGATTGCCAAGCTGAATATGGAGCGAGCCAAGGACATCCTCGCAACGCTTGAAAATCTTACTATTGAACAACGACATGCTGACAACTGATTTTGGGGACCCCAGACATGTGTCCTTGCTGGTTGAGCAAATTCGCAAGAAAGCAGTTGGGCCTTGGACGATCATGGAAGTTTGTGGTGGGCAGACCCATGCGATTTTGCGATATGGCATCGACCAGCTTTTGCCGGATTCCTTGAGAATCGTTCATGGACCGGGTTGCCCGGTATGCGTCACGCCCATGGAGTCGATCGATCGTGCTATTCAAATCGCATCATCGCCTGGAGTCGTTTTCTGTACTTTTGGAGATATGCTTCGAGTACCTGGGTCGCGGGGTGATTTGATGCAAGCCAGAAGCAATGGTGCGGACATCCGGATCATTCAGACCCCTTTGGAGGCTTATCGAATCGCGTTAAAAGAGTCGTCTAGGGGCGCAGAATTCGATAGGAAATCGGGCAGGCAAGTTGTTCTCTTTGCGATTGGATTCGAAACCACCGCACCGGCAACCGCGATGGCGATTCGATTGGCCAAGCAGTCGAAACTCGATTGCTTTAGCGCACTGGTATGTCATGTGCTAGTACCACCTGCATTGGAAGCGATTTTTTCCGATCCGCTTCATGGCATCGATGGACTGCTTGCAGCAGGGCATGTTTGCACGATCGCCGGCTATCGTCCTTATGAGTCCATCGCCCAAAGGCATAGCATACCGATTGCGATTACTGGCTTTGAGCCGGTGGATCTGCTAAGAGGGATTCTGGCGGTGATCGAGCAATTGCAAGCCGGTCGATCCAAATTTTCAGCGGTGAACTCCTATGAGCATATTGCAGGAATCGATGGCAACATCCATGCCCAGACGTTGGTCGATGAAGTCTTTGAAATCAGCGATCAATCATGGCGAGGGATGGGAAGTTTACCTAGAAGTGGTCTTAAGCTACGCAAGTCCTACGCAAGCTTCGACGCGAATCATCGGTTTGAGTGCGAGTCGGTTGTTCCAAGAGAGCCATCCATCTGTCGAGCGGCCGATGTCCTTCGCGGAAAAATCCGCCCGATTGAATGTCCTGAGTTTGGGAAAAGGTGCAACCCATCGAATCCTATCGGTGCACCCATGGTATCCAACGAGGGGACTTGCGCCGCCTACTATATCTATCAATCGCTTGCGGTCCGAAAGACTCAAACACTGGAGACATAACCGATGAGTCTTGGAGATTGGTCATGTCCCATACCTAAGGTTGATTTGCCGACGATCACGATGTCGCATGGTGCAGGGGGAGGATTATCTGCGAAACTATTTGATGAAGTTTTTTCCAAGCATTATCCGAGCAAGGAGTTACTGGATCGCAACGATAGCGCGGTTATTGACTGGGATAGCCGTTACCGACTGGCAATCAGCACGGATGCTTTTGTGGTAGAGCCTAGGAAGTTTCCAGGGGGCGACATTGGGAGTTTAAGCGTCTATGGGACGATCAACGATCTGGCAGTCCAAGGAGCCGAGCCGATCGCTCTTACGATCGCGTGGGTTCTTGAAGAAGGTTTTCCGCTGAGCGAGTTGCATGAATTAGCTAGTTCGGTAGGCAAAGCGGCAGCGGATTGCTCGGTAAGAGTGCTTGCAGGGGACACCAAAGTGGTCCAGCGGGGTAGGGGGCATGGGTGTTACATTACGACCACTGGACTTGGCCGTGTTCCCAAGGGGTTGGAGCTAGGTTCAAGTCGAATTTGTTTGGGGGACTGTATCCTACTTAGCGGTCCGATTGGTGAGCACGGGATGGCGATCATGAGCCAAAGATCGGGACTGGATTTTGATCCGGTGCTCAAGAGCGACTGCGCACCGCTTCATCGCATGGCCATGTCTTTAGCCTCGCAGGTTTCCGGACTGAAACTCATGAGAGATCCAACGCGAGGTGGCATCTCCGCGGTGCTCAACGAATTGGCAGCGTCAAGCCAGAAGTGTTTTGAGATTCAGGAGGCAAGCGTACCGATCCGCAGCCAGGTCAAGTCGGCTTGTGAGCTTTTAGGGATAGACCCATGGGTAGTGGCCAATGAGGGTAAACTCTTGGCAATTGTTTCGTGCGATGGAGTGCAAGCCGCATTGGATATCATGAGAAAACACCCTGAGGGATCGCAGGCTTGTCAAATTGGCCAAGTTACGGGTCGATACCCAAGGAGCGTCATTGCGGAGACTCTCTATGGGACCAAGCGTATCGTCGCGATGCCTTCAGGAGAACTTTTGCCTCGAATATGCTGAGAAGAACTAAAATACTAAGCGGCAAGTGTTTGAGTTTCGCTTTGAAGTTTCTTTGGCAACTTCGATCGTCTTGGCCAAGGGCGTACGACTTCCAAGGCGACACAGTAGTCCAAATTGGGGCGAAAAATCGTCAGGATTGCAAAGGGTAAAAACCAGGCCAGAAAGAGTCCGCCACCAAAGCCGTGCCAGAATTGCGCGGCGGCCATTAGCGCGGCAGAACAACTCATCAACGTGGCTAAGTTCTTTTGGGCGGGCCAAACAACGAAGGACATACTTAGGATTACAAACACCACAATGATTGGGATACGGACTATGGGATGCCAGCCTAATCCCCAGATACCACCAAGCTCTCTCATTTCCACCTGTTTGATGCCAAACATGTAGCCCAAGTTGACGAGAAAATCTCCTTGGCGAGAAAGGGCTACGGCCAGAATGAGCACAGCTAGAGAGAAAGCAAACCCTAGGGCGAATCGGCGAACGCCACGTTGCCAATAGAAACTGCACCACAGTGGAAGCAAAAAGAAGGGGTAATAAACAACGCCAGCTGCCAGTCCCAGGAAAAGGCCTGCCAGGAACGGCTGGCGATACATCAGCAAGGCTAAAAGAAGCAGAGAGCCAGGAACAACGTGATCGACACTGCCAGCGGTATGTGCGGTGTAGGGCAGCAGCAGATACAAAGTCGCGGTTCCAACTCCGGTGTTGAAGCTACCGAAGTGCCAATATCCGATCCCGACGATCGAGGCGATTAAAATTAAATTAGCACCGATAGCGAGGATTCTTGGGAGTAAAGTATCCAGCGGTTTTGGGTGTGCTGGAGCGACTTCAACGGTAGTTACGCCGGATCGACTTTCGGAATCGCGGGCCGATTGCATGGTCTCGATGCTGGGGATAGAACGGATCAGAACGTTTCCGGGTCCGGCGCCGCTGACAAGTCCTGTGTTAGGCACACCCAGGGGTCTGGGACGAGGTGTACTCAGAGCAATGTTGATAATCAGGAAAATCAGAAGTCCAATTCCTATAAACAGCATACCGCCGCTATTTAGATTAGGTTCAAGCAGAGGGCGACGAACGATTCCAGTGTCCCAGAGCATGCGGAGAGCCAAGAGTCCGGAGCAAACCAACAAGAACAAATATCCCCAATACAGCTTGGTGTTTGCGGGCATGGGCAGAGGATCGGCTTGGACGATTTTTGCAGATTCGGGAGCCGGAGTATGGATTTGGTTTTGTGCAAGCGTTGGGTCTAGGTCTGTAGAGTCCTTAGTAGAATCGCCTAGGTCCGCACTGGTGATTCGATTATCGGAGCCGTGCTGTCCTTCGTACACGAGCATAAAGCCGGGGATGAAAGCCAAGACTAGCAGAATGTCCAGGTTGCGAAGGGACCAGAATCGTTGGAAGACGACGAATAATCCGATCAACGAGAAGACAGAAAGAACTACCCAGGAGGGAGGTTCGGTGATGGTGTAGCTGATCGGTGTAGCGTAACTGGCCATGAGTTGGGCCAACAAGCTATCGACTAGGTTGTCGGGGAGTGAGGGATAGACAGGCTGTCCGTTCATCGCATACGATTTTGACTGCGTCAGGGTCCAGACGCACTGTCGCATCCGGAATGATAATCATACCGGGTTTTTACTCCATCGGCAGTTCTTCCTTCCAAAATTTCTTAGTCTTATCAAGACGTCCCTGGGACGACGGATTTCCAAAATGAAAGCACTCGTGAAACACCATCGGGGAGTCGGACTTGAGCTTCAGGACGTTCCGTTTCCTGAGGTTGGAATCAATGATTGCCTTATCAAAATTGAGAAAACGGGCATTTGTGGTACGGATTTGCATATTTACAACTGGGATGCGTGGGCGCAAAAGACAATACCGGTTCCGATGGTTGTCGGTCACGAGTTTGTGGGAACGATCGTGCAGGTCGGATCGAACGTGAAAGATTTCTTCGCGGGGGATGTAGTCTCAGGAGAAGGGCATGTTGTCTGTGGCCGATGTCGGAACTGCCTGGCTGGCCGACGGCATTTGTGCAAGGACACTCAAGGGATTGGGGTCAATAGAACCGGGGCATTCGCCGAGTACATAGCCGTACCGATGACCAATGTTTGGCATCATCATGATGGGGTTGACAAGGACATTGCGGCAATCTTTGATCCATTTGGAAATGCGGTTCATACGGCATTGCGGTTTGAGTGTTTGGGAGAGGATGTATTGATTACAGGTGCTGGGCCGATTGGACTGATGGCTACTGCGGTTGCGAAACATGCGGGTGCAAGGCATGTGGTCGTGACCGACTTGAATCCCTATCGATTGAATTTGGCCAAGACCATGGGGGCGACATTGGCGATCAATCCCAGAGAATCAACGATTCAAGATGCAATGAAGCAATTGGGGATGAAGGAGGGATTTGATGTCGGCTTAGAGATGTCTGGATCCCCGGTTGCGTTTCGTTCGATGCTTGATGCGATGTGTCATGGAGGCAAGATCGCTATGTTGGGAATTCCTTCGGAACCCATAGCGATCGATTGGAACATCGTGGTTTTCAACATGCTCAACATCCAAGGGATTTACGGGCGAGAGATGTATGAGACTTGGTATAAGATGACGGTGATGCTCGAAAGCGGGTTGGATATCTCACCGGTGATTACGCACCGCTATCACTACACCGAGTTTGAGAAAGGGTTTGAAGTCATGCAGCAAGGCAATTCGGGTAAAGTCGTTTTATCATGGAACTAGACGACGGGGATTCGAAATTTCTCTCTGCTTTTTACGAAAGATCGGGGTCTAAAAAACAGGGACTGTCCCCACGCCTCGACGGGGACAGACCCCGATTTTTTTGCTGCTGGGACGGGGACAGACCCCGGAGCAAGGGGTTTTAAAAAATTGATTTGAAGGCAAAACGAAAATTTCGTTTTTGAGCTCTGCGCAAGTGGAAAACGGGCTGGTTTTCTCGATGCAGGCCCGACTTTCCACCTAAGATCACCGGTTTTTCAAGGGCTTTGCGCAGTCCTTCTCCCCCAAGCCGAGCCTGCCAAAATCTTTCAGGCTGCCTGCTAGTCAAAGATACTTGCTCTAGCCTCTAGAGGGGCTTGTCTGTAGGACCACTTGCTGGCCCACCGGGATTCGACTCGCTTTGCGTGCCGTTGCTGGACGCTGGTTTGAGACCCGCTTCGTAACGGTACATCCCTTCAA
>Ga0172376_10000535_pt1 | contig 49006 bp, 46 predicted proteins | sample Lak35m_FD_121114 | JGI IMG/M metagenome (GOLD analysis project Ga0172376, IMG submission 121114) | Freshwater microbial communities from Kabuno Bay, South-Kivu, Congo - kab_092012_35m | ecosystem: Environmental > Aquatic > Freshwater > Lake | place: Democratic Republic of the Congo: South-Kivu...
AGTGCAGGTCTTCGGAGACAATCACGGCAATTACGTCCACCTGTTCGAGCGCGACTGCTCGCTACAGCGCCGCCGTCAGAAGGTGATTGAGGAGGCGCCAGCGCCGGGCATGACCGCGGCGGTGCGCAAGGCAATGACCGATGCGGCGCTGATGGCGGCCAAGGCCGTAGGTTATCGCAATGCCGGCACGATCGAATTCATCGTCGATGGGTCCGGCGCGCTCAGGCCAGACGGCTTCTGGTTCATGGAGATGAACACGCGGCTGCAGGTCGAGCATCCCGTGACCGAGATGGTCACCGGGCTCGATCTCGTCGAGCTGCAGTTCCGTATCGCCAGCGGCGAGCAGCTGCCGTCACAGTCCAGCATCAAGCTGACCGGTCACGCCGTCGAGGCGCGTCTGTGTGCAGAAGACCCCGCCCGGGCCTTCATGCCGTCGTCCGGCCGACTCGAACGCTTCGACCTGTCGGCCTTCGAACCCAACCTCGACAATGATGACGACATTGAGCTGCGGCTGGACAGCGCAGTGGAGCAGGGCGACACGATCCCGGCGACCTATGACAGCATGTTCGCCAAGGCGATCGCGCACGGGCCGACGCGAGACGATGCGCTCGATGCCCTCGCTGGCGCCTTGCGCGATGCGGAGGTCTGGCCGGTCGCGACAAATCTCGTGCTCCTCGCAAACCTGCTCGACCACGACGACTTCCGGCAAGGCGCTGCCACCACGAATACGGTCGAGGCCGACCTTGCAGATCTCTCCGTTCTCCTGGACGAGGAGACGGCGGAACTGCTGATCCTCGGCGCAACGGGGCTTGGCGCGCTAAGGCCGGACGCCGTTGATCCGTGGAGCCAGAATGATGGCTTCCGCATAAACGCGCCGCCGCGCACCATCCACACCTTCGCCATGGGCGAGACGGTCCGAACGGTCCGCCTGTCGAGCGACTTCGCCGGCGACATGCGCGCTGAGATCGATGGCCAGACCTTCGAAGTCGATCTCGAAGCGATGCCGCGCGAGGATGGTGTTCTTGTGCTTGGCGCCGTGGACGGCATCGACGCCATCGCCTTCATTCGCCCGCTGACCGACGGCCCCGTCATCTTCTCACGCGGACGCGCCCTCGCCCTGCGCGGTCCCGACTATGCGCATGCGATCGAAGCCCTCGCCGGCGGCGATGATGTCCGTGCGCCGATGCCGGGCAAGGTTATCGAAGTGAAGGTCAAGGCCGGGCAGGAGGTCAAGCGCGGCGATCCGCTGGTCGTCCTCGAAGCCATGAAGATGGAGCACACGCTGGCTGCCCCGCGCGACGGACGGGTGGCGGAGGTCTCGGCCACGCCGGGCCACCCGACAACCGATGGCGCCATTCTGGTACGTCTCGAGCCGCTGCCGGAATAGTCCCGGCCTCGCCCCAATCGCGCCGCACGTGATTCGGACTTCGTTCATCAAGCGTGGCCCAGACTGCGCTTCAGCAGCCGCCGGTTCGAATTCATGTTCTGAGGCCAATTCCAGCCACATTCGGTGGCGACGGTTGGCGCAGGGACACGAGATCCCCGGGGCCGGAACGGATCGCGCGCACATGCCCGCCAGTCTTCTATTTGCCGTCACGTGGGCGGGTCTGCCCCCGGAACAGGCGCTGGAGCGCGCGCTCGACGCTGTCGAGCCGCCGCCGGCGATGCGCGCGGCTTTCCATGCGACGCTGACCAGCGGCAACGCCGTGCGACGGATCGAATTCGATCCCTATGCCCCGCCGGCCGAGCGCTTCAGGCTGACCCTCCGCCAAGGCGATAATGAAGAACTCGACGCGGTCGTCGATGGCTGGCGCGCCGAGCGGCAGGCGGACTCGCGCATCTTCGCCGACGATCTCCGCCTGAGCCTCGGCGAGGCGCGCATCGCCGGTGCGCCTGAGGCAATGACCGTTAGCTTCAAGCACAGGATGTCGAAGAACGACACCGAGTTTGACGCGCCGTTCTCTGCCGGCCTGGCCGGACGCGTGCAGCTCGACCATAAGACTGGATTTATCAGCCGCATCGACTACACGATCGAGCGCCCTTTGACCTTGGAAGACGGCACCGAGGTCTCGCAGTATCGCCAGACCTACAATTTCGGCTATTCGGAGCGCTGGGGCGTCTCCTATGTGCTGGCCTACGAGGTCTATGCCAAGGGCGGCCGCTGGGGCATGTCCGAGGAGCGGACGATCAAGGTCACGCTTACCGATGTTGCATTTGGCCTGGCGGGCGATGGCGAGCAGGATCTCGCCTCCCGCGACGAACATTCCGGCGTCTCGCCCGGCCTGATGGCGCGGGTTCAGTAGCCCGCGCGACAACCCGTCCCCAGCGTTGTGCGCTCGCCCCCGTTGCCCTGCGCGGGACTCCTGCTTAGCTCCGCGCCATGGCGCTTCACATGATCAAGCTCTGCGTCGGCGCTGAGACCGTCGAGGACCTGTCAGACTGGCAGGCGAAGTGCATTGCCGAGCTGAAACGGCAGGGCAAGCCGCCGAACGCCTTCCACGACACCCGCATGTCGCCCAAGCGTGCCGCGGAGATGCTGGATGGCGGATCGCTCTACTGGGTGATCAAGCACTTTATCATCGTGCGCCAGCGCTTCGTCGGCTTCGAGGAGATCCGCGACAGGGACGGCAAGCCGATGTGCCGCATCCACCTCGATCCCGAACTGGTGCGTACGAAGCCGCGCAAGAAGCGCCCCTTCCAGGGCTGGCGCTATCTCGAACCCGACGACGCCCCCGCCGATTTGGACGGGAAGGGCCCCGCGCTTTCTGCCGATCTCGAAACGGCGCTTAAAGAGGCGCTAGCGTGGTGAAGCACATTTAAGGGCTTGATCGGCCTGATAGCTTCGATACTGCAACGGTCAGCATGAAGAAGACTCAGATCGTCATCGTGGGAGGCGGCGCCGGCGGGCTCGAACTCGCGCGCAAGCTCGGCGCAAAGTATGGCCGCAAGAAGCACGACATCATCCTCGTCGAGAAGAGCCGAACCCACATTTGGAAACCGCTGCTGCACGAGGTGGCGGCCGGCGCGCTCGATGCCAATCTCGACGAGGTAGGCTATCGCAGTCACGGCTCGCGCTGGGGCTATCGCTTCTTTTGGGGCGCTCTTGAAGGCATAGACCGCGACAACCGCAAGGTGATTATCGCCCCGTTGCTCGACGAAGACGGCGCAGAGGTGATCGGCCGGCAGACCATCCGTTATGACTATCTCGTGCTTGCCATTGGCTCGGTCACCAACACCTTCAACACGCCGGGCGCTACGAAACACTGCATTCTCCTCGACGAGCGCGAACAGGCCGACCGCTTCCGGCTCAAACTGCTCAACCAATGCCTCCGTGTCTCGCGCGCCATGAGCGCAGAGCCCTCAAGCGATGCCCGCGTGCGCATCGCCATCGTCGGTGGCGGCGCGACAGGCGTCGAACTCGCCGCCGAACTCTACAACGCAGCGGTCGGACTCAAGCACTACGGCCTCGAAGTGTTTGACGAGTCACGCCTCGAGACGACGCTGCTGGAGGCCGGTCCGCGCATCCTTCCAGCGCTGCCGGAAAAGCTTGCCGAAGCGGCGCGCGAGGAGCTGGAGCGGCTGGGCGTCAAGGTGCGCACGTCAACGCGGGTCTCCGAGGTGACGCGCGAGGCGGTGATAACCACCGCCGGCGAGGTGCGGGCCGATCTCAAGATCTGGGCGGCCGGCGTGCGCGGCGCGGATATTCTCAAGGGCATCGGCGGCCTCGAAACCAACGCGAGCAACCAGCTGGTGGTGCGCCGCACACTGCAGACGACGCTGGATGATCGCATATACGCCCTCGGCGATTGCTGCGCTTGTCCCCAGCCGGGATCGGACAGGCCCGTTCCACCGCGCGCCCAGGCGGCGCACCAGATGGCTACGACTGTCTTCAGGAATCTGAGGAATGCGATGGCGGCCAAGCCGCTCGCGGATTTCACCTATCACGACCATGGCTCGCTGGTGTCGCTGAGCCAGTACTCAACGGTCGGCAGCCTGATGGGCGGCCTCATCGGCGGCAAGCTCGCCATTGAGGGCCGTCTTGCCCGCCTCGTCTATGTCTCGCTCTACCAGATGCACCTCATTGCGATCCATGGCTGGCTCCGAGGCCTGGCGATGATCGCGGTCGGTCACGTCAACCACGTGATCCGCCCGAGGCTGAAACTGCACTGAAGCCGACACAAGGAGTCCGCACGATGGCGTCGTGACGATCAGGCGACTGTGCTCAGCGTGGCGTTGCCGCAGGACGCCAGTCGCTGAAATCAGTTACCTGGAACGGCCCCGGCCGGCGAGGTCTTCAGCTCGTCCGTAGCGGGACAGTGTTTCGCGCATGCGTTCACATAGGTCGGCGGCTGTAGTCAGCGCCATATGCTCCGCCTCACTGAGCGCGTCGCGCCCTGAACCTGCCGAGATGCCGGGATCAATGAGACGATGCGCGATGGCCTCGAGCTGGCGCTGGACGTGTCGGCTCCTGTCGCGGAGCAGTTCCAGGCCCGGCGAGCCGCGGTACCGGTTCAGTGCGGCCTCGATACGGTTCAGATCGGCTTGCATACGCTCCGCGGAGGCCGCGACGTCTGCAGCGCGCAAGGGCCGCGTTGTGTTCATCTCGTTCCATCTGCCTCTGGCGCTCGCAAGGCGTTGGTGCGCCGGCGGATTTCCGCCTCGATCATGGGAATGGCCTTGCGTGCAGATGCGTGTTTGGGATGTTCGGGGTCATTCCCAATGCGTGTTGCGGACGATTGGTAGGCAGCTAGCTGGTAATCGCTCATGCCCGGAAGGCGTTGCGTGAGCGGCGGTTGTGCAGCGCCTGGGGAGCGTGTTTCGTCGTCGGCCGCCGCCGAATCCTGCGCACGAGCCGGTCTTCGCTCCGAAGAGCGTGGGGGAGTGCTCACGTGGGTGGCCTTTTTCCTGGAGGACGTGAAAGTCCTGGCGAGTTCATCGCCCTGGCCAGCGGGCGCGTCGAAACCTCAGATCTGGGTCGACGTCAGATCAAGCTATCACATCGCACAGGTCTTTGGGGGAAAAAGTGCGCCTGTGATGCGTCACGCTTTCCGGACAAACCCCACATTGTCGATCAGCCGTGTTTTGCCAATTCGCGCGGCGACCAGGAGACGACCGGTGGCCCCCACAGGCGCCGTGTCGCCGCCAAAAGGGGCGAGGGTGTCGGCCCGACGCATGGCCACATAGTCAACGGACTTAAGACCCGCCGCGATCAACGCCTGCCGCGCATCTTCGGCCGTGGCGCTGATGCGCTCGCCCGCGGCAATACGCGCAGAGGCCTCCTGCATCACGCGGGGCAAGGCCGCGGCAGTCGTCCGTTCTTCCGCGCTGAGATAAGCGTTTCGCGATGACATCGCGAGACCGTCCGGCTCGCGCATGGTCGGTCCGCCGACAATCTCGATCGGAAAGCCAAGGTCCTGCACCATGCGGCGGATAACGAGAAGTTGCTGGTAATCCTTCTCGCCGAACACCGCGACGTCTGGCCCGACATGCAGGAACAGCCGGCTAACCACACTGGCCACGCCTTCGAAGAAGTGCGGCCGCACCTCGCCTTCAAGCATGTGCGACAGATCCTTAACCTGCACGCGCGTGGAATCTCCCGGCGGGTACATCTCGCTCGCCGTGGGGCAATAGCAGAACGAACACCCGGCCTCCTGCAGCTTGCGCAGGTCCTCCGCCTCCGCGCGCGGGTAGGTGGAGAGGTCCTCGTGGGCGGCGAACTGCGTCGGGTTGACGAAGATGGACGAGGCGGCAACGTCCGCCTTCTCCAGCCCGAGACGGACAAGGCTCAGATGGCCTTCATGCAGCGCACCCATAGTTGGGATGAATGCCACGCGCTTGCCCTGCGCCTGCATCTGCCGGCGGTAGGCCTGCACTTCAGCCCGGGTGCGGGCGACAACCAGTCCGTTTCGCTTCGGCAAACTCGACCCTTCCAGTGCCCCGGACCAGAACCCTGACGCCCGTCAGGCGGCGGCTTCTAGGCCTGTTCCGCGAGCGGATCAATCACGCCTGAAGGCGCAGGCGGGGCAGGGCTTTATGGGTAATTAACCAGCCCGGCGGATCTTCCTATCATGCACGACTATCTGTTGGTCTACCTGCGATGGCTCGGCTTTAGCGCCTTCACGCTGGCCGTGGCGCTTTGTATGCGCCTGGGCCCTGCCCATGCCGCTATCCGCGCGCCCGAGCCGCGCATCTCCGCGCCGCCGCAGGGCGAGATGGCGCTCGCGCCGGTCCTCATGACAGAAGACGAGCAGATCGCCGATCTCGACGCCCGTCTCGTTGCCCTGTCTGCCGAGATCGCGCACCTCGAGAAGGCGCTCGATGTCCTCGGTCCGCTGCCGGATCATCCCCGCCTGTTCATTCCGGTCGACCCTGCCGAGCTTCGCGCCCGGTCGACCGGCCTCCTTGCGGATGTCCACAGCGCAGGGCTCGGCGCGCTCGCCGGCCTGCGCCCGCAGCCAGCCGATCTTGGCCAGGCGCAGCCGGAGTACGAGCTGGCCCCGTGCAACATCGTGCTGGGCGAGGACATGGATGACGAACAGCGCATGGCCGCGCTCTGTGTCGAACTTTCGGCCCTGACCGGCGCTCCACGCGTCGTCGCGCCGATCCGGGCCTGGTAGTCCGATGGCCGCCACGCTCATGACGGCCCCCAGCGCGGCTTCGGATCAGGAAGCAACCGGCCGCTCGCGCCTCGCGCACACCATCGTTGTCGGCAATGAAAAGGGCGGCGCGGGCAAGTCCACCGTCGCGATGCACCTGTCGATCGGCCTCCTGCGCATGGGCATGAGCGTTGGCGTCATGGACCTCGACGTGCGCCAACGCTCCCTGGCCCGCTATCTCGAAAACCGCAGCCGCTGGATCCGCAACACCGGCGCACCGTTGCCTATGCCTGAAATGGTCCGCATCGACGCCAGCCAGGCGCGCGACCTCGATGCCGCGGAGCAGGAGGAATCCGTCCACTTCGAGGAAAGCCTGAAGCGCCTGTCACAGAAGTGCAATTTCATCATCATCGATGCGCCGGGCGGCGACACTTTCCTGTCCCGCACCGCCCATTCGGCCGCTGACACGCTGATCACGCCGCTCAACGACAGTTTCGTGGACTTCGACTTGCTGGGCGATGTCGACCCGCAGACGCTCGAAGTGGCGCGGCCGAGTTTCTATGCGGAACTGGTCTGGGAATGCCGCAAGCTGAAGGCGCAGACCAGCCGCAAGCCCATCGACTGGATCGTCATGCGCAACCGGATGTCGCCGCTCGATGCCCGCAACAAGCAGCGCGTGGGCGAGGCGCTTGAAAACCTGTCCCGCCGCGTCGGCTTCCGCATTTCGCCTGGCCTTTCCGAGCGTGTGATCTACCGCGAGCTCTTCCCGATGGGCCTCAGCCTGCTCGATCTCACCGACGCCGGCGCCGGCGTTCCCTTCACCATGAGCCACGTCGCCGCGCGCCAGGAAATCCGCGACCTCATGATCGTGCTGAAACTGCCGGGGCTGGAAGGCAAGGACATCAGCTTCTAGGCTTGCCGCCGGGGAGCAAGTCCATGGCGACAGTCACAGCAAAGAAGTCAGCGAAGTCAGCCTCCAAGGCTGCGCGCACCGAAGCCGTCGACGTTTTGGACGTCAACTACCCCGGCAAGACTGAGACGCGCGACCGGGTCAAGTACGAAGCCGCGCGTAAGGCCTTCCTAAAGGTCATGCCGATCCGGGGCCCCGGCGTAACGCAGTGGGAAATGATGGCGCTGATGAAGAAGGTGCTGCCGGCCAGCAAATGGGGCACGACGCAGGGGTGGTGGACCAAGACCGTGCCGCTCGACGCCGAAGCGCGCGGGGAAGTCACCCGCGATGGCGGCAAGCCATCGGGCTGGAAACGTGTGACTTAGGCAAGCTTCTTCGCGCCGGCGAAACGTTACGGCGCGGTTGGCGCATCAAGCAGGCTGAGCGATCCGCCGACCTGCGCTTCGCTCGTGACCAGGATGGCATCCTCGACCGGAACCGTCGTTGCGGGGGCCGAAACCGGCGTGGCTCCAACAGCGGCCAGCGGAGAAGGCGCCGGACGGGCCTCGATCAGGTCGCCGATGGGATCAGCGCCATCTTCGTCGCCCTCGGCGAGTTCGAACTGGCTTTCATCGCCTTCCTCTGTGCTGGCCGAGGCGTCCGCGTAGGCCTCGCTGTCCAGAGCCGCAACAAGCATCGCATCCGGCGCCTGCAGACGGCGGAGCTGCGCCAGCGCCAGGTCGTCCGCTGAGGCCGTGCCGCGTGCGCCGAACGCGATCCGCGTCCGGAGGTCATCATCGCCTGCGACGCCGCCGCCGATCTCCAGAAAAGCCGCCTCGATGAGATCGCGCACATGCGCATCGCGCGACTTGCCGGTCGTGCCGCCCAGCATGATGGCGATCACACGGTGGCCGTCACGCTCGGCCGAGGCCATGAGGTTGTAGCCGGAAGCATTGGTAAAGCCGGTCTTGATCCCGTCAACGCCGTCCACTTTCCGCAGAAGTTCGTTGTGATTCATGTATTTGCGCTTGCCCCATCTGAAGGAGGACAGCGCGAAGTAATTGTAGCGCTTCTTGTGGTCCAGGTAGATTGCCTCGGCCAGTCTCGCCATGTCGCGCGCCGTGGTCACCTGGCGCTTGTCTGGCAGGCCGGAGGCGTTCCGGAACGTCGTGGCGTTCATGCCGAGTTCTTTGGCCTTGGCGTTCATCTTGGCCACGAACTTGGCTTCCGAGCCTCCGCCCAGCTTTTCGGCCACTACAATCGCGACGTCATTGGCGGATTTGGTCACCAGAGCGCGAATCGCATCCTCGACCTTGATGGTCGATCCCGCCTTGAGTCCGAGCTTGGACGGCTGGGCCCGCGAGGCCGCTTTAGAGACCGCGAGGCGGTCCGAAAGCTTGATTTTCCCGGACTCGAGGGCCTCGAACACCAGATACAGCGTCATCACCTTGGTCAGCGAGGCCGGGTGGCGCGATTCGTCGGCGTCACGGTCATGCAGGACCTGACCGGTTTCCATATCGACCACGATGGAGGCATACTTGCTGGCCCAGGCCGGGCTCGCGGCGCAAAGCAAAGCGACGAGGGCGATGGCCGCCCTGCGCACCCAGGCGATCAGAGGGATCGTCTTCATACGCAACGGAATCCTCTCTCAGTACCACAACTAAGACGCGATCGAGGGTCCACCAGTGACCTTACCCAATCTTTAAGTTCCGTCACCCCTGTTCGTACGATTGTCCCGCTTAATCTCCGGCCTGACCACAATTGGGCCGGCCAATGCCCAGTTTCGGTGCGTCGGGCTTAAGTCTGCATGAACCATGCAATCGTCCGAAACCAACCTCCCGCTATTGGGATCGGGGACAGACTGGCGCGTGACTTTGGACAAACCAAGGCCTCCACTGACAAATGTTGGTTTACGACGATACCCGTCTTGGCCCTTTCACTTGGCCGCCGGATCAATATCTAATGGGAGCGACACCGGGGATGGCCCCGGACCCAGACAAACCCGCATGACCGACAGGAAGCAAACCCCCGGAACGGCAAAGGAGCTTGGCGTCGCCACGCGCGCCAAGCCCAAGCCGAAAAAGCCGTCCATGTACCGGGTGCTGCTGCTCAACGACGACTACACGCCGATGGAGTTCGTGGTGCTCGTGCTCGAGCACTTCTTCAACAAGTCGCGTGAGGAGGCGACCCGCATCATGCTCCATGTCCACAATTACGGCGTGGGTGTCTGCGGTGTCTATCCGATCGAGGTCGCCGAAACGAAAGTTGCACAGGTGATGGACCTGGCGCGCCGAAACGAACATCCTCTTCAGTGCACGAAAGAACGCGAGGACTAGAAAGCCCTTAATGCCCTCTTTGACCCCCAGCCTCGAACGCGCCCTCGAACGCGCCCTCAACCTCGCCCACGAGCGCAAGCACGAATACGCCACGCTGGAGCACTTGCTCCTTGCTCTTACCGAGGATGAGGACGCCGCGGAGGTGATGACCGCCTGCAAGCTCGACATCGAGAAGCTGCGGCGTGACCTCGCCAACTATCTCGACAATGACTGCGCCTCCTTCGTCGTCGAGGACGGCGGGCAGGTCCATCCGACCGCCGCCTTCCAGCGCGTTGTCCAGCGCGCCGTGCTGCATGTCGAGAGTTCCTCGCGTGACGAGGTGTCGGGCGCCAACGTCCTGGTCTCGATTTTTGCCGAACGCGATAGCCATGCCGCCTACTTCCTGCAGGAGCAGGACATGACGCGGTATGATGCCGTCAACTACATCAGCCATGGCGTCGCCAAGAAGCCCGGCATGTCGAAGGCCAAGCCCGTCGAAGGCGCTGCCGAGAAGGAAGAGGACCAGGCCAAGCCCGTCGGCGAAGCCCTCGGCGCCTACTGTGTCGACCTCAACCAGCGCGCGCGCGAGGGCAAGACGGATCCGCTGATCGGCCGGCATGCCGAAGTCGAGCGCGCGATCCAGATCCTCTGCCGTCGTCGCAAGAACAACCCGCTGCTTGTGGGTGATCCCGGCGTCGGCAAGACCGCGATCGCTGAAGGCCTCGCCAAGAAAATCGTTGATGGTGAAGCGCCGGCCATCCTCGCCGACGCGGTCATCTACTCGCTCGACATGGGCGCGCTCCTGGCGGGCACGCGCTACCGCGGCGACTTCGAAGAGCGTCTGAAGGCCGTCGTCAAGGAACTGGAAGAACAGCCGAAGGCCGTCCTCTTCATTGATGAGATCCACACCGTCATCGGCGCAGGCGCAACCTCCGGCGGCGCCATGGATGCATCAAACCTTCTGAAGCCTGCGCTGCAGAACGGCGCGCTGCGCTGCATGGGCTCGACGACCTACAAGGAATACCGCCAGCATTTCGAGAAGGACCGCGCGCTCGCGCGGCGCTTTCAGAAGATCGACGTCGTGGAGCCGTCCGTCGAAGACACGGTCAAGATCGTGATGGGTCTCAAGCCCTATTTCGAGGAATTCCACGGCCTCAAATACACGAACGACGCCATCAAGACCGCGGTGGAGCTGTCGGCCAAGTACATGACCGACCGCAAGCTGCCGGATAAGGCGATCGACGTGATCGACGAGGCTGGCGCCGCGCAATGGCTCCTGCCGGAAGGCAAGCGCCGCAAGCAGATCGGCGCCAAGGAAGTTGAGGTCGTCATCTCGAAGATGGCGCGAATTCCGGCCAAGCAGGTGTCGAAGTCAGATAGCGAACAGCTCCGCTCGCTGGAGAATGATCTCAAGCGCGTGGTGTTCGGACAGGACAACGCCATCAAGGCGCTCTCGACCGCGATCAAGCTCGCCCGGGCGGGCCTGCGCGAACCTAACAAGCCGATCGGCTGCTACCTGTTCTCGGGTCCAACAGGCGTTGGCAAGACTGAGGTCGCCAAGCAGCTTTCGTCCATTCTCGGCGTCGAGATGCTGCGCTTCGACATGTCGGAGTATATGGAACGCCACACAGTCTCGCGCCTCATCGGCGCGCCTCCGGGCTATGTCGGCTTCGACCAGGGCGGTCTGCTCACTGACGGGGTTGACCAGCATCCGCACTGCGTCCTGCTTCTGGACGAGATCGAGAAAGCCCACCCCGACCTGTTCAACATACTCCTTCAGGTGATGGACAACGGCACCCTCACCGACTCGAACGGCAAGAAGGTCGACTTCAGGAACGTGATCCTCATCATGACCACGAACGCTGGCGCTTCCGACGCTGCGAAGGAATCTATCGGCTTCGGTCGTGGCAAGCGCGAAGACGAGAATGAAGAGGCGATCAAGCGGCTGTTCACTCCTGAATTCCGCAACCGCCTGGACGCCACGATCCCCTTCGCTGGCCTCAGCCAGGAAATCATCGAGATGGTGGTGGACAAGTTCATCCTCCAGCTGGAAGCCCAGCTGGCCGATCGGAACGTCACGATTGCGCTCACGCCCAAGGCCCGCAAGTGGCTCGCCACGCGCGGCTACGACGAAGCTTTCGGCGCTCGCCCGCTCGGCAGGCTCATCCAGGAGCACGTCAAGAAGCCGATGGCAGACGAGCTCCTCTTCGGCGCGCTCCAGAAGGGCGGCGGCGTGAAGATCGACATCGACAAGAACGACCCCGAGAAACTGTCGTTCAAATATGTCGCCGATCCCAAGCCGACGACGAAAGAGAAGAACGAACCGGAGGCGGTGGAGTAGCCGGCGCGAGCCCCGCGTCCGCGCGACACACGCGCGTCGCTACGGCGCCGGCGTCGCGCCATTCGGATCGGCCACCGTGTTCTGCTGAAGCGGCCAGACGATAGGGAAGGGCGGCGATGCGGTCGAGCCGCATTCCTGCCAGCGCAGTTCCTGAAGCACGAATTTCACGCCGTCCCAAAGATAGCTGCCTTCCGATCCGCATCCGCCATGCGCATCGTCCTTGCGCATCGTGGTCAGCACGCCGGTGCCCGCATCGAGTTCCGCCGTGCTTGCCCGGTCGCTCGCGAACCATCCGCTTGCGCCATAGTCTGGCAGGGTGACCAGTTGCGTCCCCTCGCCGGTCACCGCGAACAGTCGGTGCGTCGCTGCAAGGGCATCCTGGCTGCAACCGATCATGACGATTGACCCGCGCTCCAGCCCCACCACCTTCGACTCGATCTCGCCTGCCGCGGGCTTGGCGCAGCCGCCGATCGTGTCGCTGATCTTCTGCGCCGCCGCGATCAGCGCTGTGTCGCCCTCCAGCGCCGCCGCCGCGAGCGCATCCGGTGCTGTCGCAGCGTCCGGGCCGCAGCCGGTCATCAGGACCGCCGCGCCTGCGATGATGAAAGCCGACCGCATTCTGACCTCCGCAGTGTCGGCGGCAGTCATGACCAAACATTACTGCAAATCAATGGCTAAGGCGCGATCAAACGGGGATCGCCGCCGCGCTTGCGGCCATTATTCACCAGAACTCGCTCGTGTCTGCGCCCGCGAACATCTCGTCCAGGCGCCGCCGCGTGGCCGGGCTGGTCCCCTCCGGCGGCCCCAGCGGATCGGCAAAGCGGATTTCCGCGATCTCGCCCTGGCTGGTCGGCTGCCTCTGGGTCCAGTCGTCGATCCGGTACACCAGCACATGATCGTTGGGAAAGAAGCTGTGATTTGCATGTACGGAAACCAGTCGCACAGCGCTCGGTTCCGCGACAATCCCAGCCTCCTCCAGCAGCTCCCTTTGCATTGAAAGCAGGGCGGTTTCGCCCTTTTCGACACCTCCGCCCGGCAGGTGCCAGCCCGGCGTATAGGTGTGGCGAACGAGCAGGACCCGCCCCTCAGCATCGACCACGATGCCCCTCACGCCCAGGGTCATGGGCCGGCTGAGCCGCCACCAGGACTGAAAGACGCGATCGCGAAGCCGAGGCTTTCTCACGTGGACCAAGCCCTATAAGGAAGGTGTATCGGAAGCAGATGGCAGGTCTGATCCTGCTTCAACAGATTTGAGGGAGTATTGCGTGGCGGCTGTGTGGGCGATTCTCGCGGTGGTTGGAGCTTTCTCGTTGCTCAATCTCATCGAATACCGCCGCATCGACTAGGGCCGGGGCGGCTAAACCTTCAGCGGGGGAGTAGTGATGCTGACGGGCGCCATCGTCTTTTTGGTCATGGGCTTCGCGGTCCTGATCTATTCCGCCGACTGTCTGGTCCGCGGCGCGCTGGCCGCCGCCTACAAGTCGAACGTCTCGCCGCTCTTGGTCGGCATCGTGATCGTCGGATTCGGCACCTCGTTGCCAGAGTTCCTCATCTCGGCGCAGGCCGCCCTCAAGGGCAGCTCCGGCCTTGCGCACGGCAACATCATCGGCTCGAACATCGCGAACATCCTTCTGGTGCTTGCGCTGCCTGCGCTGATCTTCCCGATCGCCACCGATGCCCCGCGCATGCGCGCCACGGCCATCGTGATGCTGGTCTGCACCGTGGGCTGGATCGGCGTGACGATGTATTTCGGCCTCACCCAGATCGTCGGCATGATCTTCATCGCGATCCTCGTCGCCTATGCGATCATCGCCTGGTCGATCGCCCGACGGGACACGACGGAGGACACCAAGGAAGAACTCGTCATCATGGCGACGCCAGCCTGGCGCATGGTGATGCTGATCCTCATCGGTCTGGTCGGCCTGCCGCTCGGCTCGCAGATGTTGGTCGACGGCGGTATCTCCCTCGGCGATGAGCTCGGCGCCAGCCCGACGATCGTCGGCCTTACGCTGCTGGCCGTCGGATCCTCTCTCCCGGAGCTCGGCGCCAGCATCGCCGCCGCCGTCCGCAAGCAGTCGGACGTTGCGATGGGCAACATCCTTGGCTCCAACATCTTCAACATCCTCGGCGCGGGCGGCGTGGTCGCCATACTTGGGCCGCGCAGTCAGCTAAGCCCCGAATTCACGGCCTTCAGCCATTGGGCGATGCTGGCCGCCGCCGCGGCGATCACCATCGTCATCTTCCTGCACCGCCGCGTTGGCGTGCTCACCGGCGTGATTCTGCTGGCGGGCTATGCGGTCTATCTCTACGGCCTCTGGGCGAACTGGTCGCTTGAGGGATTGAGTGACCTGATCATCCAGCCCGCCGCGCAGACGGCCGACTGATCAGTCCGTGGCATCCTTCGGCGTGATGTAGTCACGCAGCTTCCAGGACGCATCGTCGTCCTTGCGTGTGAAGAACGCCACAGCGGACGTTGGAAACTTCGCCCGCACGCGCGACTCCATGGCATTCATCCGGTGAGCCAGCCGGCTCGCCAGTTCGTGCAGTCCCGGATTGTGCGCGATCACCATCACATTGGCCGCTCCGGCGGCCTCCGCCTCGCGCAGGATGAGGTCCGCCGGCGCATTGTAGAGGTGCTCGACGAATTTCGCTGTTGCCGAAGGGAATGACGGTGCGACCAGGGCCCATGTCTCGCGCGTGCGTCGCGCAGCTGAGACGAGCACGATCTGCGGCTCCGCCCCCGCCTCCGCCAGCGCTTGCGCAACCACGGGTGCATCATCCCGGCCGCGCTGCGCCAGCGCGCGGTCGAAGTCATCACCCGTGTCCGAACCGGGTGCGGCCTTGGCGTGACGCAGAAGGATCAGTTGGCGCATCTGACTCTCGATCTTGCCACGATAGCTCTGCCGCAAAGTTCCTGGCATTGCCAAGTGCCTTCCGCGGCGCCAGGCAAAAGCGGGCGTCCCGTCTCCGAGCCGCCCGCTCCTTTAGCCCTTCACGCATACCACCTGCTTCAGCGTGTGCGCCACTTCGATCAGGTCGCTCTGCGCCGCGATGACGGCGTCGATGTCCTTGTAGGCCATCGGCGTTTCGTCGATCACGCCCTGGTCCTTGCGGCATTCAACGCCTGTCGTCGCCTCGCGGTGATCCTTCAGCGTGAACGTCGCTTTCGCCTGGGTGCGCGACATCGCGCGTCCGGCTCCGTGCGAGCACGAGCAGAACGAGTCCGGGTTTCCCTTGCCGCGCACGATGAACGATTTCGCGCCCATCGAGCCCGGGATGATGCCAAGCTCGCCCTCGCCCGCGCGCACGGCGCCCTTGCGGGTCACCCACACGTCGGCGCCGAAGTGATGTTCCTGCTCCACATAGTTGTGGTGGCAGTTCACCGCGTGCTTGCCGAGCTTGAACCTGGGCAGATGCTCGCGCATTGCCTGCAGCGTCCGCTCCATCATCGCTTCGCGGTTTGCGCGCGCGTAGTCCTGCGCCCAGCCTACCGCTTCGATGTAGTCGTCAAAGATCGGTTCGCCCTCCACGAAGAAGGCGAGATCCTGATCCGGCACGTGATATCCGAGCACACGATCCTTGAGAGCCTTGCGGGCTGTCTCGATGAAGTATTGCCCGATCTGGTTGCCCGTGCCGCGCGAGCCCGAGTGCAGCATCACCCAGACAAAACCACGCTCGTCGAGACAGACCTCGATGAAGTGGTTGCCTGAGCCAAGCGTGCCGAGCTGGCTGCCGGTCTTGTGGTTCGGAATCTTGCGGTGCTTGTCGCGGATGCGATCCAGGCGCTCCTCAAGATCCGAATTACGCCAGCGCGAGACCACGGAGTCCGGGATGGTTCCCCATTCTCCGCCGCGCCCCACGCCCGCCGGCGCCTTGCGCTCGATCTCCGAGCGCAGCTTCGCCAGCGAGTCCGGCAAGTGTTCCGCCCGCAGTGTGGTTTCCACCGCCATCATGCCGCAGCCGATGTCGACGCCGACCGCGGCGGGGATGATCGCGCCCTTGGTCGGGATTACCGAACCAACGGTTGCGCCGCGCCCGAAGTGGACGTCAGGCATGACGGCGAGGTGGGAATGCACGAACGGCAGCCCCGCAACGTTTTTCAGCTGCTCCCGAGCTGCGTTCTCGACGGGAACGCCCTTCACCCAGGCCTTGATGCGGCCCCCCGCCGCCGTTTCGAACACTTCGAACGTGCTCATGTCTGCGTTTCCTTGTTTCGCAGACCCTCCGCGCTTTCCGGAGGCTATCATTGTCCAGCGCGGACAACAAAAAACCCTCCGGCGAGCAGCGCGGAGGGTTCGGTTACCATCAGCCTTGGCCGATGTTCTGGACCTATCCCTCCATGCGGTCGCAACCGTCCAGCATTGGCTGGGCGATACGCGCGACCTGATTTTCGTAACGCCGTTTCATCGAGCGTCTCCGAAAGGAGGTTGATCCAGGGCGCGGTGTTTGATCGAAGAATGCGGCGAGGTCAAGGCGCCTCGCCGCATCCATCGCGCTACTTCACCAGCGTCCAGATCATGCAGACGCTCGCCTGCATCGTCTGCGGATTGGGGTCGCTCGGCAGGTCGAGCGCCGCCAGATCGCGTTCCGAAATGGTGATCTGCTGGCGCCCAACCTCGCCTTGCGCGATGGGCGGGGCAGGCGGCGGAGGCGGCGGCGGAGGGGGAGGCGTTGTCGCATAGGCCGGCGAATAGCCGCCATCAACGCCCAGCACGCGCGCCACTTGTCCGCTCGACCATCCGCCCATGTAGCTGTCGCTGCCTTCCTGCACGACGAGCAGGTCGCCGAGCCGAGCTCCAGCCGCCGTCGCCGCCAGCTGCGCGCGAGCGCGCGCGTCCTTGGCGGCTTCCTCGAGCGCACGGCGCTGCATGTCGGTCGTCTGTTCGAGGAAGATGTAGATCGGGTTCATGTCCTGCGGCCCGAGCGCCAGCGCCGCCGCACGCGCACGCCCCGCCAGAGACGGATCCGTCAGCAGCACGCTCATACTGACCCGCGCCTGGTAGCCATCGACCTGGTCGGCGCGGTAATTGGTCTGCAGGTTGCCATCCTTGTCGCGGTACTGCTTGTAGTAGGCTTCGACGTTGACGCTGGTCGTCACGCGCGCCTTGTCGCCGGCCACCTTCTTGATGGCGTCATAGGCGATCTTGGACCGCTGTACGGCCTTTTTCATCGCCTCGTCGGACTTTCCATCCGTCTCGACAAAGGCGAGGTCGAAACGCGCCCTGTTCGGGGCCACCTCGACAATGGCGCGGCCCATGCCTTCCACCACCGGCTTGTCCCACCAGTAGGGCCGCACATATTGACCGGCCTCCTGAGCGTCTGCTGCCGGCGAAAGAATCATCGCGGCGCCTGCGGCCGCCAGCATCGTCGTTTTCTTCATCTGAAGCTCCCGGATCGGAATTGCGGGTCACGACACCCCGCGTGGACCCAGCCCACCTGATGGGCGAGCCAGAAGCATACAGCAACAGGAATCACTTGTTTGCCGACGCGGCGGCCTTCATGATTTCGAGCGGGTCGAGTGAACGGGATACATGGGCGTCTGGAGCTGGATGAGGAAGCGGCCATGGCGCAGCGCGGGTCTTGCGCTGCTCGCCCTGCTGGTCGCAGTCCTGATGCCCGTGCTGCTCGCAGAAGCGCGGCTTGACCGCAAATGGGTCGACAATCTCGCCCACATGCCGAACGTGAAGCTATCGGCCGGATCGTTCGCGCTCGATCATGTTGCGGACTGGTCCTACACGCCCGAAGGCCCCGCCACGCAGGAGGCGATCACCTTCGCCAACACGTTCGACGATCTGCGCAATGTCTGGTTTGTGGTCGAGCCACAGCCTGGCGGCGAATATGCCGCGCATACGCTGATCCTGTTTGAGTTCGGTGGGGATCGCATCGTCGGTCTCACTGTGGAAGCGAGGCTGGAGCAGGGTGAGACCTATGACGCCGTCGCAGGCGTCTTCAACCGGTTTGAGCTGTCCTACATCTGGGCGACGGCGCGCGAACTTCTCACCCGGCGCGTGACCTTTCTCGATAAGGATGTCTACGTCTATCCGCTGGCCCTCGATGAAGGCCAGAAGCAGCGGTTCCTGCGCGCCCTGCTCGAAGGCACGATCGATGTCGCAACGCATCCGCGCTTCTACAACACGATCACGTCCAACTGCACGAACGAGCTGGCCAAGGTTGCCGGCCTCGGCTGGCATTACTCCTGGGTCCTTACCGGCTATTCGCCCCAGCAGTTGTTTGCGCTGAAGCTGATCCCGGGCGACACGTTCGAGGTCGCCAAAAAGAATGCGCTTCTCAAGCGGGAAATCGCCGGTTGGAATGACCTGCCAACGCGCGAGTTCGACGCGGCCCTGCTCGCGGAACTACGACGCAGACACGCGCCATAGGTCGAGACCCACAGGTGGCAGGCAAGCGCCCAGCCGGCTTTGTGCGGTCCTGCGTCGGGGTGACCTTCAGCGTCCCAAGCCAGCGCCGGGCGCAGAACCATCGCCATCAGCAGACCCGTTGAGTGCGGGCGAAAGGCCGGGTTTGTTCTCCAGACGTCTCCCCGTCCACGTGCTGCGAGCTAGGGTTGCGGTCTGAGGCCTGACCAATCGACCACCATGGCCGCGCGAGATTTCTCGTGCGCGTCTTCTGGCGACTGACAAAACGAGGGGCTTTCAAAAGCTCAGGGGCGCTGGTTGCCCAGCGCCCCTTACTCTTCCAGCCCTGGGTTGGGGGACGGGCCGTAAGCGGCATAACTTTGCTCTCTTTGCCGCGCGCGTCAACTGCGGAATGCTGTCTATCCTGTCAGCTCGTATGGGTAAGGATACCCAAACCGAGCATCACTGCTTCCTGCGTTCGCGCGGAAGGATGCGGTCCTGCGGTCCGGGCGGCTTGTCGCGGTTGAACAGCGTCACTAATGCGCGCCAGCCGATCCAGAAGGGAAGCACCGCGATCGCGCCAAGAAGCAGGGGCAGCGCCGCAAGCTGTGCCGACCAGGTCGCAATCCGGATAATGCCGTCGAGAATTTGTCCCGCGCCGACGCCGATCGTGAAGCCGGGCGCGAACGGATTGAAGCCGCCAGCCTGGAAAACAGCACCGACGATGACGCACACGATAGCGAGACGCGCCCAGCCCTTCCAGCCGACATTGAACATCCGCCCCGAGAACGAGACCGGCCCACGCGCGCGCCGATCCCGATCACCGGATTCCCAGAAAGGATCGGGTTCGGACACCGGCTCGAAAACAACATCCGTGACCTTCGCTGGAATCTGGCGATCGTCCGGGCGGGACTGGGCCATGGCTTCCTTTCTGCGCTGTAACCCGCCTGACGCTATCAGTCTGTCGGTTCAAGTCCACGGGGTGCGCGGTATTCGTTATCGGGCAATTGCAGTTGCGGCGGCGCCCGGTCGACTGCTGGCTTCTCGACATGCACCTGATGCGGATAGGGGATGGTTATGTTGTTCTGGTCGAAGGCCAGCTTCACGGCACGGATGGTGTCGCAGCGGGCGTCCCACCAGTCCGAATTCGCAACCCACGCCCGGGCACGTATGTCGACCGAAGATGCAGCAAGATCTGTGACGTTGACCCAGATCGGCGGCTCGCTCCGGATGCGCGGATCCTTTGCGAGAATGCCGGTGATGAGGCGGAGCGCCTTGTCGATGTCGTCATTGTAGTCAATCGAGAACAACAGATCGAGGCGACGCAGGCTGCGTGCCGATGAGTTGATGATGACGTCGCCCCAAGCCTTGTCGTTGGTGACCACCACCTCGCGATTGTCGAGCGTGTTGAGGACCGTGGTGAAGGGCGTGATGTCGGCGACAGTGCCATCCTGCCCCGCGATGCGGACAACGTCGCCGATCTTGTAGGGGCGGAAGACTGCGATGACGACCCCTGCGGCGACCGCCTTGAGTGTGTCCTGCAGCGCCAGAGCAATGGCGAGACCGGCGGCGCCGACGATTGCGAGTAGCGAAGCCGTATCGAAGCCGAACTGCTGCAGCGCGGCGATGAGGCCGACCGCAAAGGCGCCAAAGCGGACGAGCGCGCCCAGGAAGGTGAACAGCGTTTCGCTGCCGGCGTTGGCGCGGCCAAGTTTCTGGCCGAACCGGCGGACGCGCGAGCCGAGCCAGGAGCCAAGAAACCAGACCCCGACAAGAATCGCGAGGCCGCGCACCGAGGCCACGCCAAGCGCTTCTGCCTGCTGCAGCGGGTAGCCGAACAGGAGGTTGGCCACAATGACACAGGCGATCAACAGGCAGAGGACGCGGATAAAGGCGCCGAGAATGTCGACCATGATGTGATCGGCCGTCTTCTGTTCGCCTTCCTTGAGCTCACGGTGGCGTAGCCCCGAAAGCTGTCCGGCCAGAAACCGCAACACGCGCGCGATCACAAAACCGATTGCGTAAGCTGCAAGCAGCGCAACGACAGACCACACCCATTTCTGCGTGGGTCCGTGAAAGTCGGACGCCCAAGTACGGAATTCATAGAGCTGTTGCTGGAAATCCATGCGCGAACCGGCCTGACTTGCTAACGGGTGCTCACCTAGGACGAAATCGGGCGAGACCCAAGCCGCTTGCCGATCAAGGTGTCGTTGCGGTCTTCTTGTAGCAGCCCCACTGGTTCTGCATGCCGAGGCTCCAGGCCAGCGCAGTGGCGAGGATCTGGGCCTCGGGATCCTTCACGCTGCGATCGCCATACCTGTTCCACGCGCCATTCCAGGTGCCGGTGGCATACTGGAACAGGCCAGTATAGGGGCCGGCGGCATTGACGATAAGCGGGCGTCCGCCGGACTCGCACATCATGACGGCGTACATGCGCGCCTCGCTTTCGGCATAGGGATGCTGCCGACGGGCCCAGCTGATCCATGCGCGATAACTGTCAAGCGTTGCGGCACTGGGCGTGGCGCGCGGATCGGAAGGCGGAGCCGAGAGCGGCGGCGGCGCGACAGCCTTCACCGGCGTTGTCACGCTGGGCGATGAGGATGATGCACAGCCGGCCAAGGTAAGCAGAAACGCCACCGCGACAGGCCGGGTTAGTCGCTCTACGGATCGAAACACGATGCATCTCCATTGGCTTCTGCCAACGTCATGAGCCTAGCATGGGGATCCGACGCGACAAGGCCGTGACCTCTTCAGGCGTTCTGCTAGGCTCGCTCAGCAGGGAGATGGACATGAATGGCTTCAGGATTGCCGGGGCGGTTGTCGGGGCGCTCTGCCTGCTCATGGGTGGGGTGTGGATTTTCCAGGGGATCAATGTGATCCCGGGCAGCTTCATGACGGGCGATATCGACTGGTCTTATCGCGGCGGCGCGCTTGCGATCGTTGGACTGGTTGTGTTGGTCCTGTCGCTGCGCATGCCGCGTGCGAAGGGCCAGTGAGCGCGGCGAGGCAGGTCCTCATTGATGGTTCGACGGCCCGGCCCGCGCGGTTTGCGGGCCCGGGGGCGGAAATCGTTCGCTGGATTGGCGGGACATTTCTGAAGCTTTCCGGATGGAAGGTGTGCGGGGACTTTCCGGCGCTGGACAAGGCGGTGCTCGTGGCCGCTCCGCATACGTCGAACTGGGACGGGCTCAACATGCTGGCGACGGCCGCGCATTATCGCGTGAAGCTGCGCTGGATGGGCAAGGCGAGCCTGACGCGCGGGCCGTTTGGGTGGTTGATCAAAGCGCTCGGGTGTGTGCCGATCGATCGGTCGCAGAGCAATGACGTGGTGCGCGCCATGGCGGATGCATTTGCTTCATCCAGGCGAATGGTTCTGGCAATTCCACCCGAGGGCACACGCAGCGCCGTGCGCGAGTGGAAGAGCGGGTTCTATCACATCGCGGTGGCGGCCGGCGTGCCGATCGTGCTGAGCGTGCTGGACTATGGGACGAAGCGCGTGAGCCTTGCGGCGGTGGTTTATCCGAGCGGGGACTATGAGGCAGATCTTGCGGTGATCCGCGGGCACTATGCGACGGCGAAGGGGAAGAACCGGGAGAAGTTCGTGGCCTAGTCCGGCAGCATAGCCTCCAGCGTTTCGATGCGGTCGGCGTCGCGGGAGGGTTTGTCCCAGCGGATGCGGTGGATACGGGGAAAGCGCATGGCGAGGCCGGAGCGGTGGCGGGGTGAGCGCTGAAGGCCTTCGAAGGCGATCTCGAGGACGAGACCTGCCTCCTTGCTCGCGGTCACTGAGCGGACAGGGCCGAAGCGGTCGATGGTGTTGTCTCGGACGTATCTGTCGAGCCTGGCAAGCTCTTCGTCGGTGAATCCGAAATAGGCCTTTCCCACGGGGGTGAGTTCTTCTCCTTCGGCAGCGTCGCGCCAGACGCCGAAGGTGAAATCGGAGTAGAGGCCGGAGCGTTTGCCGTGGCCGCGCTGGGCATACATCAGCACTGCGTCGACGAGGTAGGGATCGCGTTTCCACTTGTACCACTGGCCTGCAGGGCGGCCGGCGACATAGGGGGCGTCCCAGCGCTTCAGCATCAGGCCTTCGATCTCGTTGGTTGGAGGATTGCGACGAAGGTCGTCAAGCGCTGCAGCGTCTGCGAAGGTGAGAAGGGGTGAGAGGTCGATGCGCGGGTGGTCAAGCGTGACGATGAAGCGTTCGAGGCGCTTCCGGCGCTCAGCGAAGGAGAGTGAACGAAGGTCTTGATCATCCTCCTGCAGCAGGTCGTAGGCGCGTAGCAGGGCGGGCCGATCGGCCATCTGCTTCGGCGAGACAAGCTTGCGGTTGAGACGTTTCTGCAGTTCGTTGAAGGAGGCAACGCCGCCTTGCGGCGAGCGGATGAGAAGTTCGCCGTCGATGGTGGCGTTGAAATCGGCGGCTTCGAGCAGGTCCGGGAAGGTTTGCGAAATGTCGTCGCCATTGCGGGTATAGAGGCGGCGCACGCCCTTGTCGGCGGCCAGCTGGACGCGGACGCCGTCCCACTTCCATTCGGCGGCGAAGTCTGTCGGGGAGATCAGCGACGGGTCGAGGTCGGCCGCTTCGATGCGCTCGGTCTTGCTCAGGAGCGGGTGCGCGAGCATGGGAGGGCGGAAAGGGGAGAGCGCGCCTGAGACGGGTTTGGGGGCGCGTTGGTCGAGCCAGGCGAGGAGGTCGAGATAGGGCGGCGCCATGCCGTGCCAGAGCTCTTCGAGTTCTGACACGTCGACCTTTCCGTAGTCCGCAATGGCTTGTCTCGCGAGGCGCGCGGAGACGCCGATCCGAAGGCCGCCGGTAACGAGCTTGAGCAAGGCCCAGCGGCCGGTGGCATCGAGCGCATCGAGCCAGCCCTCAACAAGGACGAGTCCTTGCACCTTGGTGGACTCCATCAGGGTCTCGACGACCTCGTTGAGGTCGGGCGAGCGATTGGCGCCGGGGCGTCGCGGCCAAATGAGGGAGATCGTCTCGGCGAGGTCGCCGACATAGTCGTAGCTCAGGTTGAACAGGACAGGGTCGACGCGCGCGGCGGCCAGTGCACGGATGGCGGCAGGTTTGACCGAAGGGATGTCGAGTTCGCCGGTGATCGCCGCGATGGCCCAGCCGCGCGCGGGGTCGCGGGTGTGGCGAAGATAGTCGCAGATCAGCTGGAGCTTCGCGTTGCGCGACGGCGTGAGCACCAGCCGTTCGAGAAGCGCGGCGAAAGCTTGCATGGCGGTGATATAGGACGTCCCTCGCGTCCCCTCCAGCCGTCAGGGCCAGAGGGGATGCAAGATCAGGCTGCGGTCGCCGCTCGCTCGTCCGCGCGGATGTCGACTTCCACGCCGGGCGTGGTGCGGAAGACCATCATGTTGCGTTTGGCGGCCGTATAGGCGGGCCACGCGCCGACTTTCGGGTTGGCGGGGTTGCCCGTTTTTGCGAAGGCCAGCCAGCTTTCGGACATCTGGTCTGCGATGGCCTGAGCCTCAGGTCCTGTGCCGGACATGGACTCGGACTTGGCGACGTTGTCGAACACCATCCCGATATCAAGCGCGTGCGGCACGTAGCGCTTGCCTTCCATCACTGGGGTTTCCCAATCCAGCATGTAGAAGAAGACGGGCGCGCCGCCTTGCTGCGCCTTTCGATCCGCAACCGTTACGCTGCCGCGGAAGAAGGTGTTGTCGGAGGTCGCCATGAAGAACAGCTCGGGCGCTTCGATATCGGGATGCTTCGCCTTGTAGAGGTCGATGATTGTCTTTGCGTCCTTGGTCGGAAAAGCTGTCTTGATCGCCGCCGGAAGTGTCTCCCACGTGAGCAGATGGTTGGGGCTGTCTGCGGGCGTGAGCGATGTACCCTCCGTGCGGTTGCAGCCGATGAGAAGCGGCACGTCGACGGACTGCGGCGGCCCATCCGGATTGAACGGATCGCGCGTGATGGATCGGCCGTCGAGTACAGGTCCGGACCCGGCGCCTTGGACGCCCTCAGCCGCAGCCTGGATGTCAGCAACGGGTTTCGTCAGGATCTCAGCGATCGTGTCTTTCGTCAGGCCGAGCTTTTTCACCACTTCGTCTGCCGCCTTTGCCGACGCTTCCTTCGTGACATGATTGATCCGCGGGCCGGACTGGACGACGGCGCGGTGGAAAAGGCCCTTGGCCTTGTCCATCGCCATCAGGGTGCAGACCTTCGATCCGCCGCCGGACTCGCCAAAGATGAGCACGTTACCAGGGTCGCCGCCGAAGGCCGCGATGTTGTCATGCACCCATTCGAGCGACTGGATCATGTCGAGCGCCCCGACGGCGCCTGAATCGGCAAACTGCTCGCCATATCCGGCAAGGTTGAGATAGCCGAACTGGTTCAGGCGGTGGTTGGTGGTGACCACAACCACATCGCCGCGTTTCGCAAGCCGTACGCCGTCATAGGCATACGAGGAACCCGATCCGGTCGAGAAGCCGCCGCCATGGAACCAGACGAGCACAGGGCGCTTTTTGTCGTCCGCGGCCGGCGTCCACACATTGAGGAAGAGACAATCCTCGCTTGTGGCTATGGGTGGATCGGGGCGCCACGACTTGAATAGTCCGCCCCCATCGCCCGAGGGTGGTTGTGGTGCAGAGTTGCCAACCGCCAGCGCATCCCTGACGTCTGTCCAGGGCTCTGGCGCGCGCGGCGCCTGGAAGCGCGTCGTCGCTGTGTCGGCGCCATAGCGCACGCCCTTGAACGTGGCGATCCCATCTTCCAATGCGCCCTTCACCTTGCCGTATGTGGTGGCGACGACTGGGTTGGGGTCGACAGCCGTGGCCGCCGCTGGCGATGCCTCGTTATTGCAGGCGGCCAGAAGGCCGCCGCTTCCGCCGACGGCGAGGAGTGCCACGGATGCTTTGAGGATAGCCCGGCGACTGCCGGACAGATGAATGCTCATTGCTCTCTCCCATGATGCTCCGGTCTGGCCGCCGGATGCGTTGCAGAGACTAGGGCGCATGGCATACTGACGTCCAGTTGCAGCACATGACGATTGAGGGAGCCGGCGGCCCGTTGGCGCGGCGGCAAAGCGGAGACGTGACAGTGTCAGAAGAGGTTCACGCACCGCGCGGCTTCGCGCCCCACTTTCGCAAATCGCCCGTCACGGATCCCTGGGAGCCGCTGTATTCGCAGATCCTGCCGGACAGGATCGTGCTGGGTCTTCATGTCCGAGCGGACCACACCAACTCCCGCGGCATGCTGCATGGCGGGCTGATCGCGGCGCTTGCTGACAATGCGATGGGGTTGAGTTGCGTGCAGGTTCTTATTGGTGAGGGGCGCAAGCCGGAAGGCGGGCTGGTGACGGTGTCGATGGCGACAGACTTCATCGGCGCAGCGAAGCTTGGCCAATGGGTGGCGTTCGACACGCAATATGTGCGAACTGGTCGGACGCTGTGCTTTGCGCAGGCGTTCATCACCGCTGACGGCGATGTGATCGCCCGAGCCGATGCACGCTTTCGGGTCACATAGCCGCAACGAGCATGCGGAAGTGGAGAAGGATGAGGAAGCGTAGCCGCCGTTACGCGTGATAGCCATTGACGATGGCCCCCAGACTTGCTGCGTGTCTGCAACGACAGGAGCAAGTGCATGGCAGAGACCGCCGCCGGACAGCCGCGCCCGAAGGGCATACTTGGATGGATCGAGCGGACGGGAAATGCGCTGCCCGATCCCGTGTTCATCTTCCTGTGGCTGATCCTGATCCTCGCCGTGATCTCGGCGATCGCGGCGGCGGCGGGTGTTCAGGTGCTTCATCCGGTGACCAAGGATGACGCGGGCGCGCCACTGGTCGTTCAGGCCTCAAGCATTTTCGATGCGGAGAACATCCGCCGCTTGCTGGTGGAGATGCCGACCACATTCACGCACTTCCATCCGCTCGGCTATGTGCTTGTCGTGATGCTGGGCGCCGGCGTTGCGGAACGCACGGGTCTGTTTGGCGCGGCCATGCGCGCCGCCGTAAAGGGCGCGCCGAAATTCCTGCTGACGCCGATGATCGCCTTCGTGGCGATGATGGGCAATCTTGCAGCCGACGCGGCCTACGTCGTGCTCGTTCCCCTTGCTGCGGTTCTCTACGCCTCAGCCGGTCGCCACCCGATTGCGGGAATTGCAGCGGCCTTCGCCGGCGTCTCGGGCGGCTTCTCGGCGAACCTCCTGCCGGGCCAGCTGGACGCGCTGCTGTTCGGCATTACGCAGGCGGCGACCGAGACGATCACGCCGGACTGGACGATGAACATAGCCGGCAACTGGTGGTTCATCGCGGCGATGCTGATCGTCTTCCTGCCGGTGATCTGGTTTGTCACTGACCGGATCATCGAGCCTCGGCTTGGCGCGTGGACTGGCGGCGCCTCATCGAGCATCGAGCCGGTTGCAACCGACGGCGCCAAGGAGGGCCGGGCCCTGGCGCTTTCAGGGCTGGCGGCGCTGGCCGTGATCGGCCTGTGGGTGTTCCTGACGATGGGTCCCGGTACGCCGCTGATGAACGCGGAAGGGGACAATCTTGTCATTCAGCTGACGCCGCTGCTGCAGTCGCTGGTGGCGGGGTTCTTCGTGCTCTTCCTCGTTATGGGCTGGGTCTACGGCGCCGTCACGGGGAGCGTCAAAGGCCACCGCGACATCGTGAAGATGATGGCCCAGTCGATGGGCGACATGGCCTACTATCTCGTGCTCGCCTTCGTCGCAGCGCACTTCGTGGCGATGTTCAACTGGACCAATCTCGGCCTGATCGTGGCGGTCAATGGCGCGGATTACCTGAAATCGATGAACATGCCTGCCCCGGCGCTGCTCGCATCGATTGTGGTGATGACGGCGCTGGTCAACCTGCTCATAGGTTCGGCGAGCGCCAAATGGGCGCTGCTGGCGCCCGTTCTGGTGCCGATGCTGATGCTGCTCAACATCAGCCCGGAAATGACGACGGCCGCGTTCCGCGTCGGCGATGGCGCGACCAACATCATCTCGCCGCTGATGGTCTACTTCCCGCTGATCCTGACGTTCGCACAACGCTGGAACCCGCAGTTCGGGCTCGGCAGTCTCGCAGCGACGATGTTGCCCTACTCGATCTGGATCCTGATCGTTGGCACAGCGCTCACTGTGGGGTGGGCAGTGCTCGACCTCCCGCCAGGGCCGGGCGCCACGGTTGGCTACACATTGCCGACGGCTCCCGCACCTTGAGGCGGTGTGGAGCGTGCGGGCTCATCACGCCTGTCGGAGGGCGGACTTTGGCTGGCGTGCGTGGTTTGCGCGGATGTTTTCGGCGGCCAGGCGCACTGTCTCGGCGATACGGCGTGCGCGGGTCTCCGCCGTCTTCGCCTGCGTAATCCATTCAAGAATTGCGCGGCGGGCGGAAGGCGGGAAGGCCTCGAAATAGCGCATTGCTCTGGGCGAGGACCTGAGGGCTTTGGCAAGGTCAGGAGGCGCCGCCAGCGTCGCAATCGCGTCGAGACGTGTCCAGCTGCCATCCGCTTTGGCGCGTTCGATTGCGTCATGGCCCGGCTTCGTCATCCGCCCTTCCGCTTCAAGACGCTCGATTTTCCTCTTGTTGACCGCAGACCAGGCGCTGCCGGGTTTGCGCGGACTGAGCCGGACCATCGTACGCTCGGCGTCGAGCTTTCGCGGGAGGCTATCGATCCAGCCAAAGCACAGCGCTTCCTCGACGATGTCGCCATAAGGGACATGGCGCTTGCCGGCAGATTTCTTCCACGTCACAAGCCAGATGCTCGCCTGGCTTTTGTGGTTGCGCTGGAGCCATGCGCGGAGTTGTGCGCGCGAAGTGACTTCGACGCGGGGCTGCTCGTCGGCCATAAACCATCTCCCAACGCCTGTACGCGCTCAAGCGTGACGCAGTTCACCCCGCGACGGGACCCTGAGTTACTGGCCCCAGGTCCGCGAGGGCTGTTGGAGGATCATGATCTTTTGCCAGATCTTCCGGGACAGGTTGGTGGTAAGTTCTTCGATTTCGGTGACCGCATCGATGATCACGGGGTCGCGCATGTTCTGCATGTAGAGGGCGGCGAGTTTGCCGGTGAGCGAGAGCATCTCGCTGCAATAGTCGAGATAGCGGATCAGCTCGAATTCCGACATGTCGTGAACCTGCGAAGAGGCCGTAGAGCTGTAGCCCTTCCAAAGCTGTGTCGGGTCCTTTGTCAGCTGATGCATGTCGACGACGTGCGCGATGGAGCGCAATTCGTGCAGATCCTTCAGGACGGCGCGACGACGCCACCGGGATTCGAGGTTGAGCAGGAACCAGCTTGCGGCGCCTGACAGCACGATGGTGTTCACAGCTGCATCGACACCCTGGAGGATGCTCGACACCTCGTCAGTGAACTTCAAGCCGAGGATGCTGAGTCCGAAAAAGAACATCAGGAGGACGATCAGCCCGAGCCCGATGGCGACACCGACACCGATGCGGAGCCAGAGGTTCGGCTTTGCGACCCAGGAGACCTTGCGCTTGTCCTCGCGGGCGATCTCGAGGAGCTGCTTGCAGAGGTTGGCCAGGCCCCGATTGGGAAAGCGCTCCTGGATACGATGGTAGAGCGTCTCCAGCGTCGCTTCGATCCGGTCAGCGTTGAGGATGCGGTAGGGCATGGGCGGCAGCAATGCCGTGGGATTGCCCGATGCGGAAGGGGGCGCACGCGTCAGTTGCGCGCTGTTAGGCTATTCTCCCGCCTCGTCCTCATAGCCGACGAGGTGGAGAGGCCGGGCCCTCCGGCCTTCCAGTTCTGCCCATCTGGCGAGGGCATCGTCCCGGCCGTGTGTCACCCACAGCTCGTCGGGGTTCACCTCGGCGACGGTTTGCGTCAGTTCATCCCAATCCGCATGGTCCGAGAGAATGAGCGGAAGTTCGATGCCGCCATATTTCGCGCGCTGGCGGATGTTCATCCAGCCCGATGCAAACGCGAGGACGGGGTCGGGAAAGCGGTCCGCCCACGCGGCGCCGGTGGCCGATGGCGGGCAGATGATGATCTTGCCGGCGAACTTCTGGGTCTCCCTGCGCTGCCCCTTCTCCACTGTGGCCGATTCGAGCGAGCCGAGGTCAACGCCGAGACGTTCGTACATGTCGCAGAGCTGCTTCATCGCGCCGTGGATGTAGATGGTCTCCTCATAGCCCGCATCGCGCAGTTCGCGGATCACGCGCTGGGCCTTGCCGAAGGCATAGGCCCCCACGAGATGGGCGCGGTCCGGAAAGGCGCGGATGGAGGCGAGCAGCTTTGCGACCTCGCCCTTGCTGTCGGGGTGGCGGAAGACCGGGAGCGCAAAGGTTGCTTCGGAGATGAGGACGTTGCATCGCACAACTTCGAAACGAGCAGCCGTTGGGTCAGCGCGGCGCTTGTAGTCGCCGGTGCAGACCATTGTGAGGCCTTTCCACCTGACCTCGACCTGGGCTGAGCCAATGACGTGACCGGCAGGGTGAAGTGTTACCTCTACATCGCCGATGCGGCTGGTCTCGCCATAGGCGGCGGACTGGCGGGCGCGGGTGAATTCCTGGCCATAGCGGGTGGCCATCGCTTCGAGCGTTTCAGGCGTGGCGAGCACGGCGCCGTGGCCAGCGCGGGCGTGGTCTGAGTGGCCGTGGGTTACGACGGCGCGCTCGACCCCGCCGCGGACGGGGTCGATGTAGAAATCGCCCGGTGGGCAATAGAGGCCCCTGGGCGTTGGGCAGAGCAGGTCCTCAGGGCGGATCATTGAGTAGAAATAGGCGAGCTTATGCAGCTGTCATCAAATCTTTGCCGGCCGGGTGCTCCAATCCCCGCGTCCACGCGTATCCCGCACATGAAACATGCCGCTCTTGCCCTGACCTTCGCCGCATCCAGCCTGCTGGCGGGGTGCATCACCTCCCCTGGACCCGGCGGCGCGCCTCCGCCCGTGGCGAAAGTCGATGCCGCGCGGTTCTACATGGGCGTCTGGCACGAGATCGCTTTCCGGCCGAACTGGCTCCTTCAGGGCTGCGTCGCGGGCATTACGCGGTACATGCCCAAGACTGAACCCAACCAGGTGCACGTTCGCGATTCTTGCCGCGACAAGACGCTTGATGGTCCCGAGCGCGTTGTCGAGGGTACGGGGCACATCCTCGACCCGGGCGCGAACGCGAAGATCCGCGCTGATTATTTCCCACTCATCAGCCGTGAGACCTGGGTCGTCGCCCTTGCCGACGATTATAGCTGGTTCATCTCGGTGACGCCTGACTTCGGCGAACTCAACATCTTCACCCGCAATCCTCAGCCCGGCCAGGCTCTGATCGATGAGTTGACAGCCAAGGCGAAGGCATGGGGCTACGACACCTCGCTGCTGGTCTATCCGGTTCAACCGCCGGCTTAGGCGAATCGCTGATCGCCCGCCGCGAGCGCCCTGATCGCGTTGGGGCAACGTTACGGCTTTGCGGCCTGACTGTCGCCATCCTGCCTTGAGTTTTCCCTGAATTGCCCGATCTATGCGGTCGCGTTGCATTCGAAGCAGGATGCGACAGGCAGTAAAGGGACGGCATGCCAAGCGCATTTGATGCTGCACGGCGGATGATCGCGGCCATGCTTGAGGGGCGGACGGCGGCTGATGTCGCTGCGCGCACCCGGCCTGACGCGGCGACCCCCCTCAAGCCGTGGATCCGACCTGCCAAGCATATCGAGCCAACCTTCACCGCGGCCAACTGGAAGACGTTGCTGGGCCATTCGGGCGCGAGTGAGTCCGACAAGGCCGCGCTCTATGATGCGCGGGCGCAGGACGAGCTGGAGCGCTACGAGCATAACATCGAGAACTATGTTGGCACGATGCGTTTGCCGGTCGGCGTGATCGGACCTCTGCGCGTGAACGGCATCTTCGCCAAGGGTGATTTCTATGTCCCGCTGGCGACCAGCGAGGCGGCGCTCGTGGCCAGCTATGGGCGAGGCGCGCGGCTGATTTCCTCCGTTGGCGGCTGCACCACCGGCACGTTGGCCGAGGGCGTGCATCGCTCGCCAGGCTTTGCCTTTGCTTCGACCACCGAAGCAGGGCTCTTCGTCGCCTGGGTGTGCGAGAACTTTGAGATGTTGAAGGCGGCAGCCGAGGCGACAACGCGGCACGGCAAGCTGGTCGAGATGAGCCCGCATGTCGAGGGCGATCATGTGTATCTGGTCTGCAGCTACACCACCGGCGATGCGGCGGGCCAGAACATGGTGACCATCGCAACCGAGGCGGTGTGCAAGGCGATCGAGGAGCATTCGCCGGTGAAGCCTGTCCACGGGTTCGTCGAGGCGAACCTCTCAGGGGACAAAAAGGCCTCGGCCATGTCCTTCGTCGGCGTGCGCGGTCGCAAGGTGACGGCTTCTGTCGAGCTTCCAGCCGAAGAAGTGCGCAAGCACCTGCACACGAGCCCGCAGCGCATGGAACAATACTGGCGCATGTCGGCGCTGGGCGGCGTTATGTCCGGCTCGATTGGCGTACAGGGTCACTACGCGAACGGGTTGGCCGCGCTCTATCTTGCAACCGGCCAGGACGCGGCCTGCGTGGCCGAAAGCGCAGTGGGTGTAACGCGCATCGAGCTGCGCGAGAACGACCGGCTGTTCGTATCTGTCACATTACCCAACATCATCGTCGGCACGGTTGGCGGCGGTACGGGCCTTCCGACTCAGGCGGCCTGCTTGAACATCCTCGGCCTCAAGGGGGCGGGACAGGTGCGGGCGTTCGGGGAAGTGGTCGCCGCCGTGTGCCTTGCTGGCGAGCTTTCGATCATCGGAGCGTTGTGCGCGCACGAGTTCGCAAGCGCACACAAGAACCTGGCGCGGGGTAAGGCGTGAGCGAGGCAGCGGTGCGAGCCGATGCGCCTGCTCCTGACTCACGAGGGTTGGGTGTGCGCCTGTGGGAGTATCAGGCTGAACGTTTCCCGTTGGTGAAGCACGGGATACTCATTGCAGCGTTCGGCGCCTCCGCGGTCTGCCTGTCAGCCTTGCTGCGCGGCGAAGCTCCGAACGTGGCGGGGGTTGTCGTCGCAGTCCTGGTGCTGTTGGGCTTCTTCTTCCAGCTTCGTGTCGCGGACGAGCACAAGGACAACGAAGACGATACAAGGTACCGGCCGGAACGGCCTGTGCCGCGCGGCCTGGTGAAACTGGCAGAGCTGCGCAGTGTCGCAATCGTCGTGGGTGTCGCGCAGATCGCGCTGACGGTTGCGCTGGACTGGCGGCTGCTGGGGCCGTTGCTGCTTGTCTGGTCATGGATGGCGGTGATGACGAAGGAGTTCTTCGTTCCTGCCTGGCTGAAGAAGCGGCCGATCATCTACATGGTGAGCCACATGGCCATCATGCCGCTGATCGATCTTTATGCAACGGCGTGCGACTGGCTGCCTGCGGAAGCGGACCTACACGGAAGCTTCGGCCTGCCCCTTGGCGCATTCCTGCTCCTGTCCTTGGTCAACGGGTCAGTGATCGAGATTGCGCGCAAGAGCTGGGCCCCGGAGATGGAGCGTGAGGGCGTGGAAACATATTCCAAGCTCTGGGGCGCAGAACGCGCAGGTATCGTGGTGATGGCGTTGGCGCTGGCTGGACTGGCGCTCTCGGCGTTCATCAATGTGCGATCGGGCGCCGGCCTCGTCGTTCTGGCAGGATTGATGCTTGTGACGATGTTCGCTGCATGGACGGCGATCGACTATGCAGGGACGCCAACGGCGACGAAGGTCAAGCAGGTTGAAGCCGGCACGGCGGTGCTCGTGCTTGGGAACTACCTGCTGCTGGGCGTGATACCGTTGCTGATGTCGTTGGTCCCATCGTGAGTGGCGCGCTCGGATACGTGTTGACGGGCGAAGCTGCACTGTCGCCGGCGCAGGCGGGCGGCAAGGGAGCTGCGCTGGCAAAGCTGGCCGCGACATTTCCAGTGCCGGCATTCTTCGTGATCACGGCGGAGGCCTTCGACCAGAACGGGCTGAAGGCTGACGCCCGCGAAGATGTGAATCAGGGGTTAGCGCAGCTGGCGCTCGAAGGCGGGGCAGGGCGGCTCGCTGTCCGTTCGTCCGGCCGCGAGGAAGACGGTGCTGCGTCCGCACATGCTGGACAGTTCGCTACGGAGTTGAACGTGGCGCCGGCCGATGCCGTCGCGGCCGCGCATCGGGTCTGGCAGTCCGGGTTCAGCCAGACGCTGGCCCAATACCGGCGTGCGCACGGGCTCTCAGTCGATCCGCAACCGCCTGCGGTCGTTGTTCAGGTGATGGTTGAAGCGCGTGCCGCGGGCGTTGCTTTCTCTGCCGACCCCGTGACGGGGGACCGGAATGTCGTCGTGATCAGCGCGATTGCGGGATTGGCCGACAGGCTGGTCGGCGGGGAGGTCGATGGCGACAGCTACCGCATTGGCGCCGATGGGGCGACGCTGGCAGCAGATCTTGTGGCCGACACACCAGTGCTGAGCGAGGCCGAGCGCGCCGAGGTCGCAGCGATGGTGCGCCGAGCAGCAGCCCACTTCGGATCCCCTCAGGATGTCGAATGGGCGTTTGATGCCGGCGAACTGCACATGCTCCAGTCGCGGCCGATCACGACACTGGCGCAGCCCTCCGGCACGGATCTTGGCGAAGATCTCACAATCTGGGACAATTCCAACATCGTCGAGAGCTATCCGGGCGTGACATCGCCGCTGACGTTCTCGTTTGCGCGGTACGTTTACTCTCACGTGTACCAGGCGTTCTCCCGCCTCATGGGGGTCCCCGCTGCGGCAGTCCAGGAGCATCGGGCGGTCTTCGAGAACATGCTCGGTCGTGTTGATGGGCGGGTCTACTACAACCTGCTCAACTGGTACCGTGCGCTGGCGCTGTTTCCAGGCTTCAAGGCCAATCGCGCCTTCATGGAAGGCATGATGGGCGTCTCGGAAGCGTTGCCGGAAGCGATGGCGAACCGCATTGCGCCCCCCTCAGACAACGGATGGGAACGTTTCGTCGACAATCTGAAGCTCGCGCGCGTTGGCTTTGGCCTCGTCTGGCATGAGCTCCGGATCAAGGCGACGATCCGCGAATTCTATGCCCGGCTCGACCAGGCGCTATCGCGTCCGGACACTGAGATCGACAACATGCAGCCTGCTCAGCTGGCAGCGGAGTATCGCCTTCTCGAGCGCCGGCTGCTGGCCAGATGGGATGCGCCGCTGGTCAATGACTTTCTCTGCATGATCGCGTTTGGCGCGGCGCAGAAGGCGATGACGAGGTGGGCTGGCGAGGACGGGGTGGCGCATCTGTCCGCAACCTTGATCGGTCAGGGCGACATTGTGTCAGCCGAACCGGCAAGGATGATCCGTGCGATGGGCTTGATGGTGCGTGAGCGTCCTGATGTCGTGAAGCGCCTGGCGGCGGGTGATGTCGGCGGGGTGAGTGAGCCGCCAGAGTTGCGTGCGGCCTTTGATCGTTACATCGCAAAGTTTGGCGACCGCTGCACACAGGAGCTGAAACTCGAAAGTCGCACGCTTCACGAAGACCCAACACAAGTGCTGCGGGCGATCGCAGCTGCAGCTCAGACTCGCGAATTGCAACGCGTCGTGGACAAACCACGGGACCTGCACCAGCTTGTTCCGGATTTCGGCAAACGCGTGGCGGCGCGCTGGCTGGTGAGCTGGGCCAAAGCGCGCGTCCGGGACAGGGAGAATCTGCGTTTCGAGCGCACACGTCTGTTCGGACGTGTCCGCCGCATCTTTCTGGCGCTTGGCGCCAGACTCAGTGCGGCGGGCGTGCTGGAGCGGCAGCGCGATGTGTTCGACCTGACGGTCGACGAATTGCTTGGGGCCGTCGAGGGCGCCGGCATCACGCAGGATCTCAAGGCCTTGGTGCGACTGCGGAACGCCGAGCATGCGGCTCAGGTGGCTCGACCTGATCCCCCCGAACGTTTCAGCGTATCAGGCGCGCACGTCACGGGTGTGGCGAAGCTGGCGGCGCAAGGGATCGCTTCTGACGTCGCGGGCGAGACGCGCAAAGGCCTTGGCTGCTGCAAGGGCGTGGTGACCGCGAAGGTCCGCGTGATCGACGACCCGCGCGTCGAGGCGCTGGCGCCAGGCGAGATTCTTGTGGCGCGACATACTGATCCGGGCTGGATTGCGGTGTTTGCCAACGCTGCAGGCGTGATCGCCGAACGCGGCTCCCTCCTCTCTCATTCCGCGATTGTCGCGCGCGAGATGGGCGTGCCATGCGTCGTATCGCTGAAGGGCGTAACGCAATGGCTCAAGACGGGCGATACCGTGCGCCTCGATGGCGGCGCCGGCACGGTGGAACGCGTGAGTGAGGGCTAACCATGGCCGAGACCGATATCGCAAAGCGCGCGAGCTTCGATATCATCCGCTACGCGCAGGTGTGGGAGGATGCCGATATCCTTTGCGCTGCGCTGCGACCCGGACCCGGCGACACCGTCGTGTCGATCGCGTCCGCTGGCGACAATGCGCTGGCGCTCCTGGCTGAAGGCGCAGAACGCGTCATCGCCGTCGACCTCAACCCGGTGCAGCTCGCATGCGTGCGTCTCCGCATGGCGATGTACAAGACACTCACACATGAGGAGTTCCTCGAGCTGATAGGCTCTCGCCCATCCGGGCGACGCAGGCATCTGCTCAACGAGGCCGCAGCACAGCTTCCGGCCGATGACCAGGTCTTCTGGGCCGGCATCAAGGACGATGTCGCGAAGTATGGCGCAGGCGGCGTCGGCAAGTTCGAGCGGTACTTCAGGACATTCCGTGAGTGGGTGCTTCCTTTCGTGCACAACAAGGACACCATCGAAAACCTCTTGAGACCTCGCGACGCGGCATCGCGCGCGGCGTTCTACGAAAAGAGTTGGAACATCTGGGGCTGGCGCATGATGGTGAAGGGGTTCTTCTCCCGCTTTGTCATGGGCCGGCTGGGGCGTGATCCTGCCTTCTTCGACCATGTGGAGGGAGGTCCCTCCTCGCAGGTGGCGCGGCTCACACGCAAGGCCTTGGTTGACCAGGATCCATCGGTGAACCCCTACCTGCACTGGATCCTGAAAGGTTGCCACGGCCAGGCGCTTCCGCGCGCACTTGAGGTCGAACGGTTCGAGATCATCCGCGAGCGACTCGACCGCCTGGAGGTTCGGCTCTGCACGGTCGAGACGCTTGGCGAAGAAGGCGTCAAGGCGGACGCTTTCAATCTCTCGGACATCTTCGAGTACATGTCGCCCGAAGCGCATGAGAAAGCCTACGCGAGCATACTGGCGACGTCCCGGCCGGGTGCACGGATTGCCTACTGGAACATGATGGCCCCACGCCGCGTCCCGGCGTCCCTGGCTGATCAAGTCACGACCGAAAGCGCGCTCGAAGCGAGGCTCAAGCCCCTGGACAAGGCATTCTTCTACTCCGACTTCGTGATCGAGACTGTCAGGTGACCGGGCCATTGCTCTTGAGCGCAGGCAAGATCGCGAGCTCCGTGATCCTGCTGGTCGCAGTTCTGTGGGGCGTCTCGCGCCTGGCGAGATTGGCCAAGCTTGACCCCGAGGTGGGGCGCAAGCTGGTCCACATCAGTCTTGGTCTTTATTGTCTGACGTTTCCTTATGTCTTTTCCGAAGCATGGGAGGTGCTGGCGACGTGCGGCCTTGCGCTTCTTGTGTTTCTTGCAGCGCGCGGAACCGCCCGCAAGAGCCTCGGCGGTGGGCTGCACGCGGTTGAGCGAACGTCCTACGGAGAGCTGCTGTTCGCCGTGTCGGTGGCGCTGCTGTTCTGGCTGAAGGACGGCCACTTCATCTCCAACACGATGCACCAGAAGGAACCGCCGGGCGAGATCCTCTACCTCCTGCCGATCCTTGTCCTGACCCTGTGCGATGCGGCGAGTGCGCTCGTGGGCTCGCGCTACGGCCGCCGCGTGTTCCAGATCGAGGAGGGCAAGAAGAGCGTGGAGGGCGTGGTGGTCTTCGCCGTCACGGCGTGGCTCCTGTCGCTGATCGCCTTCCTTCTGCTGACTGACATCGGGCGCGGAGAAGTGGTGTTGCTGTCGTTCATCACCGCTGTGTTCGGGGCGCTGCTTGAGGCGGCGAGCTGGAGAGGGCTCGACAACCTCTTCATTCCACTCGGCCTCTACTTCCTCCTCGCCAACCTGCTTTACATGGGCGCCACGGGCCTTGCGGCGCTGGCAACGGTGTTCCTGTTGCTTTTGATTGCACTGCTGTTCGTTGCGCGGCATCGACCGCGGGAGGAGCGCCACTTCCTGGCTGTCGGCTCGACGCTGTTCTTCTGCATCGCGATCTTCGCCGAACCAGCGAGCGTCGTCACGCCTGCTGTCGCCGTGGCGATTTATTTCGGCGCAGTCACCCTACGCAAGCTCGACCGGCCTCCGCACGATGCGCTCAATCTGCTCGTCGTCGTCACGGCCATCGCCCTCTTCTATTTCGTGATCAGCCACGTCGCACGCACGGACACGATCCACAGTTTCAACCTATCCTTTGCGGGCCTCGCGGCGGGTATCTCGGCGCGCTTTGCCAAGAATGCCTGGCACGCCGCGGTTGGCGTTCTGATCGCATGGGCCGCCATGTCGATCCGCACCTTCTTGGTGGAGGCGCAAAGCGCGCCGGCCCAGCTGTTTACGCTCGCTGGTCTGGTCGGCATCATCGTGATTGCACTTGCAGGATGGTTCCTGCGCCGCCGCGACTACGACAGGCCGTGGCTGGTGCTTGGCGGGTTGTGTATGTTCACTGGTATCATCGCCCTGCCATTGTCCCCGCCATGACCGACATCATCCAGATCCCGGGCGCCAGTCTCAAGCTCTATCGTGAAGCGCCCTCGCTGGAGGGACATCGAACGGCGGCGCTTGGTGCGTTCGCCTGCGACACCGCGGAGGCAGGTGCGCGCCTCATTCGCGAAGCCATGATCCTTCTGCGAACGGAGGGCTTCGGAGCCGTGCTCGGACCGATGGACGGCAATACTTGGAGCAAGCACAGGCTGGTGATCGAAAGCGACGGACGGGCGCCTTTCCTGATGGAGCCTTCGAACCCCGCGCATTACGCTGCCGCCTTCGAGCAGTCGGGGCTGCGGATCGTCTCGCGCTATGTGTCCGCCGTTCGTCCCGCAGATGTCCCTCAATCCGGCGCCGCGGTGCGTGAAGGGTTTCTCCTGCGCAGTTTCAACCCGACACGGGCTGAACAGGAGCTTACCCGCATCCACGCCCTGTCACTTGAGGCATTTGCGGACAATCACTTCTACCAGCCAATTGCGCTCGAGGCCTTCCTTGCGAGTTATCGTCCGATCCTGCCGGCGGTTGACCCGGAGCTTGTGTTCCTGCTGGAGACCGAAGCGGGCGACCTAAAAGGCTTCCTGTTCGCCGTGCCAAATCTTGCCGAGGGACCACAAACGAGGACCGTGATCCTCAAGACATACGCCTCGCGCGTTAAGGGCGGCGGATCGATGCTGGCGAACGCATTTCATGCGCGGGCGCAAGGGCGAGGTTACCGAGAGGTCATTCATGCGCTGATGCACGAACGCAACCTCTCCACCACGCATAGCGAGAAGACCGGCGGCAGGGTTTTCCGGCGCTATGCGCTGTGGGGTGGACTGCTTTGAATCTCGTCAGGACTTTCCTCGCGCAGGTGGAGGCGCGGCCAGACGCCGTGGCGATCATCGCGCCGGACGGGCATCTGACGACCTATGCTCAGCTTGCCCAAGCTTCAGCACGGCGCGCATCTGCCTATGCCCGCGCCGGCATCGGTGGTGGCGATGTCGTCCTCATCGCCCGCGGCGTCTCCGTAGAGCTGTACGAGACTCTGCTGGCCGTGTTCCGACTTGGCGCCGTGGCGATGTTTCCGGAGCCGGCCGCAGGCATCAAGGGCCTGCGCATCGCGGTGGAGATGGCTCGCCCGCGCGCCATCGTGACCACCGGGGTCGGGCATGCGATCCGGATGTTGTTTCCCGACTTGCGCAGGTTGAAGGCTCTTCCGGATGTCGACGACGATGCGCCTGCGGAGGATCGCATCGCACACCTGCACGGACACGCGCCTGCCCTTGTCACCTTCACGTCGGGATCGACAGGCCGCCCAAAGGGAATTGTCCGATCGGCTGATTTCCTCATGCTGCAGCATCGACTTCTGGAGCATGTGCGCAGGACCAAGCCTGCAGACATCGACCTCATCTCGCTGCCAGTCTTCATCCTGTCAAACCTCGCTGCAGGAGCCGCCAGCGTCATTCCGCGCGGCAGGTTGACGCGACCCGCGCAACTCGATGGCGCCAAATTGCGTGAACAGATTGCCCGTCATCGCGTCAACAGGATCGTCGCTCCACCCGCAGTCATCGCGCGGATTGTGGAAAATGCATCGCCGATGCCGGAGATCGAGACAATCTTCACAGGCGGCGGACCGGTGTTTCCGAACCTGTTGCGCGGCGCAGCCAAGGTAGCGCCCAACGCTGCGATCCATGCCGTCTACGGGTCGACAGAGGCTGAGCCGATTGCGCATCTCGACATGCGCGATATCAGTGAGGCGGATTGGCTCGCAATGAGCGAAGGCGCTGGCCTACTCGCGGGAAAGCCGATCGACGAAGTTGCAGTCGACATTCGCGATCACGAAGTCTTCGTGGCCGGACCACATGTGAACCGCGGCTATCTTGATCCTGCCGATGATGCCTCGACAAAGTCCGTTCGTGAGGATGTGCTCTGGCACCGTACCGGGGATGCAGCGCGGATCGATGATCATGGGCGGCTGTGGCTGCTTGGCCGCCGCGAGGCGGCGAGCGATGGGTTGTTTCCATTCGCAATTGAAACCGCCGCACTGAGTTGGCCGGGCGTTCGGCAGGCGGCCCTGCTTGCCGGCGGCGGGCGCGCCAAACTGGCGCTGGCGGGAGAAAGTCTCGACCCTGCTGAACTCTCCGCGAAGGCGAGCCGGCTCGGTTCTATCGAAGTCATCGTCGTGAAATGCGTACCGATGGACAAACGGCACAACTCGAAAGCGGACTATGCCCGGCTCAGGAAGATGCTGGCGTGAGTTGGCTTGCAGAATCCTGTCGAGCCTGGTCCGCGAAGATGAACGCGGCGGATCGCGTGCGCGTCGTTCTTGGTCTCGGTTTCGTCTTTGGATGCGTGTCGCACTTCGGCTGGCTGTGGGTGAATGGCAGCCTGTTCTATCACGGACCTGCGCCGAGCTGGGCGGTCTGGTTCTGGTTCGCGGTCTGCGTCGTGGACCTGGTCGTGTTCTGGCTGATGCTCGCCCACCCCCGCCCCGGGGTTGCGCTCGGTGTTGCAACGATGGCGACAACGCTGGTCGTCAACTGGACGCAGTTTCCGACATTCGAATACACCTTCAACTGGGTGCTTATCGGGTTGACGCTGTTCGGGGTGGTCATGTTTGTGACGGCGCCTTGGCTGTGGCGCGCGTCGCGCTGGCGCCTCAGCCCGACGTCTTGAGAACGTAGCGGCGGTTGAGTGGCTGAACCGGCCGCGCGTTCATCGGAAAGAGCTGCGCGAACGCGGCGATCTGGCTTGGGGAGGCAGTGATCGGCTGTGACATGACCGTCCAGTGCACGGTCTCCGAACATGGCGGCGTAGTGAGCGAGCCCTCATAGCGGTAGAGCGCCCTGTCCTTTGGCCGGAATGCGGCGAGCTGGATCTCGCCAGCCGCCTCGGCCGCTCCCTCTTTCGCCGGGGCGACAGCCCATATGGGGTTGAGCGCGGGATTGACCGCACCGGGCTCAAACATCACGCCGATGACGGCAAGATCGCCATCGGAAGCTGCATGAACGAAGTGGACTTCGAGCGGAAAGGTCTTGCCGTCGATCGTGTGTTCGGAGGGATGGTGGAAATGGAACTGCTTGAGATCGTAGTCCTTGCCCGCAAGCTCGAGCCGGCCAGAACCTGCGACATTCACCTGCAGCGTGTGCCCGTTATTCACCACTTGCGCGCTGCTGGCCGAGGTCCAGTGCAGGGTTGGGGCGCTTACATCGGCCGAGAGCGCCCCGGCGATATCGATCGGTGATTGCTGGAGGCCGACCGAACAGGCGCGGTTGTCCTGTCCAAGATCGCCCCAGTGTTCGGGTCCGCCCTCGCCGCCATAGCTCCAGTGCGGCGCGTGTGGCTTGGCGCCAGAGTCCTCAGTCGCCGAAGGTCCGGGCGCCGGCGTTGCGTGATCCTGGGCAGGGGGCGCAGAGAATGCTGCCGTCAGACCGGCCATGGCCAGGGCGCTGATCAGAAGCGAGGCGCGGATCGAAACGGTCATGAGCCAAGAAGATCGCCCGACATGGCTAGCAAAAGGTTAAGCTCCCGAGAGGAAGGCTTAACCTGTTCAGAAGCAGGGCCTATGCTGCAGCGATGGCTGACGACCCCAGACCGCCGGTCCTGTTGCCGTCGCGCTTTGCCGACTGGTTCGCAATGCGCGGCTGGGAGCTGCGGTCGCACCAGGCAGGGCTGATCGAGGCGGCGCGGCGCGGGCAAGGCGGTCTGGTAATCGCGCCGACCGGCGGTGGCAAGACGCTGGCCGGCTTCCTGCCCAGCCTCCTTGAGCTGGCCGACTCGCCTCCGCGCGTTCACCCAACGCTGCACACGCTCTACATCTCGCCACTCAAGGCGCTCGCGACCGACGTCGCACGAAATCTCGGCCGGCCGGTCGAGGAGATGCAGCTCGACATCACACTGGAGACCCGCACCGGCGACACCAGCGCCGCACGGCGGCAGCGGCAGCGCGCGAAGCCGCCGGACATCCTGCTGACCACGCCGGAACAGCTGGCGTTGCTGCTGGCGTCGGAGCATGCGCGGCGCTTCTTCGCAGACCTCCGCGCAGTCGTCATCGACGAGGTCCATGCGATCGCCAGCACAAAGCGGGGCGATCTGCTCGCACTGGGCCTCGCAACTCTGCGCACATGGGCGCCCGCCGCGCGCCACGTCGGCTTGTCTGCAACGGTGCGCGATCCCGATACGCTGGCGCGCTGGCTAGGGCCAGGGACGCCGATCGTCCGGCAGGCAGGCGGTGCAAGCGCGAACATCACGGTGCTGGATTCTGAGGCGCACATCCCCTGGTCCGGTCACACGGGTCGTCACAACATCCGCGACGTCTATCGTGCGATCCGGGATGCCCGGATGTCGCTGGTCTTCGTCAACACCCGCAGCCAGGCAGAGATGATCTTCCAGGAGTTGTGGCGCATCAATGAGGACGGACTTCCCATCGCCCTGCACCATGGTTCACTCGAACTCGAACAGCGCAAGCGCGTCGAGGCCGCCATGGCGGCAGGACAGCTGAAGGCCGTGGTCTGCACCTCGACGCTTGATCTCGGCATCGACTGGGGCGATGTCGATCTGGTCGTGCAGATGGGGGCGCCCAAGGGCTCCTCGCGCCTGATCCAGCGGATCGGCCGCTCAAACCACCGAATGGATGAGCCGAGCCGTGCGCTTCTTGCGCCAAGCAACCGCTTCGAAGTGCTGGAATGCCGCGCTGCGGTGGAGGCTGTGGAGGCAGGCGAGCTGGACGGCGGCGGGCCCCGGCGCGGCGCCCTGGATGTGCTGGCGCAGCACATCATGGGCCGCGCCTGCGGCGAAGGCTTCGATGCAAGCGAGTTGTACAACGAGGTGCGACTGGCTGCGCCCTATGCCGACCTTCCGTGGAAGACGTGGGAGCGCGTGGTCGATCTTGTTGCAACCGGCGGCTATGCCCTCAAGACTTATGACCGCTTTCGCCGCATCGTGCGCTTCCCCGACAATCTGTGGCGCGCCCGGAACGATGATGTGCGACGCCAGCACCGCATGAATGTCGGTGTCATTGTCGAGGATCCCATGATCGCGGTGCGCATGGTGTCCTTCATCCGCGGAGCCGACAACAAGCGGCTGATGCGCCCTGGCCGCAAGCTTGGTGAGATGGAGGAGTATTTCTTCGAAATGCTGACTCCCGGCGACACATTTCTGTTTGCGGGCGAAGTGCTGCGGTTCGAAGGCCTCTCTGACACTGAGGCCCTGGTCACGAAGACCTTTGACCCGGATCCTGCCATTCCAAGTTACAATGGCGGCAAGTTTCCGCTTACGACATTCCTCGCGCAGCGTGTTCGGCGCATCCTGCACGACCGGGAGGGCTGGAAGCTCCTTCCCGATCAGGTGCGCGAATGGTTTGAAGTGCAGGAGCGCAAGTCCATCATCCCCGCGGCCGACCAGCTGCTGGTCGAGACCTTTCCGCGTGGCGGGCGCCACTATCTCGTCTGCTATCCGTTCGAAGGGCGTCTCGCGCACCAGACGCTCGGCATGCTGTTGACGCGCCGGCTGGAGCGGATCGGGCTCAAACCCCTCGGCTTTGTGGCGTCAGAGTATGCGCTGTCCGTGTGGGCGATGGAGGACATGCGCGGGGAGGATATCGATCAGCTCTTCCACGAGGACATGCTGGGCGATGATCTCGACGCATGGCTGGAAGAAAGCGCGTTGATGAAGCGGACTTTTCGCACCAACGCCCTGATCTCCGGTCTCATTGAACGGCGTCTGCCGCGGCACGAAAAGACCGGCCGTCAGATCACCTTTTCGACCGACTTGATCTACGACGTGCTGCGCTCACACGAACCGGACCATGTCCTGCTGCAGGCGGCGCGCCAGGATGCCGGAGACGGCCTGCTCGACATACGCCGCCTTGGCGAGGCGCTGAAACGCATCCGGGGCAAGATTGTGCACGCGAGGCTTGATCAGATTTCGCCCTTTGCCGTGCCGGTCATGCTTGAGATCGGCAAGGAACCCGTGTTCTCGGGCGATGCGGCGGAGGCCATCCTTCGCGAGGCGGAGGATGACCTCGTCCGTGACGCAATGAGCTAGCGCGGCGGGCCGGAGCCGCCCATGGCGAAGCGATTGAAGTTCGCATTCTGGCGCCCTTCGGCAATCATTCGGTCGCTTTCCTCTTTGCGTCGTTCGTCGAATGCCGCCCAGGCCGCTTCCGAGGCGCATACTGTACGCGGAATGAGCCGGTTGGTCGGCTGATCCTTTCGGCAGACCAGGCCTTCGGCCTCGATCTGAGCCAGGGTCATGGTCGTGCTTTCGTGTGTGACTGAAGGCGTCAGCGTGCAAGCGCCAAGCGCTGCTGCACAAACTGCAATCAAGGCCAAAAAGGAGCGCATCTTTATCCCCGTTTGCTGGTCGGAGCGTATCACATCCCCAGACAAGTAAATGCCCCTCGAGTTGAAGACTCCGTGTCCAGTTGACCTAGCGGCCGACCGCCGACAGGGTCAGCCGCATGCAGGCCCCCCTCCAGCAAGCTCCGGTATCACCTGGCCTCGCCTTTAGCCTGGTCAGAGAGCGGGTACAGGCGCTGACCTGCGGAGGGCTCTGGTGGGAAGCATCGTCCGTCCTGGTGATGTCCGATCTGCATCTGGAGAAAGGGTCCTCCTACGCGGCTCGCGGGCAGATGCTACCGCCTTACGATACGCGGGCGACGCTTGGCCGGGTCACCCGGCTGGTCGAGGCGCTTCAGCCTGCGACCGTGATATTGTTGGGTGACAGCTTCCATGATCCACGCGCGCGAGCCCGGATGTCGCCGGACGACGTTGCGGCTCTGCGCCGCCTGACCAATCTGTCCGATTGGGTATGGATCGAGGGAAACCACGATCCTGCCCCACCTGCTGATCTGGGCGGGCGCACAGCCTTCGAACTCACGATCGGCACGCTCACTTTCCGGCATGTTCCGAGTGAAGGTTCGGCTCCCGGAGAAGTCGCCGGGCACCTGCATCCCTGCGCACGCGTGGTTGGCCGAGGCGGTCGTTCCGTCCGAAAGCGCTGCTTCGTGACGGACGGCGAGCGACTGATAATGCCGGCCTATGGCGCCCTCGCGGGCGGGCTGAATGTGCTCGACCGGACATTCAGCTCACTGTTCCCGAACGGGTTGGTCGCGGGCGTCCTCGGCCGCGACGGGGTCTATCTCGCAGGACCGAGCAATCTCGCGCCCGACCGCGTTCGATAGGCTCCGCTTGACCCTGCACGCCGCCGCGAATAGGCGAGGCAATCAGGAGTTATCCATGTCCGTCACTGCACTCGCCGAAGCCGCCAAAGCCTGGCCGTTCGAGCAGGCGCGTGAGCTGAAGGCGCGCATCGAAAAGCTGGAGAAGGTTGGACGTCGGAAGGACGCGCCTGTGATCTTCGAGACGGGTTATGGCCCTTCTGGTCTGCCGCATATCGGCACTTTCGGCGAAGTGGTCCGCACAACCATGGTGCGGCGCGCCTTCGAGGTCTTGACCGGCGGCGCCTACAAGACCCGCCTGATCTGCGTCTCTGACGACATGGATGGCATGCGTAAGGTGCCCGACACGGTGCCGAACCCGGATGCGCTCAGGGCCTACTTGCAGAAGCCTCTGACGTCGGTGCCTGATCCCTTCGGTACGCATGAAAGCTATGGCGCGCACATGAACGCGCGTCTGCGGGCCTTCCTCGACAGCTTTGGCTTCGAATACGAGTTCGCCTCGGCGACGACACTTTACAAGTCGGGGCGCTTCGACGCGATGCTGCTGCGCGCCGCGGAAAAGTATGACGACATCATGAAGGTCATGCTTCCCACGCTCGGTGATGAGCGCCGCGAGACCTACTCGCCCTTCCTTCCCATTTCGCCCACGACAGGTCGGGTTCTCTACGTCCCGATGAAGCATGTTGATGCGAAGGCCGGAGCGGTGACGTTCGAAGACGAGTCCGGTGAGGAGGCGACTGTGCCCGTCACGGGCGGCCATGTGAAACTGCAGTGGAAGCCGGACTTCGGCATGCGCTGGGCCGCGCTCGGGGTCGACTTCGAGATGTTCGGCAAGGACCACCAGGCCAACGCGCCGATCTACTCGAAGATCTGCCGCATCCTGGGCGCAGAGCCGCCGCAGCAGTTCGTCTATGAGCTCTTTCTCGACGAAAACGGCGAGAAGATTTCCAAAACGAAGGGCAACGGCATCTCCGTGGAGCAGTGGCTGGCCTATGCTCCGCAGGAATCGCTGGCGCTCTACCAATGGCAGAAGCCGAAGACCGCGAAGAAGCTCTACTTCGACGTGATCCCAAAGGCGGTGGACGAATACCTTGCCTTCCTGGATGCCTACGCGAAGCAGACGCCGGATCAGCAGCTTGAGAATCCTGTCTGGCACATCCATGGCGGTGCGCCGCCGTCGAAATCATCGCCTGTGTCGTTCGCCATGCTCCTCAATCTGGTCTCGGCTGCAAACGCGTCGAACAAGGACGTCCTTTGGGGCTTTATTCGCCGCGAGGCGCCCGATGCTTCGCCTGCCAGCGATCCGTTGCTCGATCATCTGGTCGGCTATGCGCTCAAATACTATGCAGACTTCGTGAAGCCACAGAAGAAGTACCGCGCACCGGACGCCAAGGAACGCGTGGCGCTTGAGGATCTGGCCGGCCGGCTCGAACGCTGGGACGGGCCGCTGGATGGTGAAAGCCTGCAGACCATGGTTTTTGCGGTGGGGACCGAGCATCAGTTCGAGCCGCTGCGCGCCTGGTTCACAGCGATCTACGAGGTTTGCCTGGGCCAGTCGCAGGGGCCCCGTTTCGGCGGCTTCGTGTCGCTTTACGGCGTGAAGGAGTCCGCACGGCTGATACGCGAGTCGCTGGCGCGCAGCTGAACGGTCAGGTCCGCATCGGGCAGCGAACGAGTTCCACCGATTCGGTGTCGTTGATCGTGACACGCATCTTGAGCTTGCTGGGGTTCACCCGGAAGAAGACAAAGTCGTTGCTGGAGCGGCCGCCCGCGACGCAGCGGGCGCTGGCCGACCAGACCTGTCCCTTGTCTTGCGAAGTCTGGTTCATGCGCTCGAAATGACAGAAGCGCTCACGCTTCACGCCCATGCGCGTCTGTTCGATCGTCCAGATCTGGCGCAGGTTGTTGCACGCTTCTGCATCAACGGCCCACTCGCCTGCATAAGCGCGTTCCTCATCGTCTTCTCCGGCGCGGAAGGCGTTTGGATCCATCTCGGGAATCCCAGCTGCGGGTTCTGGGGCATCGTCCAGCGGCGCTTCACAAGCGCCTGCGAGGGCTAGCAGGGCAAGGCAGGCAAGGCGGCGCACGTCTATGGCTCCTTCGACGCAGTAAGCGCCTGAGTTTGAGACGTTGCGCAAGGGGGCAGGTCGGCGCATCCTGTCATTTCAGCTTTGGGAATCGCGCCATGCGCGAAAAGATCGGCGCATCAGGATGGCTCGCCACGGGCCTTGGCGTCCTGGCAGTCCTCGTGTCAGCGATAGCTCCCGCCGCTGCTCATCCCACATCCGCCACGCTGGCGGAACGATTTTCCCGCGGTGACTACATCGAGGCCGCGGCGCTCGCGGAGGATGCCGCAAGCGCGGACGATCTGGCTTTCGCAGCCCGCTCGCTGCTCGCGCACTGCATGACAGGTTCGGCCGGGCCCGACGCCCGCCTGATCGAACGCGCGGTCAGAGATGCTGAAGCCGCCCTGCGCCTCGATCCCGATCATCAGGAGGGCAGGCTCCAACTCGCCATCGCCCTGTCGCTGAAGAGCCGTGACATGGACCTCATGGCAGTCTGGGCGGCGGGCTATGGCGAAAAGGGTCGGAAACTGGCTGAGGAAGTGCTCAACTCAGCCCCCCAGAACTTCTACGCACATGGGTTCCTTGCGGTTTGGAATCTGGAGGTCATGCGCCGCGGCGGCGGCATGGGCGCGTGGGTGATGGGTGCGAGCGTGGAAGCAAGCCGCAAGCACTACGATCAGGCGCGCATGCTCGCGCCGGACGATGTCGGAATCCACTGGCAGTATGCCCGCGCCCTCGCCGCATTCGATCTCAACGGCAGGTCAGAAGAGGTAAAGGCAGCGCTAGGTCGGGCGCTTGCCGCCGTCGCCTCCGATCATGTTGAGCGCGTGATGCAGGCACGGGCGCGATCGCTGTCCGAGACGTTGGCCCTCAATCGCGAGACAGCGCAACGGCTCGCCCAGTCGCTCCTGTAGAAGTGCGGTCAAGGCTGGGTTGGGGGCAAGGCGGCCAGCGGCGGCCCGGTGAACTCCGTCTCGATCGCGATCGTCACCTCGTCGAAAACGCCCATCGTCGAGCCAGGTGCAGGAATGCCGATATCGATCCCGAAATCCGAGCGCTTCAGCACGCCTCTTGCGGAGAAGCCGATGCGCGCAGCCGGGTCCATCGGATGGCCCTCATATCCGCCATTAAAGGTTGCCTGAAGCGTGACGGGCTTGGTGACGCCCTTCAGCGTCAGGTTGCCGATGATGTCTGCTGTCGTGGGTCCGGTGCGTGTGATGCTCGTCGATTCATAAATCATCGCGGGCGTGATTGAGACGCCGAGCCATTGATCGCTGAGAAGCTCGGTCACGAAGCCCTCTGGCGGCGCGGGAATGTTGAGAGAGTTCAGGTCGACAATGACCTTGAGCTTTGCAGTTTCAGGCTGCGCCGGATCGAGGGCCAGGTCTGCGGTAAAGCTGCGGAACTCGCCTGTGTAATTCGAGAAGCCGAGATGGTTCACCTTGAAGTGCAGGCTCGCATGCGAGGGATCGAGCTTGTAGTCGCCGGCGGGAAGCTTTGATACCAGCGGCCACAGCTTCTGACTCGTTTGTGATTTTCCGGACTGGGCGAGGGCTGATTCCTTTCGATGACCGATCGAAGGGAGCCCGTTATGAGTGTCGCGATCACGCGCTTGAACATGTC